>ERZ890510.771-NODE-771-length-23666-cov-5.348778_pt1 | contig 23666 bp, 27 predicted proteins | sample MGYA00521265_ERZ890510 | MGnify/ENA primary metagenome ERZ890510 (study PRJEB32303, sample SAMEA104408624) | aquatic metagenome | biome: Brackish water; feature: Chemocline; material: water | place: Baltic Sea | collected 2014-10-26T21:54:00 | depth 110 m ...
GTGCCATCACGGTCTCAATAGGAGCTACAGGCTGAACAGGAACTGCGGGTCGAGGGAGTACATTCCGGTTGTTATCAGACTCACGCTTAGTTGGGCTATCTCTTTCTGGTTGCTGAACACTGACCGAGGATGTCCTTTTGGGAGCCTGAAGCACAGGTATATTCTCGGGAGTGCTCTCTCGCTGCACGCTAGGTACCGGAGGAACGATCTCAGTCGGCACCCCGTCAGGTTGTTTTTGCGGCTGAATGCGTCGCTCCGACGGCATTTGCACATCTGGAGGTGACGGAATGATCGGCTCCATCACCTTTTCCGGCACTGGTTCGGACATTTGAACGCGCTCAGGTTCCGGAGTCGAATCGATCTGAACAGTTAAAATATCCCTCTGATCGTCAAATCGAACCTTGAATCCAGGCATCGTAGAAACGACGAGCACGTGCAGCAGCAACGATGCAAGAAGCCCCCAAAGCATTCCACTGCCATGCCCATTTATAGTTCCAATTGACATTAGAATACCAAATGCCCCGGATAATTTCCGCTGTAATCACAAACCATCAATTCATACGGTTTTAAACTAATGATAATCATGAGAACGATTTGCTGAATTTTCCGCAGAGTATAACTGGCAAGACCGTCACAATCTCTTTGCCATTGAACTAGAGTAACTAAAAATCTCACTCTGTGAGTAATGAAACTGTAGCGACATGGTGGCCGGGAAGCAACTTAAAGGTTGATAACTGATCCGTTTTAAAACTTTTTTGGAGGTATTTAACATGTGGACAAAGCCTGAGTATACCGAAATGCGTTTCGGTTTCGAAGTCACCATGTACATCGCAAACAGATAATTTCTGTTTCGAATGTATGTGGAGGAAAGCCCCTGTTTCAGGGGCTTTCCTTATTGAGTAGCACAAACAAAAAAAGAGAGTAATACGTATGAGAGTAAGAGTTCTTGGTTCAGCAGCTGGCGGTGGATTCCCACAATGGAACTGCAATTGCCCCAATTGTGATGGTGTACGCAAAGGAACAATCAATGCGAAGCGCCGCACCCAATCCTCTATTGCGGTCAGCAGTAATGACGTTGATTGGCTATTATTCAATACGTCTCCAGATATCCTTACACAATTCCAACAGTTCCCTGAGTCACAACCGGCTCGAGCAATCCGTGACACCGCGTTTAGATCAATCGTACTTTTAGATGCACAAATAGACCACACCACCGGCCTGTTCATGCTCCGAGAATCTAAAACGCCGCTCAACATTTACTGCACAGATATGGTGTACGAAGATCTCACCACGGGAAACCCGATCTTCAAAATCCTCGAACATTACTGCGGCGTTAATTGGCATAAAATTTCCACCGAAGAAGGCAACTCCTTCGAACCAGAGGGCATCTCCAACATCAAGGTCAGAGCTATTCCACTGTCGAGCAAGGCTCCTCCCTACTCGCCACACCGACACGACCCTCATGAAGGAGACAATCTTGGTATTTTGCTGGAAGACATGACGACCGGGAAAAAAACATTTTACGCTCCGGGACTCGGACAAATTGAAGCCCACATCAAGCCATTTATGGAAGAGGCTGATTGCCTTCTTGTTGACGGCACCTGTTGGACAAATGACGAGATGAAATCACTTGGCATCGCAAACAAAATGTCACTTGATATGGGGCACCTTCCGCAATCTGGCCCTGGCGGGATGATAGAAGTACTGAGACCACTCCCAGCGGAGAAAAAAGTCCTCATTCACATAAACAACACGAATCCCATTTTGCAAGAGGACTCGGATCAACGCCAACTCCTCACAAAAGAGAATATTGACGTTGCTTATGACGGAATGGACTTCGTCGTCTAACTCATATTATAAGAGAGGCTTTCTTGAGCACAAAAGACAACACTCCTTGGTCCATCGAAGAATTCGAAAAAAAGCTAAAAGCTAAGGACAAGAGTTACCACATACACCATCCTTTCCACATCGCGATGAATAGCGGTGGTTGCACGAAAGAACAAGTGCAAGGGTGGGTTTTGAATCGCTTTTACTACCAGATCATGATACCGATCAAAGACGGTGCGATCTTATCGAACATGCCGGACAAAGAACACCGGAAGCTATGGATTCAGAGAATTCTAGACCACGACGGCATTGGCGATGACGAAGGTGGCATCGAGGCTTGGATCGCACTGGGGGAAGCTGTCGGTCTAAAACGAGACGATCTAGTTTCCTTAGAACACGTGACACCCGGAGTGAAGTTTGCAGTTGACGCCTATGTTAACTTTGCTAAAAAATCACCGTGGCAAAAGTCGGTTTGCTCATCCTTAACCGAATTATTTGCACCCGCGATTCATAAAAAACGTTTGGACTCTTGGCCCGAGCACTACCCTTGGATAGAACTTGAAGGCTATAAATATTTTAGAAAACGCCTATCTGAGGCAAGACGTGATGTCGAGCATGGCCTCAGAGTGACTCTAGAACATTTTAAAACTTTAGAGGAGCAAGAAGAGGCACTTAATATTTTACAGTTTAAGATCGATGTTTTATGGACAATGCTTGACGCCATACACGTCACATACGGCATCGGACCAGACAAACTAGGTGCGGTAGAAAGAATGCAAAAATGAGTGCGAATACACTTGCGCGAGACAAGCTTCTCTCGCTAGAAAAACAATTTAGATTCCAATGGGAACCAGCCCAAGAGTCCTTCGTATTACTCTACCCAGAAGGACTCATTAAACTACCTGGTAGCTCAGGAGAGATCATGAAGTTAATCGATGGCTCAAATAGCGTTAACATGATTATTGCTCACTTGGGGGAGCAATTTCCAGGAATTGACCTCAAAAATGACGTTTTAGACTTTTTGGAGCATGCATATGAAAAAAATTGGATCCGCACCGACTAACCAACCCAAAGGGCCACTTTGGGTTAACGCTGAAATCACTTACAAGTGTCCTCTCCACTGCGTCTTTTGTTATAACCCCTTAGATTACGCGTCCACATTTGACTCTGAGCTCTCTACCGAAGACTGGCTAAAAGTTTTTAAACAATCCCGCGAGCTCGGTGCTGTTCAGTTAGGCCTCTCTGGTGGCGAACCACTCATGCGAGACGACGTAGAAATTATGGCGTCAGAAGCCACCAAGATGGGCTACTACGTTAACCTGCTGACTTCAGGCATCGGGCTGACCGAAAAACGTATTGCCGCTTTCAAAGAGGGCGGCCTGGGTCAAATTCAATTATCGTTCCAGGACTCCACCAAAGAACTCAACGACTTCTTGTCCAGCACCAAAACCTTTGAATTAAAGTCGAAGGTTGCAAAGCTAATTAAAGAACACGACTACCCAATGGTGCTGAACGTCGTACTCCATCGATTAAACATAGATCATATCGACCAAATACTTGAAATGGCCGAAGCAATGGGTGCGGATCACGTGGAGTTGGCTAATAGCCAATATTATGCATGGGCCTTAAAAAATAGAACTTACCTCATGCCAAGCGCTGAACAACTGAGAAAAGCAGAGGAAACAACAAACCGTTTCCGCAAAAAAATTGGTAACAAGATGAAATTATATTTCATCGTTCCAGATTACTATGCGGAAAGACCAAAGGCGTGCATGAATGGTTGGGGATCTGTATTCCTAAATGTTGCACCAGACGGTCTTGCCCTTCCTTGTCATGAGGCGAGAATGTTGCCTGGCTTAACATTCCCTAATGTTCGAGAGCATGAAATGGCATGGATTTGGAATGAGTCGCCGGCCTTCAATGCGTATCGAGGTGAATCTTGGATGCAAGAACCATGTAGCAGTTGTGACGAGCGAACAAAAGACTTTGGGGGATGTCGCTGCCAAGCATTCCAATTAACAGGAGACGCAACTAACGCAGATCCAGTCTGCGACAAATCGCCTCATCACAACATAATCACAGAGCAAGTGGAACTAGCACAAAAACCTCAAGCACCGGCAGTCGACGTCAAACCCATCATTTTCTTCAGAGACGATAAAAACTCTAAAGCTCTGATCGCGCAGGAGAGCTAATCCCTTTCTTCTCCTACTGAGTTCATGACAACCAGTTAATGCACTTTAAACTCACAGAATGATTCAGGCAAAAAAAATCACAAAAGTCTACGGCGACCAGCACGCCGTAGACCAGTTAAGTCTTGACATTCCACAAGGACAATTCTTTGGGCTCTTGGGGCCCAACGGATCGGGGAAAACAACCTCGATACACATGCTTGCAACGCTTATCCGGCCAACGAGTGGATCTATAACGATTAACGGATTAGACGTTCAATCGCATCCGCAACAAGTTCGACGAGATATAGGGCTTGTATTTCAAGAGTCGGCCCTAGATCGAATGCTCTCCATTGAAGAAAATTTATACTTCTGCGCGGGACTGTATGGGATCAATAAGGATGCGATCACAGCACGAATGAATGCGCTACTGGACCTATTTGAACTTCAATCGAAAAAGCGAGCCCCAGTCGGAAGCTTATCGGGCGGCATGCGCAGAGCAGTCGATATCATTCGGGGGGTGCTACATTCGCCCAAAGTATTATTTCTGGATGAGCCGACCGTCGGACTAGACCTACCCAGCCGACGAAAAATTTGGCGATTCATCAGACAACTTATCGACGATCACAAACTGACTGTAGTATTGACCACACATTATTTAGAAGAAGCAGCACCTTGCGATAATGTAGCCTTCATTAAATTAGGAAAACTGGTCTCCGAAGGATCTCCAGAAGAGCTCCTTAAAGAGCTTGGCAAGACAATCGTTGAGGTTGATGGGCCAAATGTCGACGATTACATTAAGAAGCTTAATCTGAAGACTGAGGACTACATGCTTGACGGAAGGACCCTACTGATACGAGTACACGAACCTCAGCACGATCAAGTCGTTCAGATACAAACCACATTGCGTGACAGTGTCGATGTGATCAGCGTTAGGAAATCCAACTTAAATGACGTGTTTATTTGGTTGTCTAGCAAAGATCAAGGAATTAGTTAATGCTCATAGCCTTGAAATCAGTGCTCGATAGAGAACTCAAAAAAACCTTCCGGCAGAAATCACGGCTACTTTCAGCAATGGTGAGGCCCCTCATTTGGTTATTTGTGATCGGTGGTGGCGTTGGCTCAATCATGCCTAACAGCGGGCCACAAAACTACCAAGATACGATCATTCCAGGGGTACTCGGCATGACACTTTTGTTTGGCTCGATGATGTCGGCATTAACAACTGTCTACGATAAAGAATCTGGCGTCATGCGCATGTTTATTATCTCGCCCATGCCAAGTTACGCCGTTATCTTGAGTAAACTGGCCTCATCCACACTAGCAGGCCTCGTTCAGATCATAATGTTATGCGCTCTACTCTTCGCACTTCAACAAATTAATATTAGCCAACTGAATTGGCCCTTATTTCTATTCAGCATCACTTTGACAGCCATCGCATGTTCCGCACTTGGTCTGATCACCGCAGTCGTATCTAAGTCCATAGACAATTTTGCCGCAATCATGAATTTTGTGATCTTTCCCGTTTTTTTCCTAAGTGGCGCACTCTATCCGGTTCAAAATCTACCAACGGTGCTTCACTGGGTCGCCACCGCCAACCCCTTTACCTACGGTGTTGACCTGATCAAGCATTCGCTTAACATCGAATACGTGAGTGCGGACTTTCCACTCTACGTCGACGTATTAATGCTCAGCACCTTTTCAATTCTCGCAATAGCGTTTGCCAGTTGGAAATTCTCACAAGAAACTACGCTATCAACGCTCATCAATAAATTAACGGGTGGGAAGCGTTAAGTAATAGCGACTCGGATCTTAATCGGCCCTAATGATGATGCCCACCGGCACCATGAACATGCCCATGTGATAGCTCCTCCTCGCTAGCAGCCCGAATATCTTGTATCTTACATTTGAACAGCAAACCTAAACCAGCGAGTGGATGATTTCCATCTACGACAACCTTTCCATCCGCAACATCAGTCACACGAAAGATCGTTTTAGCCTGGCCTTCTTCTTGATGACCCTCAAACTCCGTACCGACTTCCACGGAACCTGGAAATTTATCTGCCGACTCTAAGTGCACCAAACCCTCATTGTAATCGCCAAAAGCCTCCAATGGCTCGAGCTTTACGTCAACAGCATCTCCGACGGACTTTCCATCCAATGATTTCTCAACCATTTCGAAAATACCTTGATATCCCCCATGAAGATATCCAATGGGCTCTGAAGTTTTCTCAATTAAATTCCCATCCAAATCAAATAACTCATATGCCAGAGAAACCACTGTATTTTTTCCAACTTTCATAAAAAAACCCCTAAAATAAATAATTCCAAGTAACAGCATACAAAATAAATTCCATTGGCACATAATCGAGCATTATGTGGAAAATTTTTAACATGAATATTCCCAAATAATTTTGTCACTATGAAATATAAAAATCACCTTGGAGGTCTCACTCCCAATCAATTTTTAAAACGACACTGGCAGAAAACCCCGCTGCTGATCTCCAATGCATTACCGACTGGTGACTGGCTATTAAGCTTAGAAGAATTATTAGAACTATCTCAAAACCCCCTATGCTCGACTCGATTAGTCGTCCGCAATCATTCGGACTATCGAGTGAGTTATGGTCCAATTACAAAGAAAATACTGCGTGACCTACCTCAAAAAAACTGGACCTTATTAGTTCAAGGAGTCAATCACGCACATCACGAAGCAAATAAGCTCCTTGATCTATTCTCGTTTATGCCTTATGCAAGGCTTGATGACGTCATGGTCAGCTATGCGGCTCCCGGAGGAAGCGTTGGACCACACTTCGATTCGTATGATGTCTTCTTACTTCAAGGTAGTGGTTCAAGACGCTGGCAAGTCGCTGAGCCACGGTCCATGGAGCTGCTGCCTCATCAAGATCTAAAAATACTGAAAACGTTTAGACCCGAGGGCGAGTGCGTAGTCAAAACAGGGGATATGCTCTACCTCCCCCCAAACTTCAGTCACCACGGGGTCGCATTAGAACCTTGCTTCACGTATTCCATAGGTTTTCGTGCCCCAAGTTACGATCATATCAAAAATGAGTTTCTCCACTATTTGGATACTCAAATTGAACTGTCAGGCATCTTTCAAGATACTCATCGCAAGGCAACGAATCTTCCAGGACTAATACCTATTGATCTTTTAGCTGCCATCAAGGAAGTCACATCAAGAATCGCGTGGACTGAAAGAGATACCTTAAAGTTTGCTGGCGAATTCCTGACACAGCTCAATATTGATAACGGCGCCGACGCAAAAAAACCTGAGCCAAAGACAAGGTTTCTATCTCAGCTAAGAAACTACTCTTATCAAATTCATCCGGCAATCAAGTTCCTATATCGCGGCAACTTAGGGTTTATCGCTGGAGATACATTTGAAATACCTCGATCAGATCAATCTACATTCAAGTTGCTTGCAAACAGAAGAATAATTCACGGGGAAAATATGCAAGCGAATACCTTTTTTACTGACAAACTATACCAATGGATGCTTGATGGATATATTGAAAAACTGAAAAAAAGCAGTCTTTGATTTTATGCGGCGCCAACGATTCGCCAATCGACGCCCAGCTCCTGCGTTGCAATATCTATGTGCTCTTCATTCCAACCTAAAGATTGGGCAATTAAGCTCCGAACCAAATTAGGGTCATTATTTTCCTTCGACAAATGAGCGGCTACTACATACTGCAGTTGAGGCCCCTTGATTCGGCCAAGCAACTGCACCGCATCAGAATTACTGATGTGCCCGTATCGCCCCAATATTCTTTCTTTCAATGTTAAGGGGTACTGAGAACACTTTAGCATCTCCTCATCATGATTAAACTCAATAAATAGCGCAGAGCATCCTGTCAATTGCCGTTCCATATGAGGTGTTATCGAGCCGCAGTCGGTGAGTATTCCCAGTTTATCTTGAGCACAGGTTATCGTAAACTGGCTTGGCTCACGAGCATCATGAGGGACTGGATATGGCTCAATCAAAAGATTTTTAATTTTGAAAGAGGCGTAACCCTTAATGGGTTGAACAGATTTTAAATTACTCAACTTGGGGCTGGCTAAAAACGTACCAAGCGTGCAGTAAACCGGCAATGAATATTTCTTAGCAAAACCAGCAACACCTCCAACATGATCCCCATGTTCATGAGTCACAAGCACAGCATCAATCTCCGCAGCATCAACATGGAGCCGCTCCAAACGCCGCTCTGTCTCAAGAATAGAAAACCCGCAATCAACCAGAACTTGCGCCTCATCAGAAGAAACCAAAAGCCCATTTCCTTGGCTACCACTCCCAAGCGATGCAAACTTAAAGGACACTCAGGTATTCCTATCCCAACCTTTCTTGTAGAACCAGCAAAATGCGTTTTTCTGTGTCGTTATGCACTGCCTGTCCATTTTCGTCCTGGATAGTGACCATGCTGGCCTCATCGTCACCATTCACTATAATTCGATACACCATAGGCTCAGAAACTTTTGCCTCTTTCCAAAATTTAAGTCGATCAATCCCCTTTTTCACCACTTGCCCATCTGGGTCGTGATACCTGACGAAATACAAACCCTTGGCCTCATCACGACTTTCTAAAGACGCACCCATAGTCAACAGAACGATCCCAACCCGGTCCCACACTCTTTGAACAGAGTCAGCAACCATAAGGGCATATCCTCCGCTCTCGTCATCTATGGAAACAAGTGTAGCCATGGGTTTTGCTTCATTTGAGATTCCGCTAGCCGCGACTGTCTCCTCCGGTAGGCCAAGATACAACATTAACTCGTATAGCATCTTAGCCTCGGCATTGGGGTCTCTGGGCGTATCTGCCCACGTATTTAGAATCATCTCGCCACTCATCGTCATGACTTTTTTCATTCCTTGATGACTAACGTAGATCTCTGTCTCACCCTCACTAACCCGCTCAATTCGGGTCCAAAACTTATCTCTCTCAGGAGAAGAATAAGCGCTAGAGAAAATATTTTTCACCCATGCCTGAAATCCCGTTAAGGCTGTCTTGGAGTTCTCCTCAGCCCAATCCGTTTCAATAATTCCCGTAACCGGCGATTGATCTGTAATCAAAAAGCCTTTCATCATCCAAAATTCCGTAATAACGGGCCATATTTCCTCCACTGGTCGATCGACGATTAACCATCGATACGTACCCTCTCGGCCAATATTTACATCAGGCACAGTCGGCAAAAGTGTCGTTGTCGCAGTCGCAGTATCCGAACCTTTCTCCTCTACATATTTGGAGAATGTTGTCTCATTATCACCTGGAATCGCATAGCGCTCACTTTGTTCAATCGAACCAAGTTCTGGAGGAATTACTAGTGGGGCCGTTCGAGATCCTGCCCCTGCAGACTTATAATCAACTTTCCTTTTTTCGGAAATCGTATCGCACGCAGCAAGAGAAAGACAGATAAGAGAACATAACAGTAACTTCTGTAAATGATTAAAATTCATAATAAAATTTTTTGCCATGTTTTTAAAATAATTTGATATATATTTTATACATCAAAGTCTAATTCCTGCATGAATCAAAGAGTCAAGCACCGCTTGATGAAACTTTTCATCCAAGTCCGTTAAGGGAAGTCTAATGCCAGTCTGGATTTTACCCATCCTTTCGAGCGCCCATTTGACAGGAATCGGATTGGCTTCCACAAATAAATTGGTATTCAAAAGCGACAGTTGCTCATTAATAGATCTGGCTCTCTGATAGTCTCCCGCAAAAATAGCATCACAGACCAACTGAGTCTCCTTAGGAGCCACATTAGCAGTGACTGAAATCACCCCCTGTGACCCGAGCATCATCAGAGCCATGAACGTCGCGTCGTCCCCACTATAAACAACAAAATCCTTAGGCGTTCTATTAATCAAGTCTGCGCCTCTCGACATGTCCCCGGTAGCATCTTTGATCCCGATGATATTGTCCACTTTGGCAAGCCTGAACACCGTATCATTGTGAAGATCCGCGATCGTTCTTGATGGCACGTTGTACAAGATTTGAGGCATATCGACCGACTCAGCAATTTTACGGAAATGCCTATACAAGCCCTCTTGAGTGGGCTTGTTGTAGTAAGGAACGACCGACAAACTAATATCGGCCCCAACCTTTTGAGCGTGGGCTGATAGCTCAATAGCTTCAGCCGTCGAATTAGCACCCGTGCCAGCGATCACAGGAACCCGACCAGCTGCGTGCTTCACCGCATACTCTATTATTGCCGCATGCTCATCTACGGCCACTGTTGGAGACTCTCCCGTAGTGCCTACAACGACGATCCCACGTGTTCCACAATCGATATGCCAATCGATCAAATGCCCCAAGGACTCGTAGTCTAGACTCCCGTCCTCAAACATTGGGGTCACAATAGCAACAAGGCTTCCGACCAACATGGCCACCTCCAAATTAAAGAAAATTAATACCTAAGTTAGAGTCTCTATTTTACCTGAATCACTTGTCAGGCAGACATTTTTCAGAGAACTGATAATCAAGGGAGACCGCACAAACTCTTTGGATATAAGCAGGCTTAGGTAAACTCACCGGACCTGCCTCATACATGACCACCTGCAGCTTTTCTCGGACCGCATCAATCAACTCATGGGCTCGTAACAAAAAATCTGGGTTACTGGGTCGGCCTACTCGCTCATTCCCAATCATAAAAGTCTCGTAAATCAATATTCCCGAATCAGATAGTCCATTTACGATATGAGAGATGATTGGTCGGTGTAAATAATTTGTCACTACAATGCCATCAAACTTCTCTTCTGGGAAAGGCCACTCTCCCCTTTCCAAATCAAACTCGACCACATGGATACCACTGAAATTTGCGAACTGCGCCAAGGATTCCGCGTCTTTATCCACAGCTGTGACAAGATGTCCCCTATCGGCTAGGTAACGGGCATGCCGACCTGATCCACACGCCAAATCGAGCACTTTCGAGTTAGGCCTTAGCAGCTTTGCACACTTACTAACCCACAACGACGGTTCAGAGCTGGTATGCACGGGAGTAATCACTCAAAATAGAGAAAAATTTAATGGTGATACGGTGAAAATTAATTCATGTAAGAGTATTATAGTTCATGATATAAAATATTTAATTAGATAAGTTAAACACTAAAGTGTTATTTGTGTAGCGAGTCTAATACTTGCATCACCTCATTAATTTGCCTAAAAAAATGCAATTAAACCACTCTCCAAAAACTCTTAGCCAAATTATCTTTACCGTTATAGTGACCTCGTTGATATGGGGATGTAGCGCGGTATCCGTTTTAGCCCCCATTGACGGCCTAAAAGGTAGCGGAACTGTTCGGTTTTATGAAAGCGGAAGTTTTCTAAAAGTTCAAGTCCATCTATCAAATTTAGCACCCCATAGCATTCATAATCTTCGCATTCATGAAACTGGAGATTGTCGAGATCCCTTAGGGGGAAGCGCCGGAGAACCATTTAAGCCTATCAACCATAACTTAGATCTAAGTGATATCAAAGAGCCCCACTTGGGCAACCTAGGTGATGTCGTTGCCGACGAAGATGGTGTAGTGGAATCCCACTTCTCTCTTTTGGGGACAAAGTTAACAGGTCCGAGAACTGACAGCATCCTAGGAAGATCTCTAATTTTGACACTCGAGACGAAGGGCAGCAGCTCTGGCCGAGTCATTGCATGTGGCTTGATCAGTAAAAATCCTACGCTATAGAACTAGAAATGGTTCCTGTTTTAACCCCCGGGGACCCCTTCCCCCCAACCAACACTGCGCTACAAGATCCTGATGGACTCCTTGCAATTGGAGGAGACTTATCTCCAAAAACGTTAATTCGCGCTTATCGCTCAGGAATATTCCCCTGGTTTACAAGAAACCAACCGATACTTTGGTGGTCGCCAAATCCAAGATTAATACTTCGTCCTAAGAATCTAAAAATATCTGGATCCCTACAAAAAACTTTACAAAAAAGAATGTTTGAAGTAACCATCAATCAATCGTTTGAAGAGGTAATACAAAACTGCGGTCCGAAAAGACGTGATGATCCAAACAGCTGGATAACCGAAGAAATGTTGCTCGCTTACACTAGGTTATTCGACCTTGGGATCGCAAGATCAGTAGAAACATGGTTGAATGGAAAGCTTGTTGGCGGGCTCTATGGCCTGTCTATTGGTCGTGTGTTTTTCGGGGAGTCTATGTTTTCATTCGAATCTGATGCATCCAAAGTTGCTCTAACAACTTTTGTGGATACATTAATCGCCGAAAACGTCGAAATAATTGATTGCCAAGTCTACTCGCGTCATCTCGAATCGCTGGGAGCTGAAACGGTAAGTCGTGATAAATTTGAAGCTCTACTATCCAAACTCATACAGCCAAGTGAGAGGATCATTGCTCGATCGCCGCATATTTGGGACAATTAACCATGAGTGACTTTCGAGACCTTCCCATCAATCAATTACAGTTTTATACAACCGCACCCTACGCGTGCAGCTATCTTTCTGGTCAGCTTGCAAGATCGCAAGTTGCAACACCAAGTCACAAGATAGACGCGACTATCTACTCGGACTTAGTAGGCATCGGATTTAGACGAAGTGGGGTCTTTACCTATCGTCCAAGTTGCGATTCATGCTCCGCATGCACTCCTGTAAGAATTGATGTCGAGAAATTCATGCCATCTAGATCTCAAAAAAGAGCAGTGGGTCGACACGCCAATCTGGTAGCCACGATGACAGACCTAAAAAACTCTGCTGAACACTATGACCTTTATCTTAAATATCAAAGTGCTCGCCACAACGGAGGAGGCATGGATAAAGACAACAAGGAACAGTACCGACACTTTCTGCTTCAAAGCAATGTAGATACGAAGCTTATTGAGTTTCGTGATGCGGACAAAGTGGTTGCTGTTAGCATTATCGATCAACTTGAAGATGGGCTATCCGCTGTTTACACATTCTTTGATACAGCGGAAAAATCAGCCAGCTATGGCACCTACAGCATTTGTTGGCAACTAGATCTATGTAAAACACTAGGCCTTCGATACCTGTACCTCGGATATTGGATCGAGGATAGTAAAAAAATGTCCTATAAAAAACGTTTTCGCCCCCTTGAGGCATTAGTACAAGACCGCTGGATCCCACTCGAATCTTTATGACGCTCTGAATAAATGTCCTCGATACTTTATGAAATCACGAAAAAAGCCCTCTTTCGACTAGACCCTGAAAATGCGCATGAGCTTGCTCTCTGGGGACTCAAAAAAGCAGATCAGTTAGGGTTATCTTTCCATAAATATAAATGCGTGAAGGACCCGACGAGCGTAATGGGCTTAAATTTCAGAAACAAAGTAGGCCTTGCGGCAGGTTTAGATAAAAATGGTGATTTTATAAACTGTTTGCAAAATCTAGGATTTGGATTTATCGAACTTGGTACCGTCACACCAAAGCCACAAGCAGGAAATCCAAAACCACGACTTTTTAGAATTCCAGAGTCTGAGGCGTTAATAAATCGACTTGGCTTCAATAACAAAGGTGTTGATCACCTGGTTAGTAAAGTAAAAATCTCAAAAATAAATTCAGTCATAGGAATAAATATTGGGAAAAACAAAGACACACCAATAGAAGATGCCCATCAAGATTATGAGCACTGCATGCGGAAGGTATACCCACTGGCTGACTACATCGCAATCAACATCTCTTCGCCAAATACCGAAAATCTACGAAACCTTCAACAAAGAGACAATTTGCACAAGCTGCTCAAGCATATCAGCGAAACGCGCTCGATACTTCAAAATGTCCATGGTGAATTTAAACCTATAGCCGTGAAGATTGCTCCAGATCTCGATAACTATCAAATTGAAAGTATAGTTGATGCTGTAAGAACCTATCAACTAGACGGCATCATCGCGACAAACACAACGGTTCAGAGACCAGATATGCAGTTTAAAAACCTCTCTGAAACGGGTGGTTTAAGTGGTGGATTATTAACTCAAATATCAACACGAATTATCGAAAATATAGCGAACTTAACCCAAGGCTCCATTCCCATAATTGGGGTCGGTGGCATTGTTACACCACAAGACGCTCTGGACAAAATCAACGCCGGAGCCTCACTCGTCCAAATTTACTCTGGCTTAATTTACAGCGGACCTAAGCTCATCAAGGATTCCGCTCAAGTGATATCCCGCGCAGAACATCGCAGCGCGTAATATAACAACATGAACACTACGCTTACACCCTCGAAGAAACTCTTAAACAAAATTTATCAAATATTGCCGCAAACCCAATGCCAAAGTTGCGGATACAAAGACTGTCTCGCCTACGCACAAGCAATTTCTGAATCGAAGGAAAACATTAATCGCTGCGCTCCAGGCGGAGAACAAGTCATCCAAGACCTTGCTCAAATAACGACATATCCAGCAGTTCCACTGGACGTCAACATCCGACCCTCCGACCTAGAGTCAACCGCATTAATTGATGAGCAATTTTGTATTGGGTGCACGCTATGCATCGATGCCTGCCCTATAGACTCCATTGTGGGCGCTGCCAAGCGAGTTCACTCGATTCTTAACTCCCTGTGTTCTGGTTGTGGGCTTTGCTTACCACCCTGCCCGACTAACTGCATCGAGATCGTGCCACTAAATCTATCGCTTGCTACAAACAAGCCATCAAGTCTTGAACTTATAAACTTAAACCAAACAAAGCGTTCCGCATTATGGCGTGAAAAATACGAAAATAAGCAACTGAGAAAAGAAAAAGAGTCTGCGGAACTAAAACAGAAAAAAACTACAGCAGATGCTGATCTAACCCTGATTAAAAATAAGGCAACAAGGATTACAACGGCCATGGAAATAGCCCGTACACGACTGGCTCAAATCTCTAATTCTTAAAAATCACTCAGTCGAGAGCAGCGCAAACATGAATAAAAAAAAACGAGTAGAAATTTTTACTCGATTAGCTGAAAAAACTCCAAATCCCACCACGGAGTTGATATACACAAGTAACTTTGAACTTTTAATTGCCGTAATGTTATCCGCTCAAGCAACGGACACGAGTGTGAACAAAGTCACGACACGACTTTTCAAAATGGCAAACACTCCAAAATCAATGTCGAGCCTTGGCGTTTCAGGGATTACCGAAGAAATTAAAAGTATCGGTCTCTACCGAACCAAAGCGAAGAATGTTGCTGCAACATGCCAGCTATTAATCAACAAACATAATAGCCAAGTACCAAGAGATCGAAACGCACTCGAGTCTTTACCTGGAGTTGGCCGAAAAACTGCCAACGTAGTACTGAACACCGCATTTGGAGAGCCCACAATTGCAGTGGATACACATATTTTTAGAGTTTCTAATCGGACGAGAATTGCTAAGGGGAAAAATGTCGCCGAAGTAGAGCAAGGTCTAATGAAAAACACCCCTAAAGAGTTCTTAAGAAATGCTCATCACTGGATATTGTTACATGGTCGATACGTCTGTAAGGCAAGAACACCTGATTGCGGGCATTGCATCATAGTCGACTTATGCGAATTTAAGTACAAATCAAATCCATAAAAAAGCCCCAAAGATTGGGGCTTTTTTTCAAAGTTGTAAATCTGAGCCGCTACTTTGGCACCGATAGCGTACTGTTTTGACCCTCGAAATACTTACCGATGGCTTCCATTTCGGCTGGTGATAGTGTCCCTGAAAAAGCAGACATGATGGCGTTGTTACGCGCACCACTCTGATAATCCATTAAAGCCTTTGCCAAATAATCAGCCTTTTGACCACCCAACTTGGGGGCACCCATAACCATGGCGTTACCATCCTGACCATGACAACTCACACACACCTCACCCACAATTTTTGCCGCGTCTCTGGGAACCTCGTCCTCAGCCTGAGCGGACCAACCTATACACATCCCTAAAACAACACAAGCCCTCACAAATCGGTTGAACATCTTTTCAACTCCCTTTTTCTTGAAACTAGGTTAGACCCGTCTCGATCAAATTTAAAAGCCTAATACTCACTCAGCAGGCGAATAATAAGCTGCCAGATCGTTGATATCCTGGTCACTCAAGTTAGACGCAATTGCGTGCATCGTTTCGTTGGTCCGATCACCATCTCGGTAAGCCTTTAAAGCAACAACAATATAGTCGTAGCTCTGCCCGCCAATTTTAGGAACCGAATAAACCTTTGGGAAAGCAGCTTTAAAATCTACGATCCCGTGACAACCTTGACATTGAGCGTTTATTTGCCGACCAGCCTCTGGATCACCAGCAGCGAACGCGGACGGCGCCGCAAGAAGGATTATGAGCAATGATGTCCTGAAAAAATTAGTAATATTTTGCACGTTTGTATCCCTTGTAAAATTCCCAGCAAAACTTTATCGGATACCCCTCTGGGAGTCAATGGGTCCTTTATGTTCGGTTATCACTTATCATTCCCTGCTTTCACAGAAGCGGAAAAATGCGTGTCATGTGTATTTTCCGCCATCACCGACAAAGGCCCATCGGTTTTCGGAAAAAAGTAGAACTACAATAGAGGATTATCTGATATTGAAAAATTAATCTTCCCTTTCCAAATCCGTATAAGTCGTTGTCACATTTCGAAGGTAATAACGCTCGAAGATTAATTCGACGATTAAGAAACACTATAAAAGCACTTAATGGGTATTATTGCCTGACTGACTTTAAACAACCTTTAATCAAACACGAAATAATTATGGGCAATCGACTGACGAAAATTTATACAAGAACCGGTGATTCTGGGTCAACTGGCCTAGGAGATGGTACACGAACCCTAAAATGCAGCGATCGTATTGAGGCCATCGGCACAGTCGACGAGCTAAACTGCATCATCGGAGTGCTGCTCTGCGAACCTCTTTCTAAAGAACTATCCGATTTTTTGACAAAAGTACAACATGAACTGTTCAACCTTGGAAGCGAGCTCAGCGTCCCAGGCTATAGCGTCATGTCAGAAGGGAATATCCTAACAATCGAAAATAAACTCGACGGGATTAACCAAAACCTGCATCCGTTAAAGGAATTCATATTGCCGGGCGGTTCGCGCGCTGCTGCTTTATGTCACCATGCACGGGCGGTTTGTCGTCGCGCAGAACGATGCATCATCCGCCTAGAACAACACGAGAGCATCTCGGAGCTTTCAAAAAAATATCTTAATCGGCTCTCCGACTACTTATTTGTCGCATGCCGAGCGATCAACAAATCATTGGACGTGGAAGACGTTTATTGGTCAAGCCGAAGGACGCAAGACGATTAGATAACTTTCAAACAGGAAGTTTTCTTACCTAGCTTGCTCTTAGCTGCATACATAATGTTTCCAGCCCATCTAAAAATCGTGGGCCTGGACGCATCAGAAGGTCAGCGTCCCCCTCAATAGTAGGCATAAATGCTCCGAGATGACCACCTTTAATCGACTGCAGTTCTAATTCATTAGACAGTAGGTTGCCGGTCAAATCCAAAATAGAATCAGCCCCCGACAAAACCACAGCCTCCATCGAAACAGCACCCGCCACAAAGGGGTAGCTCGCTCCTACATTGACAGCGCCGCATAGCTGAAGCCCTTCATTAATGAGGTGTTTACGCCCTATCGCAAAAATAGGCTTATCCCAAATTTGGATGAAAATCTTCTTCTGATGGTCCTTCGATTGATGACGAGAAAGTTTTAATATTCTTGAAAAAATAACACCTGCACTCTCAGTAGCAATCAATTCTGTTCCAAACAGACCACCAACCTCAACAATTTGTTGATGCAAATCAACCAGTCTATTCGAAGACAGTATGCGGACAGGAATCCCTAGGCTTTGCAACTTTGCGATATCTGCAGGCTTGGTACCTTCATCCCAACCCAGTACCATCGTCGGTTCTAGCGTAACCAGTTTCTCGAAATCTATCCCATTGACCCCACCAACAATCGGAATCTTTGTTGTAGAGGCCGGGTAATCTGTTCCTGAGATCACACCGATTAGGTACTCACCTGCACCAGCGGCGAACACTACCTCTGCAAGGTGTGGAGCGAGAGTTACGACGCGATGCCCTTTGTTAACCACTTCATCAGCCGCTGATACCGGATTATAGCTATGCGGCCCAATTAGAATGGTAAACGTCGCACATACAAACCAAATATAGCGCAGTTGATGCGTAAATATCATCAATATTGTTACTGATATGAGAAAAAATACAGCGCTCAGGAAAGGTCGGTGCCGCCGACCGTGAGGCCATCAATGCGCAGCGTAGGCTGACTAACCCCTACCGGAACACTTTGCCCATCTTTGCCACACGTACCGACACCTGAATCAAGTGACATATCGTTACCAATCATGGACACTCTCGTCAAGACGTCGGGTCCATTCCCAATTAACGTGGCCCCTTTAACGGGTTTGGTTATCTTTCCATTTTCAATGAGGTAGGCCTCAGACGCGGAAAATACAAATTTCCCACTAACAATGTCGACTTGACCCCCACCAAAATTCGCAGCATAAATTCCATTTTTTACTGAGGACAAAATCTCTTCGCGTTCCATTGCTCCATTGAGCATGTATGTATTTGTCATTCTTGGCATAGGCACATGAGCATAAGACTCACGTCGCCCGTTACCTGTAGGGGACACGCCCATCAATCGAGCGTTTAAGGTATCTTGCATATAACCACACAAAATTCCATCATCGATCAGAACAGTTCTAGCAGTTGGCGTACCCTCATCATCAACGCTGAGCGAACCTCGCCGATCGGGTATGGTCCCGTCATCAACCACAGTCACACCTTTTGCTGCCACACGCTCGCCTATGCGACCAGTGAACGCTGAACTCCCCTTACGATTGAAGTCGCCTTCCAGTCCATGACCAATTGCCTCATGCAATAAAATTCCTGGCCAACCAGCACCCAAAACAACCGTCATTTCTCCCGCTGGGGCTGGTCCAGCATCCATGTTAATTACAGCCTGATCAACCGCTTTCTGCGCATAATCCATCAAGCGTTCATCATTAAAATAATCATATGAAAATCGTCCACCTCCTCCAAAGGAGCCTTGTTCTTTACGACCGTTTTTCTCAACAATCACCTGAACCGACAAACGAACGAGAGGCCTCACGTCACAAGCTACGTGCCCATCTAAACGCGACACCAAAATAGTATCGTGAACAGCCGCCAAGTTAGCAACAACCTGGGTCACTCTGGAATCAATCTGGCGAGCGAATGACTCAACTCTCTCAAGAAGACTAATCTTGTCAGAGTTTGAATTAGTTAATATTGGATCTTCGTTCGAGTAAAGCGAAGTTGTCGTAGCCACCTTCGACGGCATCGACAGAGTAGACCCTTGACTCGCAATCGCTCTCGTCGCATCAAGTGCCGAGTGAATGGCCGCCATTGAGATTTCGTCCGAATAGGCGAAAGCAGTTTTTTCATCAACAATAGCTCGCGCACCAACGCCTTGATCAATATTAAAACTGCCGACTTTTACAATCCCATCCTCAATAGACCAAGACTCTGACCGACTATATTGAAAATACAAATCTGAATAATCAATTTTTCTGGAACCAATACGGGAAAACAAACTAGGCAATGTCTCCAGAGATAATTCAGCAGGGTTCAGGATCACCTCTTGCACGCGCTCCATATTTTTATCACTCAAATTCATAACCTCATTACCAAATGTTTTAATTTAATTCCTTAGTACATTAATCTAATGACTCTTAACGTATGTCTTTATTATTCATCACCCCAATGGACTCGGGTCACCTCAGGATTCCCCCAGTCACCCCTAACTCTGTAGTGCCTCGTCGCAATTTTATCGAAGGGGTTACCAAGCAGCTTTTGAGCTAAGAATGCCGCCAATCCAATTGCAGGATTCACAACAACAGCCCCCGCTACCGAGGCTGCATTGGATAACTTAGGCGTGACGAAAACCTCTATATCATGATCCTTTCTAACCAAGTCTACACTACCAGAAATAGCAACCGACGCCGAAGTACCATCCATGAGCAGCTTATCGGTACGCGCAATTCCATTCGTAACCAACACCTCGGACCCTATACGATCAAAACTGAACCCCGACGAAAACACATCCCGAAAATCAAGCGTAATTCGTCTTGGCAATGCTTGCAAACTGAGCAAACTTATTATGTGTCCAACTCCAGGATTAATTTTTAAAAACCGACCATCCTTAACCTCGAGGCTCAATTCCCCATCCAACGTATCGAGGTCAATGGAAAACGGGCTGCCCTCCCACTTGACAGAGCCGCTAAGTCTCCCTACACCCCCGACCATATTCTCTTTTCCATCTAAACTAAAAAGGTACTGACCTACATCTTGGACATTAAACTCTACGTCATATTCAACATTTGATTTTAGTCCGGGCTCCCATTGACCACTCATGGTCAAGATTCCCATATCTGTGATGGTCGAAAGTTCATTTATCTCCCAACGCCCATCATTAGGTCTGGCACGCAAGGTAATTGCCCCTCGCTTACTCCCGTCGAGCTGAAAATCATCAATCACAGCATCTACTGCTATCGGCACACGATTCGGATTCGCTAACTCATTAGTTACTGCCTGTGATGAAGTTGGTCGGTGCAGGATCAATCGAGAGAGGTTGGCGGATACTTTAGCTTCATCAGTACCGTAATCACTAAACACTATTTTCCCTGAAACGGCTTCACTATCAATCGAAAATACACCATCGAGCTTAAAGATCTGACCATTAATTGCGACTTTGTGGAAAGTGTTAGCGAAAACATCCACCCGATCGATTTGAGCGTTAACTTGAACCGTTAACGGCACACCACTAATCGATCCATCTTTATTCTGGTCGCTAAGCAAAGAACGCCAACCATCAATGTCCAAATGAGGTATTTGCCCGCCGATCACCAATACGTTATCTCTACCGCTTTGGTTTGTATTAAAGGTGCCTTGAACTAACTGGCCGTTTAAAAACACAAGATTCCCTAGCTGGCCATTTTCGTTAGAGAACGTGATGTCACGCTTTCCCGACCTCAACGCAGCATATTGAACATGCAAAATCTGTTTATCTGCCCCTAATGTCGAAAGGGGCTCTGGCAAATCAGATACAAGGCTCTGAAGATCGGCACTAAGATCGATATGCAATCCATCGTCGGAGAACCCCAGAATACCTGATGACGAAATCTGACCAGAAAGGTATTGCGGATCTATGGGCAATCGAAGATAGTCCATAAAAGCTTGCACAGAAACATCAGACTTAAACTCAATCGCTCCGAAACCTCGCTCCACGTGCCTGGATGCAAACGTAGTTTGCGCATCGAATATTCGCGCATGACCACTCCGAATTCCGACGTGAATCTTGTCAAAATCTATAACCGCATCAAATTCATTAAATTGCGGCGCTTTCTCACTCACCTGCATAAATGGACCCTTAATATGAACAGATCCGCTCACCTTTGACTTTTTACGATCAACAAAAGGAATGCTCAACACTAAATTGAGCTCACCAACTCCTTCCGCGACCATGTTTCCCACCACACCCTTAGTCAATTTATCCAGAGGACTATTTTTAACGTACTGAATGAGTTCAGTGACAGTAGCTGTAGCCACTCCAGTCACATTAAGCGTAGATTCAGGAGTGCCTGTTTTCTCAATAGATAAAGTGCTCCGGGACACATCGACCCCAAAAATTTTCGCCCTACTAGGAGAAAAAGAGATTGTATTATCTACATACCTGAATGCGCCATAAATCTCGTCAACCATTGGCCAACCACCACCCACTTCGATGCGTCCGCCCGTGATGTCCGCGCTCAAGTCAAACTGCCCGCCACGAGCAAAAAGAGAAGTCGACAAATCGCCACTGGCGGTCATCACCAGATTCTTTACTCGTCCAGATAACACACGATTCTCTACCCAAGCCTTAGTTTTTAATAACTTGCTGGGCAAATAAAACGGCAACCGACTGGCATCAACACTCTCCACTTCCAACCTTACATCAATAGCACTATTCTGACCCTCATGAGCAACACCTAAACGAGCGAAAGCCCCTCCAACCAGATCAGCGTTCGAAAACCGTGTATTACTAACATCAACAACCCACTCACTTTCTGTTTTTCGTCCCGTTATACTCGACTGAAATTGAGAGAAATTAAGTGGTTGCGGAAATATTTCAGGCAAATCAAGCGATACATCTTTTGAGTCAATCTGAACAAGAAACTCATCGTTTTCAAATTTGATCGCTCCAGTTAACCCCTGTACACCAGGCTTTTGCTCCGACGCATAGAATCCAATATTTTCAAATCGTGTTTGTAAAGCAAGGTCCATATCAGAAAGGAACCCATCATCCGCCTGCCAGGAAATATCGACCAAATTCAAAATGCCACCCGGTAGCAACTGATCGACGAGCTCTAAATTGCTCTTGTTATCAATAACACGTCGGCTGATGAACTTAAACAAATCAACGGACAAATCGCGAGTCACAATTTTGTTTCGTCCTGTCGAAACATCTCTATCCATACTCACAACATCCAGATGGACAGGCAATCCACTATCGACCACAGCGAACATCTTTGAAAGCGTTAGCTCCTGCCTATCAGCAGAAGCCTCCCAAGACGCCTGAAAAGAAGCCTGAGAAACACCCACAGGATCTGCGCCATTTATCGAGGCCAGAGAAAAATCATTAAGCCTAAGATCAAAGACTACGCGCTGCGAATCTCTACCGTCAAAGTTAGCTGCGCCCTGAGAATTAACCACCGTATTGCCTACCTGCACTTCAGGAGGCACCCAATCCTTAAAGGGGGACAGGCGAAGCGCACTCACATCCCAACTCATCCTCCCTATAAAATCAGATCCGTCATTAGGGTTAAACAAATTAGAGCTAACAAGGCTTATATTAACCGCGTCATACCAGTCATTCTTCATTTCACTTGAAAGTGCGATGCTGGATTCCCCAGCCGAAAACGACGTAGTCAGCAATACATCATTTAATGTGATTGTATAGTTATCCAAAGTCTCATCGACAAAACTAAGTGAGCCTCCTGTAATTTCCACTTGCTTCTGTCGAACCAGCCAATTCAATAATGGACCCTCCTCTGAACTGAAGGGATAGACCCGCTTACCACCTATCCATATCGCATTATTCTTATCTCTCTTCACCGGTAATTTAGGGCTGAAAATTTTAAGTTTTAATACATCAATCTCGCCAACAAATAAGGCCAGAGTGGATACTTGAACCTCGAGCTTATCCAAGCTGAAAACTACTACATCTCCGTCATCGTAGACCGTAATCTCAGAAAAAATAAAATCGGGGTGAAGTCCATCCCAACGAGCCTCTATTCCTCCGATTTGTACCAATTGCCGAATTGAATCCGAAAATCTCTTCTCCACCCAATCTCGGTGTTGATTAATATTGGGGATAAGATAGAACTTGATGACAGTGAGGCCGCACGCGAATAAGAAAGCCAAAACGAAACAACCCAACCAAGCGACTTTCAAAAGTCGTCGGGAGAGGCTTCTATAAGGTTTCAAATTTGCCGAAAAATTCAATGTTTCGCCTTAGGCGGACCTCAACGTAAAGGTAAGTGCTCTAGAAATATGCAAATATTCCGTAAGGGTAAACAAATTATGCCCTGAAATCCAATTGGATTATGATTATTTTTTGCACCCAGCTACGTCACTTACAACTTTAAGTGAAATATGCGCTAAACTTGCGGATTTTATAGATGAGTTTTCTCGG
>ERZ890510.772-NODE-772-length-23655-cov-5.371483_pt1 | contig 23655 bp, 24 predicted proteins | sample MGYA00521265_ERZ890510 | MGnify/ENA primary metagenome ERZ890510 (study PRJEB32303, sample SAMEA104408624) | aquatic metagenome | biome: Brackish water; feature: Chemocline; material: water | place: Baltic Sea | collected 2014-10-26T21:54:00 | depth 110 m ...
TTTTTTCCTTAACAGAACACCAGGCCCTAAATTACGACGCAGTATTTCAGCTATTAGAGATCGTGTTGATCAATCAGCGTCCAGAAGTAATGTGGGCGTAACCGGCAAGTTACGGGAATTGAATAGTACGCTGCCGCGTTTTACGAGGATAACTGACATAAACAGTCGTTCTTCTGACGACTTTGGTGCAATCAGGACTAAATTAGTAACTCGCGATATTTTATATCGCTCAAACCATCAGTCTCAGTCGCGAGGACAGGTCTCGATTTGTCAAGTGGCGCGTGGACGTCAGTTTATCCCACATCAACATATTGTAAATGCGATCGAGCGTGCTTTAGTCGCCTTAAGAATTAATCCAGATGAGGTTGATGTGGCTGCGGAGTATGGGTCCTACGGAGCCCAAATGTCATTGGTGGTCTCGTTACCAAGTTTTTATGACTTTGATCCTGGAAGTATGGACCCCTTCAGGCTCCAGGTGGTTTTGCACAATTGTTTGAGTCGAGGAGGGCTCCGTCTTCTTGCGCGATGGTTCCAAGAGGGGACCGGTGCAACTTATTCAGTCGGAGTGACGCAGCTCAATGCAAGCCTTGCTCATCGGATCCCGGCAAGAGAGGAAAATATCCTGCCCACGTTTAGAAAGTCTATTGAGTTGGCTCGTGAAGATTGTCTCCATTTGGGTGATTGGACGCGCCAAGCGGTTAGTAAAGATGCGCTAGAAACGTGGTTGGTTGGGTCTGTTCGGCGCATGTGGGGTAAAAAGGCTCAACAAGCTCTTCATAGTGAATTCGAATCTGATGAGGGCATCTATAGCAGAGAGGGGAATGTATCTTGGAATGTACTGGATACTTTGATGGTGCTCGCCAGCTATTGTGCAGGTACAAAAGATATCCTTCTGCAATGTGATCAGGTGGTGGAGGGGGCGGTCTTAATGCGATCGCTATTAAAGAAGTGTTTAACCGTATAGATGTGTTTTCCCCGAATGCTAAGTCCTTTTAGTCTTAGTGGTCTTAGTGGTATGAGTGTTTTTAGTTTTTTTGAGAAATGAATACAAAAAAGATATGATCAAGATATAGTCGCTTACCTAATCTCACAAACTGGATAAAATCGGTGCTGATCTTTCGTCAATTAATTGACCAACAGTCGTCCACGTATACGTATCTCTTGGGTGATTCAGAATCTAGAGAGTGTCTGTTAATTGACCCCGTGTTTGAGCAGGTCATGCGAGATCGGGCGATGATAAAGGAGATGGATCTTGATCTCATCGCTACCGTTGAGACCCACGTCCATGCTGACCACGTTACCGGGGCTTGGCTGCTTCACAATAGCCTTGCGAGTGAAATCGTAGTTTCAGCGAATGGAGGTGCTCGAGGGGCTGGGCGCTATGTGGGGCAGGACGACGTAATCACCTTCGGTGCTAGGACGTTGGGTGTGCGTGAGACACCAGGGCATACGAACGGATGTATCACCTTAGTTCTAGATGATAAATCCATGGTTTTTACTGGAGATTGCTTATTAATCCGGGGTACAGGGCGGACGGATTTCCAAGAGGGAAACCCGGAAATGATGTTCCAATCTATTCACGAGCAAATTTTTACACTTCCCAATTCATGTTTGATTTATCCCGGGCACGATTATCGAGGAATGACCGTGTCGGGCATCTTGGAGGAAAAACGTTTCAATCCGAGATTAGGAGGGGCAATTAACCTTCAAGACTTCTCGGGTTATATGGAGAACTTGAAGTTGCCTCATCCCGGTCAGATTAATCGTGCTGTGCCGGCAAATTTAAATTGTGGTCAACCGACTGGTAATGCTCCTGAATTGAATACTCAGGACTGGGCAACTCTAAGTTATAGTTTTTCTGGGATTTGGGAGATAGAGCCTTCGGTACTCGAAGAGATGTTGGCGAGAGTGCAGATTATAGATGTCAGGGAAGTGGTTGAATTTGAAGGACCGTTAGGCCGAGTCCCGGGCGCTAAATTAATACCACTAAGTCAACTGGCGGACCGCGTTGGAGAGTTGGAGCCGAGTATGCCAATTGTGACTGTTTGTCGGTCTGGAGCACGATCAGCACAAGCTGTCCTCCACCTTCAGGCGCTAGGGTTTACACAACTAGCTAATTTATCCGGTGGTATGCTGCGGTGGGCTGTCGGGGGGCATGCTGTTCTGGGTGGTTCTGAATGATTTCAGACGTTTAAAGACTCGTAGGTACAACTTGAGTGCTATCAGCTTCCCGACTGTATTTAAGATTCTGCTTGTTTAGTTCGTAAAAATGCAGGACGAGTTGTGAGCCTCTTGAAGTAGTCGTTTATTGAGGGGGGAAAAGGTTCTTCCACATGTCGAATATAAGAAGTGAGCGCAATTCCGATCATGATGTCGGCCCCCGAAAACATTTCACCGAGTAACCATTTCCTTTTGCCTAGGACTCCGCCCACGGCTTCTAGACAAATCGTTGCTCGTTTCTTGAATTCTACAATTGTTGGCGTATGGATCGCATTGGGGAATGCTCTCTTATGCCTGATAATTTCAGATACGGAAGATGCGAAGGTTGCTTCTGCAAACCAACTCCATTCTAAGTAAGCGGCATATAGAGGATCATTTTTGCTAGGCTGGAGTTTACCCTTCCCATATTTATCGATGAGGTAATGGACCATTGCGCCGCTTTCACGCATGGTGATTTCACCATCTTTAAGAACGGGAACTTTACCAATCGGACTGATACTAAGAAATTGTGGGCTGAGTCGAAATTCCGGTGAAAAGTCTATAATTTCAATTTTGTACGGAATATTCAATTCTTCGCACGCCCAAATAGTTCGGAGACCACGGGTGTTTGGGAAATGGTAAATTGTAATCACAGGTGCTACTCCTTTGCTTAGCTTTAACTGGTGATGCTCTAGAGCGTAGTGATTGTCAAGGTTCAATCATTGTAGCGTTATTGTGTTCTTCGTCACTGAATAAGCCGATTAACTAATGTCAAATTGAAGATTTGGAAATGATATCGATTTGTTTTATAGATTCGATTATTATTGCTCACTCAATAATTATGAAAGAAAAACAAATGAAAAAGATTTATTTTGTAGCACTATTGTTACTGACGTCAGCTTGCTCGCAGGAGGTTGTAACGGCGGATGCTGCACTTGAGACTGAGGACCAAAAAACCCTATATGCTATAGGCATGCTTATCAGCAATCAATTGCAACCTTTCGCGCTGAGTGAGGAAGAGTTGGCTCCGATTGTGCAAGGGATGACAGACGGCATATCGGGCTTGGACGCAAAGGTGGATATGAAGACTTATGAAGCGAGGATCAATGAAATGGTATCAGAGCGTTCTGCAATAGTTGCTGCGAAAGAAGCGTCCGTTTCTGAGACGTACCTCAAGCAATTTGAATCAGATGATTCTGTCGTAAAAACTGAATCTGGTGCGATTGTTAAGATGATAGAAGAAGGCACGGGTGATTTTCCGAGTGCGAGTGATACAGTCATGGTTCATTATGAGGGAAGTTTGGTTGACGGAACTGTGTTTGATAGTTCTCTCGTTCGTGGCTCCCCAGCGACCTTTCCTTTGAGTGGTGTCATAACGTGTTGGACTGAAGGGCTTCAAAAGATAAAGGTTGGAGGAAAGGCTCAGTTGATTTGTCCCGCTGATACCGCTTACGGAGACCGTGGAGCACCCCCAAAAATCGGACCTGGTGCTACATTAATATTTGAAGTTAATCTTCTTGAAATTAAGAAGTAATTCGGCTAACAAGTATGATCAAAGGGGAACTAAATGTTGATTGATATGAGAACTTATCGATGTAGGCCCGGTTCCATAAAGAAACATCTGGCTTTGTATGAAAAATTGGGTAAGCCTGCTCAAACCAAACATCTCGGAAATCCGCTTGCTTACATGCAATGCGAGAGTGGAAACCCTAACGAGTATGTTCACATGTGGATTTATGAGAATGCTGGCGATAGAGAACAAAAAAGAGCGTTAATGTGGGCTGATCCAGATTGGATTAACTACACGCAAGAAAGCGCTAAGCTTGGTGCGCTTGAGAGCCAAACCAATCAGTTGATGACGCCAGTTGATTTCTTTTCATTACCGAAAAAGCTTGGATAGTCATTTTTATGAAATCAGAAAGATGGACCATTTCGACTGATCCATCTTTCTTTTCTGTTAATTCTTTTCTCGTTCTTTTTGTATCAGTACGCGTCTTAGTATTTTTCCAGATGCCGACTTTGGAATTTGTTCTACGAACTCGACAATTCTGACCTTCTTGTGAGGGGCGACTCTTTGTGCGACGAATGACATAATTTCTTCGGCACTCACAGATAACCCCGTTTTTATGACGACGACTGCCTTAGGTAGTTCTCCAGCTTCCTCATCAGCTATAGGAATGACTGCGGCATCAGAAACTGCAGGATGTGTGAGTAGGAGTGCTTCTAGCTCAGCAGGAGCCACCTGCATACCTTTATATTTGATTAGTTCTTTGATGCGATCAACCACATAGAAAAATCCTTCATCGTCGACATACCCAATATCTCCAGTTCGGTACCAACCCTCTTTCGTGATGCTTTCTGCGGTGGTTTCTGGTCTATTTAGGTAGCCCTTCATAATCTGCGGACCGCGAATCCATATCTCACCATTTTGATTATTGTAAAGAGGTTTTTCCGTTTCTGGATCAACAATCATGACCTCTGTATTCGGAATGGGTAGGCCAATTGATCCTATTTTTTTTGCTTTACTTCTAATGGGCAGTAAATGGGTGACAGGGCTTGCTTCAGTCATACCGTAGCCTTGAGCAATACTGCATCCAACCCGGGCCGCGGCCTCCATGGCGATGCCTTCACCTAAAGGGGCGGCACCAGAGAGAATGAGCTCAAGACTGGATAAATCGTATTTTTCCACTGCGGGATGTTTCGCTAACCCTAAGACTATTGGCGGGACTATGGGTGCTTTGGTCACTTTGTGCGTCTCAATTGCGGATAGGAAAGCCTCCATCTCGAAGCGAGACATACACACAATAGTTCCTCGTCTGTAGAGAGAGTAGAGCATGATGACCACCATGCCGTAGATATGGAAAAAGGGCAGGACGCCAAGCACCGTATCTTGTTCGCAGATAGCATTATGGCTTGTCATGCCTTCAATTTGTCGCATGTTCACTATAAGGTTGAAGTGAGTAAGCATTACGCCCTTGGGTAGCCCGGTGGTGCCGCTCGAGTACGGAAGCGCGCAGACGTCATTCTCTGCAGAGATCTCGGGCTCAATTACCGTGAGGTCAGATTGCATTAATTCCTCGAGTCTTCTGTGACCTTTTGCTTCACCAATAACAAAGAGTTCGTCTACTTGATGTTTTTTTAGTGCCTCCTCTGCTTTATCCAAGAAATCAGGCACTGTAATGATGAGTTTTACTTTCGCGTCGATGAGCTGTTTGGCTAATTCGTCTGCTGTGTATAACGGGTTAACCGTCGTGCAAATCCCGCCTAATTTTATGACTGCAAGAAATATGAAAGCATATTCAGGTACGTTTGGACTGTATATCGCAAGGACATCGCCTTTTTTGAATCCGGTTGCCTGCAAGCCAGCCGCGAGTCGATGGATGGATTCTGACAATTCTCGGTAACTGATTTTTCGATTCGTCTCAGCTTGAATGATCGCGGTTTTATTCTCGTGCGCTGATATGTTCCCGAGAACGAAGTCCACGACATTTATTTTTGGTGTGGATACATCCGCATGCGGCCCTCGAAATATCATGGCAACTCCTCCTAGGCTAATTTGTGAAATTATTTTTATTCAGTCTACATCATTAATGTCAATGAACGGTTAGTCTAAAATGCGGGTTACATATTCAGTTTATTGAAATAGGGATTATTGTATGAGCATCGATATTAATGGAATTGCACACATACAGTTGACGGTTAAAAACGCCGCAAGTATCGAATTTTGGCGGGCTCTGTGTGGCTTTATGTCGATGAGTACGTTGATTGATAATGAGGACGTTCATTACAGTATTGGTGGGCGAACTGGTGTGTTGGTCCGTCTAGCGCCAATCGGGAAAAGATCGGTTAGCTTCGACCAAGATACGAGTGGTTTGCATCATGTATGCTTTAGAGCACGTTCTAGGCGGGATGTTGAACTCGTGTTTGAATTTGTTAGCACATTGAGACTGGGGAAAATTGTCCACCCTCCAGAAGAGGGGGGGCGGTTTGCTCCTGGATATTACTCCATTCTCTTTGAGGATCCAGATGGCATACGTATCGAAGTCAATTTTGTCCCTGGAAGCGGACATTTTTCAGAAAATGGGCGGTTAGGCAGCGGTGGGGTAGGGCCTGCGAATAACTATGGTGAAGAGGGTCTAACAAATAAATGAATAACTTTTAATTTTAGTTATTCGAAACTTTAACTTGAAATATAAGAGAGGTAAGTATGACAAGTATATCTTTGGCACACGCTCAAAAATGTCTTAATGTTGCTATTGAAAAGGCTCAGCAGGATTTTAAGCGACCTATTTGTGTATCCATCTGTGACTCGTATGGATATCAAATCGCTTTTTACCGTATGGACAAGGCACCCATTCGAAGTATTGCGATATCACAGCAAAAAGCGCATACGGCGACGCGAATGGGGATGTCGACCGATGCATTTTTAGAGCGTTTAAATGCTGACAAGATTGATATCAGATATTTTTGCGACCCGCTAATGACGGCTTTACCTGGCGGTAATTTGTTAAAGTCAAAAGGCGGTGATGTTCTAGGGGCGGTTGGTGTGAGTGGATTAAAGCCTGTCGAGGATCAAATCATCACCGAGACGATCGCGGCGTGGTTTCTAGAACAGAATGATTGAGTTTGGGTGTGATTGATTAGCCCTATTTTTCCCGAGCACATGCCACTCAATGAGCTGATTTGAGCTTACTAATATACGGCAGATTACTTAGCATTTTATTTGAAGGTATATCTTGAATCCAGAGAGAGAAACAGAAGCTTCATCGGGACATAAGCTCCCCAAAATAGGGTGGATTGTTGGTATAACGCTCTTCCTGTTGATGTTGCAAGTACCTGCTCCAGAAGGCTTGAGTGCCGACGCTTGGTGCGTCGCAGCGCTAGGGATTTTAATGGCGGTTATGTGGGTTACGGAGGCGATACCGCTTCCTGCCACCGCTTTGCTACCCATCCCATTAGTTCCCTTGTTGGGAGTTTCTTCGGTTAAAGAGACAGTTGTTTCTTATTCGCATCCAGTCATCTTTCTATTTATGGGTGGATTCATAGTAGCTCTAGCAATGGAGCGTTGGAAGTTACACCAAAGAATTGCACTTTTTGTATTACAGTTGAGCGGGGATCGACCAGCATTCTTGGTTGGTGGTTTTTTATCTGTCAGTGCCTTTTTAAGCATGTGGGTTTCCAATACGGCGACGACTTTAATGATGTTGCCTATTGCGGTATCCGTAATAGGCACCCTTAAGTCGAATAGAGGAGATGGAGTCCAAGGAGATTCATTAGCCAAAGCTTTAATGTTGTCGTTGGCCTACGGGGCATCTGCTGGAGGAATGGCAACTTTAGTTGGTACGCCACCCAACGCATTTTTCGCCGGTTTCGTCAAACAAACATACGGGATCGAAGTGGGTTTTTTAGATTGGATGGCAGTCGCGTTACCTCTTTCAGTGCTGATGCTAATCATGGCATGGTTATTGTTGACTAAAATCATTTTCAATGTAGGTCGAGATAGAATTGTGGGTATCAGTGCGGCTATTGACCGACAAGTTCAGGCGCAAGGCAAGCTATCTCTCGGGGAATTTTTAGTCGGGATCGTTTTCATTACATTGGCTACATTGTGGATATTGCGCCCATGGATTAATACGATTTTTCAGAGTCCAGCCTTATCCGACACGGTGATTGCCATGGCGGTCGGATTATCAACATTTTTCATTCCTGTCGATTGGAAGAAAGGTATTTTCCTCATGGATTGGGAGTGGGGCAAAAAAATCCCTTTCGGAATTTTATTGTTATTTGGTGGAGGATTGACTCTGGCATCTTTGATTGAGAAAACAGGGCTGTCTCACTGGATTGGCCAACAACTCGTGAGTTTAGAAATGTTTCCGACCCTGGTGATTGTTTTAGCGATGGTCTTATTGTTGGTGTTGCTTACGGAGTTGACTTCAAATACAGCGACTACGGCAGCGTTTTTACCTGTTGTCGGTGCCTTGGCTATCACCTTGGGAGAACACCCTCTAATGTTTGTTATTCCGGCAACTCTAGCTGCTAGCTGTGCATTTATGTTGCCAGTCGCTACCCCACCAAACGCAATTGTGTTCTCGGCGGGTTATCTGGTACAAAAAGATATGACAAGAGCTGGATTTGGTTTGAATATTATTGGGGTGATTCTTGTAACGCTGGTTGCATACACGTTGATGTTGTGGGTCTTCGCTATTGAGCCTGGGGTGTCACCACCTTTTTGATTATTTTCTCTCAGATGTTTTTTTATCTAGATCGTTAAGGCTTAGTGCTACTCGAAATCCGAGATCGATATGTTTGGCGCCATAAAATTTGTAACGTTCGGCGGTCCTAAGATAGTAAGGTTGATTGGTTAGCCAGGAGCCGCCTCGATAGGCGCGTTGCTCACAATCTCCATCCGTGAAGGGTCGCCCATCAAGTGAACCACGACTGTGTCGCCAATTCGGATTGAGGCAGTCTTCTACCCACTCCCATACATTTCCGAGCATATCGAAGACGCCAAATTGATTGGGTTTATAGGAACCCACATCGGACAAACTCGGTTTGCCGTCTGAGCAGGGTAGTGTGCGCCATCCGAACTCATATTCCTGTTCGGCAGTTTTATCGTAACCATTACCATACTCACAAGTTTGTTCAGGTGGGATACCAAAGAATCGAGTTCGCTTGGTGCCAGATTGAGCGGCATATTCCCACTCTGCTTCGGACGGCAAACGGTATGCTTTCCGAGTCTTTTCTCGCAACCACTCGATATACACTTGTGTATCGTCCCAAGACACGTTCATGACTGGTTGGTTACCCCTTCCATAGCCTTCATCGTCGATCGAAGGGCAAGTAGCATCCTGAACGCAAATTTCCCACTGCGCGAATGTGATCTCTAATTGACTGATGCTAAAGGGTTGCTCAAAGACGATGTCTAGAACATAGCCTTCGTTGTAAGGGCTTCCGAACTCGTTCGGAGGGGAGCCAAATCCGTAAGGTCCAGCAGGGATGACGATCATCTTAGGGCAGGAGTCGCAGTCCTGAAAGATGTTTCCCGATTCCGATTGCGCAACCACGTGGGAGCTAACCATTATGATGCTTGCTCCGAGCGCTAAGGCACATATATTTTGGAGTCTGAACATTATGGGTGACTCAAGCTTAATGCGATTCGAAAACCCAGATCTATTTCTCGAGCACCTAGATATTTATATCTGTCAGGTATTTGTAAATATTTAGGTGGGTGATTAAGCCAAGAACCGCCTCGATAGGCACGTTGCGCGCAATGACCATTAACGCGAGCTGAAGCATCGGTTGGGGCATTACGCCACAAGATTGCTTGGCAATCCTCAGTCCATTCCCAGACATTTCCTAACGTATCATAAAGTCCAAAATGGTTTGGTTTAAATGAGCCTATGGGCGCAGAGAAGTTGAAACCATCGTCACAGGGTAATGCTTCCAATCCGTAATCGAGGGTCCGTTGTGCGGTTTGGTCATAAAGATTTCCAAATTCACATACTTGTGTTGGTGTTAAGCCAAAAAATCGAGCTCGATTACTACCTCCTGTTGCGACGTACTCCCACTCAGCTTCAGTGAGTAGCCTATAGGGTTTTCTGGTCTTTTTAGATAACCATTTGGTGTATTCCAGTGTTTCTTGCCAGGAAACATTCACTACTGGGTGATTCTCTTTGCTCCAGTCGTCTCGTTTCGCAATGGGACATTGCTCGTCGATGACGCAGGCTTCCCACTGTTGGTAGGTGATTTCAAATTTACCTACAGCGAACGGTTCTGAGATTAATACGGGGCGCAATTCACCTTCACTATAGGGACGTCCTTGGTCAACCGGCGGCGCTCCCATACTGAAAGATCCAGAGGGAATCACGACCATGACGGGACACTGATCGCAGTCTTCGAATTCATCACCAGGACGGTAAGTCTCATCAGATAAAACCGGATTTATGAACAGGATCCATAAGCCGAACAGCGCATATGCAGATGATTTGGTGATGAACATTAATGTAAGTTACGTATGAATTTTTTGATGGGGTATATTATTCTAAAATTAGAGATTCATGTCATCTTAGGAGGTCACATTATGATTCATGTTGTAGCTATTATTAAAGCCAAGCTTGGGAAAAGAGACGCTATTCTTTCTGTTGCCAGGGAGAACGTAACAACTGTTAGGCAAGAGGATGGGTGCGTTGAGTATATTCTAGTCGTAGACGCAGAGTTTGGTGCGTTTCAAACCAAATTTGGAGAGGACACCTTTTTGGTTATTGAAAAGTGGCGTGATGAGGCTGCATTAAAGGCCCATGCGGTAGCACCTCACATGTTGAGTTATGGTCAAAAAGTTAAAGATTGGATTGAATCTAGAGTGATTCGCGTTCTGGATCCTTTAGCTTAATTATCGAAACGTAATGCTCTATTTCGCCTATGGCTCTAATCTTGATGATGAAGATTGGGGGAATTTTTGTATTAAGAATTCTCTGCCAGCTGACTGCATTAATCCTATTGGTCCGGCGTTCTTGCCGGATCATGAACTAGCATTCGATGTTTTTTCACAAACTCGTGGTGGTGGCGCCTTAAATATAAAGGCGCGATTGGGTGGATATGTTTGTGGTGCTTTATTCGAGGTCGGAGATCTTGGTTGGCAGGCGCTTGATTTAAAGGAGGGTGTATCCGACCGTGTTTATCAAAGAGTTAGTAAGCACATATTACAGCCCGACGGCACTCTTGTTTTAGCGTTGACGTATGAGGTTACGCCTCAGAGTCAGTGTCATTTCGTCGAGCCAACCCCAGCTTACTTTGAGGCAGTTAAGCGTGGCTTAATGCGATTTAATTTTTCAGACCTTCACCTGATTCAGGCAGCAGTTGGTGCACGGTTCCCAGATTCAACGGTTGGTGTTTTTGTTTACGGAACAATTTTGAGCGACGAGTGCCGGCACTGGGTAATAGAATCGTTAAATGTTTTGCAGTCTAAAGATGCTGCAGTACGCGGTTCGTTGCTTGCGACGGAGTTTGCCTATCAGATGCTCCACCTTTCTGGGGCAGACAGTGCTCAAGACATTTCGGGCGAATTGATTTTCCCCTCCGATCTGTCTGCGGCGATTAGGCGACTGGATAAGGTGGAAGGATTTTCGAGTTTTGGTTCGGCTGTCAACGATTATGACCGAGTTTTGGTGACCGTAACCCCCAGAGGAGAAGATCTGATTCGGGCTTGGTGTTATGTTGCGGGAGACAGGGTAAAAAATACCTGACTGATTGATGCCCATGCTTAATTGATCTGATTTACGATGCCTCCCTCTACCCTAAGCGCGGCTCCGGTAGTTAGGGCTGAGAGCGGACTACACAGGTAGACCGCTAACGGAGCCACCTCCTTGGCTTCAGCAAATCTTTTAATGATTGATGTGGGGCGGAATTTCTCAAAAAATTCTTGTTCCAGTTGTTCGAGGCTGATACCCCAGTCGTTAGCGCGTTCTCGTCTTTGTTGTTCTGTGGTATCGGTCCTGGTGGGTCCGGGTAGTAGCGCGTTCACCGTTACCCCGGTACCGCTGAGAGACATTGCGAGGCCGCGAGAAATGCTAAGTTGAGCGCTCTTGCTGAAACCATAGTGAATCATTTCCGGTGGAATCATTAGGCCCGATTCGCTGGAGATAAAAATGACTCGACCCCATTCCTGGGTGACCATTTTCGGTGTGTAGAACCTGGTGAAACGTACCCCACTCATTACATTAATTTCAAATAATCGAGTCCAATCCGTGTCGTCAATTTCGAAAAATTGTTTTCGTTCATATATACCTAAGTTGTTGATGAGGATATCAACTTTAGGCACTGCGTCAAATACACTTTGGCATCCATCGGGTGTTGTACAGTCAGCGCTTATCCCTATGGGTTTAGTTTGTGAATTGATGGCTTTTATTTTTTCTACTGCGCTAGTTACTGTTTCTTGATACCTTCCTGTGATGACGACATCAACGCCTTCCTTTGCTAATGCTTCAGCAATGGCGTAACCAATGCCATAAGTTGATCCAGTGATGAGCGCTTTCTTGCCTTGAAGTTGCATATCCATGTCGCACGATCTCCTCGAAATTAAATACGTCTTTATCGTACACTAGCATCAGAGTAAAAGAGATGGGCATCAGAGGAATCAAAGGTGTTAGTTAATGACATTAATCCAATCGAAATTTTTTGATTGAGGTTGTAAGGTAAATCAATGATTGAAAGAGTTTATGTAACGGCAAGTACTTCGTTTGAAGCAGCATGTCAGATTGATATATTTCCCGACGAACACAGGGCCAGAGGGTTGCACGGCCATAGTTATGAGTTGTCTGTTAGGGCAGCCATTGATGATTCTGAATCGCTTGGCGGTGATGAGATCGAGATGACGCGTGAGACCTTGATGCGGGCATGTTCACCACTTGACTATAGCTATTTGAACGAGATAATTGAGGTTCCGACCGATGAGAATATTGCAAGGTATGTTTGGGCGCGACTCAACCTTCCGAAGGTAAATGTTATTGGATTGCGTAGCCAACATGATGAGGGCGTGCATCTAGATGCAGAAGGACGCGCACACGTATGGAGAAAATTTCGTTTTGAGTCTGCGCACAAACTACCTAACGTACCAGAGGGCCATAAATGTGGCCGGATGCATGGGCATGGGTTTGAGGTAATACTGCACGCACAAAGTTATCTTGAGGAATCTAATTTGGGTATTGATTATGATGAATTAGAGGTATGCTGGGGTGAGGTGCATGGCGTGCTTAATCACAATTGTCTCAATGATATTCCTGGCCTTGAAAACCCGACAAGTGAGATGATTTCTTTCTGGTTGTGGAGTCGTTTAAAAGAAAAATTGCCACAGTTGAGTTGGGTTACGGTCTATGAGACGGCAACAAGCGGTGCTCATTATAATGGTTCGATCTTTAGGATTTGGAAAGACTTCTCAATAGACAGCGCTATTCGACGTGAACGTGTGGGCTGTGACGATGAGCGTTTACGGATTCATGGTCATACATATTTGTGTCGGTTGCATTTAACGGCCCCTTTGGATCAAGTTTTGGGTTGGACTATAGATTATGGAGACATTAAAGAAAAATTTAGCCCTATATTTGCTGCGCTCGACCATCAACCTCTTTACGAGATTGCGGATTTGTCAGATAACGACCCATTAAGTATTGCGAGATGGATCAAAAAAAATAGCAGTAAATGCCTGCCAGAGCTTGAGCGAATTGATTTGTACGAGACTAGAGGTTGTGGCGTCACTATAGACTGGGGATCTTTGGGGCCAGCGCTGCCCATTTGACATTATGTATTCAGTTAAGGAAATTTTTTATACGATACAAGGAGAGGGCGCTCAAAGTGGTCGGGCAGCTGTTTTTTGTCGATTCGCCGGTTGTAATTTGTGGTCGGGTCGTGAGGCAGATCGATTGTCGGCAGACTGTCAATTTTGTGACACCGATTTCGTGGGTACGGATGGCGTAAACGGCGGCAAATTTGTATCTCCTGAGGCATTGGTTGATAGAGTAGAGAGTCAGTGGCCATCGCCTAATCGCGTCCGTCGATACGTAGTGTGCACGGGGGGTGAACCATTACTGCAGCTTGATCACAACTTGATTCGAGAATTTCATAATAGGGGTTTTGAGGTTGCTGTTGAGACGAATGGTACGATACCTGTTCCCAAGGGCGTTGATTGGGTATGTGTGAGTCCCAAGGGGGCGGTGCCAGTTCAGGTAAAACAGGGCAATGAGCTAAAGCTGGTTTATCCTCAGACTGGTAATGATCCTGCGCAGTTTTTATCGTGGAATTTTGATCACTATTTCATACAGCCTAAGGACGGTCCTGATATTGTATTGAATACTGAACTCTCAATTCAATTTTGCAAAGAGAATCCTAGTTGGCGATTAGGTCTGCAAATTCATAAAATGATTGGTGTGCCGTGAAATTAATTGACCAATGTGTATTGAAAATGAGAAGCGTCGTTAAGATTCTTCTCTGTATTACCCTTCCGTTCGTTTTGTCGGGTGTTGCGTATGCGGACAATGCTGAAGATATATTTGACCTTGGATATGACGCTTTTATAAAAATGGATTATGCAGGTGCTGAAAAACATTGGACGCGTGTTGGGGCGCTTGGGCATGCGAGAGCTCAAAATGGATTGGGAATAATGTATCGAGATGGCGATCTTGGTGAGGCGCGGTCAGAGGATGCTGCCGTATGGTTTCTTCAGTCGGCTAACAATGGTTATGCTTATGCAATGTTCAATCTTGGCATGCTCTACAAGAACGGTCGTCTTGGCGAGGTTAATGATATAGAAGCCTATCGTTGGCTATTATTGGCAAGTACGATTAATTTTGACGAGAACGCGAAGTTCCAGGTTAACTTATTGAGTCAAAGGATGGATAACCAGTCTCTCGTGAAAGCACGTGATCAGGCACAACTGTGGCTTGATGAGTTCTTTTTTGGGAAATCAACATACTAGTATTTAAAAACTTTAGTGGAGGGGCGAACGATGGATCTTGGAATTAACGGTAGAACTGCGATTGTGTGCGCATCGAGTCGGGGTTTAGGAAAAGCCTGTGCGATGGCGTTGGCAGAAGCTGGTGTTTCAATTGTACTGAACGGTAGAGATGAAAAAATACTCACGGCTACCGCAAATCAAATTGCTAAAGATACCGGAGTCTCCGTAACTCCTGTGATTGGGGACATCAGCACTCGGGAGGGGCAAGCCAAGGTTTTAGAGGCGTGTCCAAAGCCAGATATTCTGGTTAATAATAATGGTGGCCCGCCATTCAAGGATTTCCGGGAGCTTGACCGTGAGGCAATGCTAGATGGTGTGACTATGAATATGGTTACACCGATTGAGTTGATTCAAAAGGTGGTCGATAACATGATTGAACAAAAGTTCGGTCGTATCATTAATATCACATCAATGAGTGTCAAAATGCCAGTTCCAGGGTTAGATCTATCGAGCGGAGCTCGTGCTGGCTTGACGGCTTTTCTTGCTGGGGTGGCGAGGACGATCGCCGATCACAATGTCACGATTAATAATATACTTCCTGGGTTTTTTGATACAGATCGATTGAGGGGTGGTTTACAATCCTGGGCGCAGAATACGGGTGTAAGTGTTGAGGAGGTTGCTAAGGATCGTGCGTCGAAGATACCAGCGAAGCGTTTTGGTATGCCCGACGAATTTGGCAGAACTTGTGCTTTTTTATGTAGTGCTCATGCGGGGTACATTACAGGGCAGAGTCTATTAATAGACGGTGGTGTTTACAACAGCGCATTTTAGAATCAGGGATTCTATTAATTATTCTTTAACCACGTTCCTCCAGGAGGATCCTGGAGGCTTCTTGGGATACATATTCCTTTCTAAATTCTTCAAAATCTAGCTGTTCGTCATGTTCCACGATTTGTTGCTTTGTAATGGATGATTTGACATTGTTTTCGCAGTCAGTCAGCACTTCATTGCTTAGTGTGTCCTGCTTAAGGCGCTCCGTATACTCGGATGACAGAGACATAATGAAGTCAAAATAAGAGCCATTATGCTTTTCTTCGATATCTTGGAGCACTCGTGCAGAAGGCGTTTCTTCAGGGTTGTTGAGGCAGTTCGCTGCATTGGCGAGGGATTGCGCATGAATACTTGTTTGATTGGCTTCGTCGAGTTTTAATGCAAAAGGTTGGCAGGCCTCAATGATGTCTGCGCCCCAAGACTTAACTGATGAAAAGTCTTTGTCACGAGTTAATTTAAGAGACGGATCTCTGCCTCGTTCAGCAATGAGATATTGATTTTCACTGTTCGATCTATTCTCCTCTGTTGAGTCATCTGAGCTTTTCGACAAGACACAAAAAAGTAGGAAGGTATCGAGAAACGCGATCGTTTCTTTGCTGATGCCAATATCCTGATAGGGATCAAGGTCAAGACAACGAACCTCGACGTATTCAACTCCTCTTCTATTCAGAGCCAACAAAGGGCGCTCGCCGTATTGAACGGGCTGTTTTGGCCTTATCGTGCCATAAAACTCATTCTCAATTTGTAGTAAAGCATTTGATAGTTGTATGGGATTTTTTCCATCAGTTAAACCAATTGCAGCATAAGGAGGATAGGGTTGCGTCAGCGCATCATAGAGTGATTGAGCATAACTGGTGAGGTTGTTATAGCTCACACTGATCGAGGATTGGACGTCACTTTGGTAGCCAAGGGGACCCATTCTTAACGATGTGGCATAAGGGAGAAAATGAGTCCCATTCGCCATCTTGTTTAAGTGATGTACCCGACCGTTAACAAAGCAGTCACACACGGCAGGAGAGGCTCCAAACAAATACAACAGTAACCAGGCATGCTTTCTAAAATTTCGAATGAGTGAAAAGTAGTGTTGATTCTTAATGGCGATCAACTCATTACGATCATGGGATCGGCCGTATATGCGAGCCCAAGTTTCATTGGAGATCGAAAAGTTGTAATGAATGCCAGAAATTGTTTGCATCTTGGCCCCATATCGAAGGGCCAGCCCACGTCGGTAGACCGTTTTTGCTCTTGCAATATTTGAGTCGCCAAATTGAGCTATGGGGATACGACTATCTTCCGGAAGCATACACGGCATACTCGAACACCAAAGAAGTTCTGATGAAATATTACGGCTCACAAACTGGTGAACTTGTCTTAACTGTTTTAGGCAATTACCAACTTCGTTGTGTGTGTCTGTGATTAATTCCAGTTGTGCCTCGCTAAAGTCCGTAGTTATATTCGGATGTGTTAGCGCAGATCCTAATTGATCGGGATGCGGTTGTTGGCTCAGTTGACCTGTTGGATTGACGCGTAAGCTCTCTTTTTCGATACCTCTATTGAGGTTCGTCAGGTCTTCGCTAACGAGTTGATCAAGGTTTAGCATGGGCATGGTTTTTATTATTTGATTACGGATGTGAGTAAGTTTCATTTGTAGGCTATGCCGTATGATATCTTTAATCGTAATCCAATTTTTACTCAGTTATGATTTCTCTTTCTGAGTCTTTCCAACAGTCATTGGTCAAATTTTTGAAAATATGCCGTCGCAAGATATAAATCAAAAGCCGCGTACCATTTTTGAGCTGTTCTGTGTTTTCTCATTAATTACGTTGCAAGGTTTTGGAGGTGTTATTTCCATCATGCAAAGACATTTGGTCGAGCAACGCAAATGGTTTTCCCAAGCTGAATTTCTCGAGATGTTTGCATTGTCCCAGGTTCTACCAGGTCCAAATGTCTGCAATCTGGCATTGATGATCGGTGATCGATTTTTTGGCACAAGGGGTGCATTAGTTGCTCTATCTGGGATTATTATTTTGCCGATGTTTGTGATTTTGACGTTAGCTGGTAGTTATGACCAAATAGCAGCCGGATCGCATGTTGCAGGAGCTATAAAAGGTATGTCGGTAGTCGCAGTTGGTATGACTTTTGGGACGGCGCTAAGGTTGCTATCAGGCATACAGACTAATATCGTAGGGCGGGTTATACCCACGTTAGTGGTCTTACTTGTTTTTTATCTAGTCGGATGTCTGCGTATCCCGATATTCTGGGTGATACTCTTTTGCGGTGGGGGCTCGTTTTTTTGGGCGCGTCGTTCGCTAAAAAACCGAAGAGTTGTGAAAGAGATTTGATTATGAGTGTCACCGATTGGATTTCGATTTTAAGTCAATTTGCATTCCTCTCATTTCTAGCGGTTGGGGGTGTAATGTCGGTTGCCCCCGACATGCATCGCGTTGTTGTCGTTGAACTATCGATACTGTCAAATGAACAGTTTTTGGCCGCGATTACGTTGGGTAAATTATCTCCAGGCCCTAATGCTTTATTTGTTGCTGTACTGGGGTATCAAATTGCAGGGATCGTTGGGGCAATTGCTATGACCGGAGCCATGATCATACCCTCCGCGATATTCGCCTTCTATGTGACGCGATGGCGTCGTGAGAATAGTCATCGATTATCTGTGCAGTCATTTTCGATCGGTGCTGCCCCGGTTGTGGTTGGATTGTTGTTATCTACGGGATTTGTTTTGATCCAAAGTTTTTCAGATGTTTTCACTATGATCTGCGTGTTAGTCGTGGCGTTAATCGTATGGAAGTCACGGTTACACTTGATGAGCTTAATGGCGATTGGCGCTCTTTTGGGGGCGATCGGGGTTGTATGATCGGATGTTTGCTGGAATATGGCCATGCTGATATCTGGTCAGACTAGAGCAGTCTTATGGATGTGTGGTGGAGTACTATCATTTTCATTGATGGCTATTTCCGGTCGTGAGTTGTCCTCTGAACTTTCAACATCACAAATCTTATTTGTGCGAAGCGTTGTGGGCTTTTCTGTCATGGTTTTGGTGATGAGCCGAGTCGGGTGGGGGAAGCTTAGCACCACTCATTTTCGAACGCATGTCATACGAAATATGGCACACTTTTTGGGGCAATATGCGTGGTTTTATGGGATCGCGTTAATTTCTTTGGCAGAAGTGTTTGCGCTCGAATTTACCATGCCTTTTTGGACGGCTATTTTGGCGGTAGTTATGCTGGGTGAGCGAATCAATCCAAAAAGAATGTTAGCGATCGGACTTGGATTTGTAGGCGTGTTGATAATGTTGCGGCCTGGTTTGGAAATCATTAGCCCTGCTGCAATGGTCGTTCTTGGGGCAGCATTTTTATATGCATTCGCACATACTCTGACAAAACAACTATCTGGGTTTGACGCACCTGTCGCGATCGTATTTTATATGGCGGGTATACAGTTCGTTATCGCGCTCATATTTTCCTTTCAGGAATATTCTTGGCCAAGCCTCAGTCTTCTACCTTGGACAATAGGGGTAGGAGTGTTCGCCTTGACTGCTAATTATTCGTTGGCTCGAGCGTTTAAGTTAAGCGATGTGTCAGTGGTTATGCCGTTTGATTATCTGCGTCTGCCGTTTATTACGTTTATAGGGCTCATATTTTATGAGGAACGTCCCGAAGTCTGGGTGCTATTGGGAGGCTCTATCGTGATTTTAGGTAGTTGGTTAAACCTTAAATTCCATAAAGAGACGAGTTGAGCCTAAGTGGTCTAATTTAGGTGCAACGTTAAATGCTTAATGAACATGAGGCTTGCTTTAATCCCAATTGCCTGGAGATGAATGTTTCAAAAAATTGATTGGTGCCTGTTTGAAAAAATGTATAAATGCCTGACTTGTCATCCCGCAGTAGGCTTTTCGTTTTTAGTTGTCGTTTGAGCTCGTTTGCAACGGCCAGAGACGGATCTATAATGTTGATCTTAGGCCCTGCGTAGGCTGCAATCAGAGGCTTGATTAGTGGAAAGTGAGTGCATCCTAGCACTAGTGTGTCAGCTCCTTGGTCGATCAAGGGTGGTACGTATATCTTAAGAAGTTCGTGAATTTTTTTGTCGTCATGGTCGCCAGCTTCAATTACTTCGACTAATCCTGTGCAGGGTTGATGAAGGATCGTGATGTCATTAACAAATCTTTGTTTTAGCGTTGCGAATTTCTCTCCGTCTAACGTACCTTCTGTGGCTAAGATTCCAATAATACGGCTTTGTGTTTTTTGAGTAGCTGGTTTTAAGGCAGGTTCAATACCAATAATGGGGATAGAAAAAGTAGCTCGTAATTTGTGAATTGCAGCGCTAGTTGCGGTGTTACAAGCCACGACGACTGATTTGCAATTTTTAGATACAAGGTGGTTGCAAATCTTGTGCGCGCGGTCTTCAATGAGTTCTTTACTTTTGGTGCCATAAGGTAGAAACGCAGTATCACCAATATAAATTAAATCTTCATTAGGTAAGAGATAACTAATTTCTTTCAGAATCGATAGGCCGCCGATTCCTGAGTCGAATATGCCGATTGGTTGACTGTTCATTTGTGTTGCTTTTTTGTTGTTTTGACCCGTGTTTAATGCTCGCGACATTCGATTAGCGCATTTTCCCTGTTAACTCAGGGGGGTTTGCCGACTGTTCGTTGAATTCATCAGACGAATTTGACAGTCGAACACCCGCTAATTTAATCGCCGAATCATCTACTTTCTGAAGTGGTGTATAAAAAGGGTGGTGGTGTTCAAGAAACGGATTATTGGTTGCTAGGTTATAGCAGTTGATAACAGTCCATCTTCGATTGTCAGATTGGTTTTGGTCAGATCTATGCAGCGCATTGCAATGAAAAAAAACACCATCACCAGGTTCCATTTCGATGTGTTCGATAGGAAGCATTTTGAGTATTTCCTCAACTCTTCGCACATTAGCGCCGACTTGTTCGCCCTCAAGAACCCCATGTTCGATACGCCCACAAAGGTGCGAACCTTTTACAATTTGTAGGCAACCATTTTTCTTGTTAGTTTGGTCCAGCGCCACCATCACGCTGCACAGATGAGGAAAGACAATCCCGTTGTGATACCAATACCCATAATCCTGGTGCCACTCCCATGCGCCCCCGTCATAAGGCTCTTTTGCCGTGAGTTTCGAGTGATAGTGATAAACCTCTCCGCCCAACAGGGTCTCCATTGAGTCGACGATTCTGCGGCTGCGAGCGGCAAGCCCATAAACGCTATCTCCGGGATGGTTCCATGTGGCCATGATTGTCTTACGTCCCGACGAATCATAACGATTGTAGAGTCTATCCTTTAAATTTGGATCAACTTCTATTGCGGTTCGTAAAATAGATATTTCTTCTATGTCAAAAAGCCCTTTGACAATGAAATATCCATCTTGGCCAAATTTAGTGATTTGGTCTTCAGAGAGTCTGAAATTTGACATCAGTGTTAGAAGCCTTAATTTTAGATAATGTCCGAAAGTCTACTCTTTCTTTTGCTTAATTTTTGCATTGAGGCCCGAATATTAACCATTTCAGCGCTTATTGAAAGCCATTATGTGGTTAACGAACCTAAATAAACCGTGATTATGGCGATGAATTGTTACGGAGCAATTGACTGATCGTGATATACCGAAGAAAATAACGGGTTGTTGATGCGGTCCGCAAGGCATAATGCGCCATAAGCGTCTGAAAATAAATGATTTAAGGGGTGCCATAGATGGCAATTTGGTTAAAAAAAGGTATTTCGGCGGAAGATGATGCGGCAGACCTGTCTAAGGTTCGGTCTGTGGTCGAGGGTATTCTCGCGGATATTGAGAAGCGTGGGGATGAAGCTGTTCGTTTGCTGTCAAAGAAGTTTGATAATTGGAGTCCGAAAGATTTCAAGCTTAGCAAATTTCAAATTGAAGAGTGTTTGAAAAGCCTTCCCAAGCAAGTGATCGACGATATTAAGTTTGCTCAAGCACAGATTCGTAATTTTGCTCAAATTCAGCGTGATTCCATTAGGGATGTGGAGGTCGAGACTATGCCTGGCGTGGTGCTTGGCCATAAAAATATCCCAATCAATAGTGTGGGTTGTTATGTCCCTGGCGGCAAATACCCTATGGTGGCATCAGCTCATATGAGTATTGTTACAGCCAAGGTCGCCGGTGTTAAACGAATTATTGCTTGTGCGCCACCTTATAAGGGAAGTCCGCACCCAGCGATTGTTGCAGCGATGCATCTAGCTGGTGCTACAGAAATTTATGCGTTGGGAGGGGTGCAAGCGATTGGTGCGATGGCACTTGGAACTGCCTCGATCAAGCCCGTTGATATGATTGCTGGGCCAGGAAATGCATTCGTCGCTGAGGCCAAGCGCCAATTATCAGGTCGTGTGGGTATAGACCTATTTGCAGGCCCAACTGAGACACTTGTGATCGCGGATGACGCCGTGGACGGTGAGATCTGTGCGACCGATCTTTTGGGTCAGGCTGAGCATGGTCCGAATTCTCCATCTATTCTTCTGACCACGTCTCGTCGTTTGGCGGAAGACACGGTTAAACAAATCAAAAAGCAACTGGAAGTGCTATCAACTGCAGAGATTGCGGGGGAGGCGTGGGCTAATTATGGGCAGGTGATCTTGTGTAAAGACAATGCTGAAATGGCTAAGGAGGCAGATCGAATTGCGTCCGAGCACGTACAGGTGATGACCAAAAATAATGATTACTTTTTGAATAATTTAACAAATTATGGAGCGCTATTTTTAGGTCCAGAGACTAATGTGGCTTATGGTGACAAAGTAATTGGGACAAACCATACGCTCCCAACACGAAAAGCGGCTCGTTATACAGGAGGGCTTTGGGTAGGTAAGTTCATAAAAACATGTACTTATCAGCGGGTAAAGCCTGAAGCTTCGGCGATGGTTGGTGAATACTGCTCTAGGCTTTGTGAGGTCGAAGGTTTTGCAGGACATAAAGAGCAAGCAGATATTCGTATTCGTAGATATGGGCACAAGCGGGTTGTTTAACGCCTGAAGATCTGCAATTCCGTTGGGCGGCATAGTTGTGTACCTTCAAATCTTGACGTTAGGGTAATTCCAACCTTATGTATGAAATAGTCACTCCGAGACCTGCGGCCACCCTCATACTTGTACGAGATGGTCAGGCTGGTTTGGAAGTTTTACTCGGAGAAAAAACCAGTAAGGTTAATTTCGCTGCTGGTGCTTTTGTTTTTCCCGGCGGCGCTCTTGATTCGACAGATCTTGGGGCTAACTTCGTGCTCTCAGGAACACTTACCGATGACGGAGCCAACCAAATTCTTGGAGTTTATGATGGTGCTCTGAGCTATTGGATTGCCGCAATCCGCGAGTGCTTCGAAGAAGTTGGTATTTTGTTCGCGAAACCTGCTGATAGTCTTCTGTTTGCGCAAGACGAATTCGTGGCGTTTCGGTTACAAAAAAGAGACGACCTCATGCGAGACGAAATTGCTTTCCAAGAAATTGTGAAAGAAGGAAATCTAGTCTTAGAGGCAGACCAATTACATTATTTCAGTCGCTGGATCACGCACGCGGGAAGTCCACGTCGATATGACACGAGGTTTTTCATTGCTCAAATGCCTCAGGATCAAGTTGCACAACATGATGGTGGGGAATTGGTTGATCATTGCTGGCTGACACCGAGTGAGGCTCTTGTTTTGAGCGGTGAGGGCAGATTAAATTTAATGTTTCCAACGCAAAAGACTCTCGAGAAACTTCAGGAATTTTCTTCGGTAGATGATGCATTAAATTATGCGCGCTCAGCTCGCCCAATCGTACCTATGGATCCAAGACTCACCATTGGGGCAGATGGGAAAAAACTACTTTTACCTGGAGATTATGCTTACGCGGAGGCGGGTAAGCTCGACCCCGAACAACGAGGGACTGTATCTCGTGAGATAAAGCCAGGTGTCGCGGTCCAATTGGATAAGCGGGTGATACGGTTAACAGCGCCCAATCCCAGCGTTATGACTGGCCCGGGAACGAATACCTATATCCTCGGTGACGAGTTTAATGGTTTTCTAGTCGTCGACCCTGGACCTGAAAGTCAGGAGCATATTGATTTGATTCGGAAGGTTACTTCAGATGAAGTGAAGTGGGTTTTATGTACGCACACGCATGTTGATCATTCCCCTGGTGCCCGATTGCTGAGTC
>ERZ890510.773-NODE-773-length-23643-cov-8.718204_pt1 | contig 23643 bp, 24 predicted proteins | sample MGYA00521265_ERZ890510 | MGnify/ENA primary metagenome ERZ890510 (study PRJEB32303, sample SAMEA104408624) | aquatic metagenome | biome: Brackish water; feature: Chemocline; material: water | place: Baltic Sea | collected 2014-10-26T21:54:00 | depth 110 m ...
TACAGATTGTCCTGACAACGCTACTTATAATACTACAGATGCAAAATGTGAATGTAATGATGATGGTACTTGGAAGGGAGCGTACACATTAAAGGGTTCTGAATGTGTCCCAGGTTTTGGGATGATTATTTCTAGTAAAATAACAAATGGTAAATCTCTTGTCGAAGAGAATAAGTTGATAGTTGCAGGCACTGCAGTCGTTCTACTAGGAGGTCTTGTTTGGACGTCAGGTATGTTTAGAGACTCGCAAAAGACACACGGACAGGTACTCGGTAGGAAGGTACGGACAACTAAAAAAGGGATATGATTATTATGGCTTACTATGCAGAAAATCCTTTCACTAATTGTCATCCTACATTTGTTACGATTGACGACCAAACAGGAAGAATATTCCAAGCAGAAACTGCAGGAAATCCATATAGATTCAACATGGAAGACTTTTTAAATGAAAAGTATAAAAATGCGTCTGATAAGTATGGTTCAGAAACTTGTTCTGTTGCTGAACCTTCACTATGTGGTGGTTTCAAAACTGGCCTTAAAGTTAGTTTCGACGATTGGTTGACTGAATTAGACCAAGGCAATACTTGGTCTGAATTCCCAGAACAACGTGGAGAATTTCAAAAGGCTTACGAAGCATTGCAAGCAGAAGAGAAAAAGAAGCAACTTAAAGCACCTCCTGCAACTCAAAAGCAAGGCATAGCATACACCAGTCCTTGGCAATCAGTTATCAATTGGGCACGTGGTGCTGCAAGCAGTCAAGGTGCAAGCAACATACCTTCATATTCACCTTCACCTTCACCTTCACCTTCACCTTCACCTTCACCTTCTTTACCAGGTGGGTGGCCTGGACAAGGAACTCCAACTATTCCAATTCTTGACCTTGGCGGAGGTGGAACTTCTGAATCACCTGATGCAAGTGAGGAAGAAGGCGACACACTTACTCCCCTTAATCCAGGGGCTGGAGGAAATGTGGGCAATTCAGGTGGTCTTGTGTTAAAACTCGCAGAAGGAGAAGGATTTACTACAGGAATGAAAATTGCTTTGGGCCTCGCCGTGGCTGGTGTTGGATTCGGAATGTTTTCCGCATTAACAATGGATTAAATGAGGTTGAAAAAATGAATAATATAATTGGAATAACATTTGCAGTCGTAGGTATTGGCGCAATCTTTTACGCTATGTCTTTAAAAGTACCATTTACTTGGGAAAATAGAATGGGTTGGGGCGTTCCAATTGCAATCACTCTATTTGGCTTTACTTTGTTATTATTAACTAATATAAATACACCGAGTTATTGGGACGGACCTGATATTCTTAGATTGACCTCTCAACCAATTCCTGCATAAGTTTTATATAGGAAAGAATAGATAATTAAGGTCATGGGACCATATTGGTATCGAAACTTTAATTTAAAAGACACTACTTGGGACTTTTACGAACGTTTACTAAGAGAAATATTAGGGCAAGAAGAAGTAACTAACAAAGTAGATAATCAAGACACCGTTACGATGAAGATTCGGAAAGGCGGTAAGGTGTATCGGGTTATTTTAACAGATATTACCCCTGAAGAAGAAGAAATTAATATTGAGTTTGAAGATGCTGTTTCACCCTCTCAACCTGATTTAGATGAGTGATGCTTTACTATTTTGTAAGAACTCTTAAGTAGTTACAACGGGATATTTTAAGTGATGGTAGTCAATCTTATCGATGCAGGCTATTTCGTCTCGAGAGCATCGAAACACTGGGCACCTTGCACGGCTCGAGGCCCTAAGAATATGCGTTGGTGGAATCAACAACATAAAATGGGAAAATGTTCTTTTAAAGAAATGAGATACAAGCAAATTGGCATGATGAAAAAAGATTTGGATTTACTGTATGTGCGTATGAGACAAATGTCTTCCTCTCCTGAGAATGGACACCGTACTATTATGTGTTATGATGGAACTAAAGGGCGACAAAAACGTGGAGCATTATTCTCTGCATATAAAGCACACCGTGGAAAGAATGCAGAAGATGCAAGCAAGCACGAGGGCAAAGACTTACGTGACCAATTATCTATGTTTAAATTCAATCCTATGTGTTTGTCCAAAGGTTGGGAAAGTGTTTATGATGAGTATAAAGAAGCCGATGATTGGATTGCTGAGTTGACTCACAAATATTTAGCAGAGACTGATGAAGACATCATTATTTTTAGTAAAGACCAAGATTTTTACCAAGCATTTATGTGGGATGACCGAGTTAAAATTCACAACTGTGTTCGAGAAGTTACTAGGGATGAAGTTTTTGCATCTTGTGGTGTACCACCAGAATACTATGTTGATTGGAAGTGTTTAGTCGGAGACACTTCTGATAACATTTCAGGATTTCCACATATTGGCGCCGCATCGGCTGCGAAACTATTATTAGAACACGGTTCATTAGATGAGATTCCTGACGAAGAGATTTCTATGTGGGCAATCTCTAATGCAGTAATTTTTAGAGACACTTTGAAGAAGTGGCAACAGGATACTCAACCGTCAGCGTCTGTGCTGACTCGCAACTTCGGCAAACTTTGGTCGAAGTTGGTGACTGAAGAAATGGAGTTTCTCCTCGTTCCGTCCGAGCGTAAGCGAATCTTGAATTGTGTGCCCGAATGTAAGGAACTACTCACTCCAATATCATATCGAGACCGCTTAAACACGTATCGTCAAATTATTACGTTGCCTTTTAACGATTCGGATAATTGAGAGTTTTAATATTAAAGACAGGCACTAAGTCGGGGAGATTTTGATATATAGGCGTCGATTAATTCGCGCATTTTGCGATTAGGTTCTGTTTTTTGGCGAGGATAATTCAAGGTTACGAACTTCACAAGTATCACTTCCATTCAAATGTATTAAACGTTTCTTCGATGAATGTCAAGGTTTGTCGGATATCCTCATCCGTTATCCTTTTGGCTACTTGTTGGATAAAACCAGTAGCAAATCGATTGTATCCTCCATACTCTTCTCCTGTCGCTTCTTCGTAGCAAGCGACACACATTGCCGTTTCATAATTGTCAGTGTCTAGCCAAGGTCCACAGCCTCCATCTCCATGAATACTATTACCACATTCGCTGCAACTAGTTTGATTATCTGTGTTTTCTGTGATAGTAATCCCACAAGAACCGCACGGGTCGAAATGCTCTACATAATTCGCGTGAGGCCATGCAGATTGCTCATAATTATCTGTAGTTGCAACAGGAAAATCATAACCCTCGAGATTTTGCAATACCACATCCGTTTCCCAAATTATCCACGGCTTCTCACCGTATAATTCTTTCCCAATAACGCTGTCAACCCAAGATTCAAAGTCTCCTTGCCATTCTTCTCCATCTTCCTCGATTATCGTTATCTCTTTAAAATTTCGGACGACTACTGTCAACCTATTCAAGGCCGTCCAAGTTAATTGAAGGTCTACCTTACGCCTTCCAAAACGTTCATTTAACGGAAGTAGATTCGAGAAGTCTGGATTTTTTCGGATGAATCTTTCAATCCTCGCAGTCACGGCGGGGGATTGTGATGCTTGCCACCAAGGACGCTGCTCGATGCTTGAGATGTGGTTGCTTTGAATAGCCGATTGACTGTAAGCATCAGTAATGATGAGATTGACATTATCATACTTGTATTTGAGAGGATAGTTTAAACTTCTTATTTTCATCAAATTCCTCCTCTAGGATAGTTTAATAAATTTGTGGGCAATATTTTTAGTAAATTTCCTAAAATCTTAATATGGCTAGCGTAACGAAATATGTCACTTTCTGTATATGGTCTATCGATGTCACCAACTTTAATAAGTTGGTCTCCTGGATATATTAACTCTTGTAATCCTTCTTTGGTTTCTCTCACCAGTATATGAGGGGTGTGGGAGGTTATTCGTTCCACTTGTTCATAGAGTTGGTCACCAGGGCTTAACCAAAAGTTACGAAGATGGTTGTTAATGTCTCTTTTATCATATCCTCCAGTCACAAATTCTCCTTTAAAGTTAGCATGTAACCATCCTTGATTAGATTTAACTAAGTAGTGAAATCTTCTCTCATTATTTTTATGTTTCATTTCTATAATTGTTCCCACAGGCAAGTTGAAAAAATCAACCGCTTTTTGGTAATTTGATGGGGTAGATGTATTTATTTCTATCCACTCTTCTTGAATCCAATTTGTTGGCATTTCTCTTATGAATCCCTTTAATTTAAGATAATGATACAAATCAGTACTATTACCGAAACCTAAAAATCTCTGTGTTCGTTTCCGCATCAAATCCCTCCTTCAGGATAGTTCAAAAACCGAGCCCCTCGATAAGGAGGCTCTCCCTCATATTTAATGAACCCAGATATCCATTCTAAATCAGGTGTGACACTAACTTTTTGAGATATCAAATTATTGCACCACCATGCCTCTTTTTGAAATGGATTTGATACGGAGTTATTCACTTTATAGAGTGGAATGGGAATGTAAATAACCCACCATTTATTCTCTCTATCCTCAAAATGGTCATTGGTTACTATATAAATTTCATCTTCTTGGAAAACGTCCTCCTTTTGATTCGCAGGATAGTCGTCACTAAATTGACTCCAGTATCTGTGTTTCTCTCGATAGTATATTTTATTAATTGGGGTAAGTGGATTTAGACCTACTCGGTCACTACTGTAGAAGTAACTTCCTAAACCTTGGCTTGAATCGTGTGCCTCTTTGAATGCGAGAAGTTCGGCTAGATTAGCAACATACCAATCGTACCATTCTTGATGCGAAACGAATTTGACCATTTAAATACTTCCTTTTGGGTAGTTTAATGCTTTTGAGTTTCGCTTGAATGGAGATTCGCCAATGGAATACATTAGATAGAATGTATTATCGAATTGTCCTATAGACATCCAGTCGTCTATTCCAATATTGGGATTGCGAATAATGTATGAATATTCTCCATCAACCTCAATATCCGTTCCTATTAATGCTATGTTTTGTATCATAAGTTGTTGTTGTGTAGATATATTAACGTAGGCTTCAGATTGATGAGGACCACTACTAGGTTCGTAAGCATTAACACTATCCATTCCATCACTATCATATAATAATAATTCTTGAACAAAGCGATTTGGAGCGAGAGTCAGTGGTTCGCCCCTACTTAGAGAGGGATTAACTATTCCAAAATTACTTCCTTTTGATTTAGGAGCCTTATACAATAGGATAGGGCTATGGTCCCACCTGTTACCCCCAGGGCCTTTATATATATAAGGACTTATCTCACCTAATTTAAACTCAGTTAAATCTGTGGATTCGAAAAGATTTCGTTTAGCAAGAATATAATCAGGACCAATCTCTATAGCAATATACCATTGTGCCGAAGAAGTAAACTGAGTCACAGGAATTTGGTCTTTGAATTTGTCAAGTAATTCAATTACTGTTGTTTTAAAATTACTCATAGTTTTGTTATTATTAATTGTAGTCCACTCTTTTTCTATACCGAATTCACACAGTTGTTTATAAAATGGTTGTAAGTTTCTTTGATTAGTGTTTACTACGAACTTTTGCATCATCCAAACGTCTCCCACACTTAATTACTTCTTTCAACTACTTAATAGGTAGCACGAGATTTTAAGTAGTTGAACAGCCTACTTTTGATTATGGGCTTCATACAGGACCGTTTTCAAGAATCTGCTCGGTGGATTTTAAATCCTCGCATGTTTTGGAATGGATTCCAATTATCTTCCTACCTTGAAAGTGAGGTTACCCTGTCACCGTTTGAATTAAATTCATTGAAACACGCACAATATGATTGGAGACGCAACCTTGATTTAGTAACAAATTTTGAAGAAGTAATTGTTTTAGACAACCTTTCAGATACTTTAACCACTATTGCCAACTCTCCACCGACTACTTTTTGGGAACTTAAAACAAATCATCATAAATCTTGGAATCCAAAACTAGGTCATACTGACTATGTTTTACCTGGTTTCTTATTACTATCTAGTAATCGAAGTAAGCCTAAGTTGTTAAGAAATATTTACTCAAATGATACTTTACAGGCTTGGATTCACAGTAATAATAATGCTGCAGTTGAATCAATGTCGAATGAACCAACTATAGAAAATGGCAATTATGCCAACTGGATTACTCGTATGTTGTATTGGTTGAATGTGAGTGAATCTGCCCCAGGATGGCACAGACTACAGGAAAAAATAGATAATAGTTCTACTAGTATTTTATTAATTACTTCATTACCTAACTTTTTGATTTCAAAAAGTACAATGATTTCCGAATTCTCAGAAAATGAATTAGGTTTGCCCCATAATACGGAAGACATGGCATTTAACTTATTTATATCACCAGGTAAACAATATCAAACTTTTGAGTTACTACCTCCAATTTTGATTAATCCACAGTGGTTACACATTACAGGATGGACTGACCTTTGGACAGGTACATTGCCAACTACGCAAACATTTATAACTACCATGAATCACTCGGCAACTTGTAGATTTTGCATAGATGGTACTGTCGTGTGTGAAAATTGTGAAGAAGGACTACATGAGTGCGGAGATTGTGGTGGGACTCATCACTCTTATTGTGAGTATTGTGATGAAGGGTGGGTTGAATGTGAAAATTGCGATGAAGGAACTTTAGAATGTTCTGATTGTGGTGGAGATAGTACTACTGAATGTCAAACATGTGAGGGAAATGGAGTACAAGAGTGTAATTCTTGTGAAGGTGAAGGTAGCGTTGATGCACGTGATTGTACTACTTGTGAGGGTGAAGGTACTGTCGCATGTGATGCCAACTGTACCGAAGGCCAACAAGACTGTGAGACTTGTGAGCGAGACTCAGTTTCTAGAGGAATTGTCACATGTCCTGATTGTGACGGAGATGGTGGTGAATCTTGTGAAGAAGGGTGCGATTTGGGAATATTCTATTGTCAGTATTGTAATGAAGGATATTCTAGTTGTGACGAGTGTGAAGGTGATTTCGAGTTCGGTTTGTGTTCGATGAACGTTTATGAGAATATTTGGAAAGAATCTATAGATACTACTATTATGCGAAATTACGATGAAAAATCACAAGGAAAAACAAGACAAAAGGCATTAACTGAATTATTATCTATAGTTCGACCATTACCTACGTCGCAAGGTGATTTTAATATCTTACAAGAGGTCTATGGTAACATCTCATTTGAGTTTTTAACCATGAATGAGATTTGGAAAAGGTTCTTGTTAGTTATGCAAGAAGACATTGACAAAAAGTTATACTTTTTTAATCCAACACCTTCGGGAATTTCTATAGTTTACGCTACCTCTGATGTATTAGCCCATTTAGACTGGGACATTAGGTCATCAACTACTATTTACCATGATGGTGATGAAATCCAGATAAATGGAAACCCACAGAATAAGGATAGATTTATGTTGCCTTTCATTCATGACAGAACCTTGACTACCATGCCAATGCCAAAACCTATCGAAAATTTATCTGAGAAATCGGGTGGCTTAGAGTTTAGAACTCAATTTAATATTGAATGTTCTTCAGAAGACATTATTTATTGGAATTTATTTTGGAATCAATTTTCAAATATGTTACACCCACTTATAGGAACGCTCCTGAAAAGTACAGACAGTAGTGGAATGTCTTATGGAGTAGGTCGAATGAATAATGATTATTTTGAGGTTGTTGCAGGCATTCCAATAGATACAATTCCTACCCCAACTGAAAAATTATCTGACTTTAAATTTTTGTTAGGTACTTCTTCTTCAACAGTTCCCATTGTTGCTTTGAATTATCCAAAAGGTTAAGTAGATATCTCTACCATATCTAATTTATGGTGATTTCTTGATTATTGTTGACACATATGAACCTACTCAATTGGCCGACTTATTACAAGTAGAAAAACAACCTCTGCCTGCAGGGGATATTTCTATAGAATGTGATACTACTCAGATATTAATTGAAAGGAAAACTTGGGATGATGCCTATGGTTCATGGCAATCTCAAAGACTCGAAGCCCAAATCACTAAAATGTTGCAAGCAGATTGTCCTGTGATGTTACTTATAGAAGGTAACCCAAACGACAGTTGGGTTCGTGGTGGGACTGAAGATGTATCCAGTTTTTTAGCAGAGGTTGAGGGTAATTCCACAGGTACTAATCGATATCGGCAATTACGTAAGTTTCTCATGAGGATGAATGTTGAAGTACTTCCTGTCGTATTTACGGATGATATAGAAGAGACTGCTGCATATATAAAGTCATTACATACTCGAGTAGAATCTGGTGATTTTGGATATTTAGTTCGTAAGGTAACTGTTGTGAAAACTTCTCGCAGTGTTCACCATAATATGTTGCAATTGATTCCTGGTATCTCGCTTGAAAGAAGTAAGCAACTGTTTACTGCGGCTGATAATTGGCAAGATTTAGTTACTAATTGGGACTATATTTCATCATCTGTTGATGAAAAAACTCGATGGCAAAATACTGCTAAGAAATTGACCTCGTTTTGGACTGATGAATGGATAGACCGAGAACGAGAGGTTATCTTACGCAAATAATAAATAGTAAGACAGTATTACACCTAGTATGGTCAAGTTCTCGTCTTTGTTGCAGTTTCGACAATATGTGGATAAATTACCATTAAGGGACATAGTAATTGACCTGTTTGAGTGGTTCGAGATTTTTGAGGATGGCTTCCATGGTGGAGTTCCAGAATTTTCTGAATTGGTAGGGAACTTGATGTTTAAGTTAGATGATGATGATTTAAATTGTAGCAGTGGTTGGTGTGTCCATGATGGTGATGCTAATCACACAACTTTATTTTGTTATTATTTTCATGATATTAATGATATATGGGTTGTCCCATTTAAGGTTTCAGCCATTTTTAAAGTTCAATTGAATGCTCGAAATAATGGTAGATTTGCTCACTATCCTTTGTTCTATACTCCACCTGTGCCTATTGTTTCATTTTCTTATCCTGTTCACATATATAGGTCTTTGGAACAAGGTCATGCTGCGTGGGATTTGCCTTTTTTTAGAACTGTTACTACAAATGCAGAAAAGAAGGCTACAAGAATACTTTTTGATATTAATGGTAAAGTAACTAATTTTGAAGTTTTGATAAAAGATAAAAGATTTACAAATGGACATAGAGTTATAAATGCTAGGGACGAAGAAGTGAATGGGAGAGAGGGTTCTTGGTTCAACAGGAAATCCAAGTGGCCACATGAACGTTTTTATAATACATTTGGTATTAATTGGAACTCAAACAAGGGGAGATTTAAATGGAAAAATCCTTATTTGATTTTAGTTCCTATTAATGCAATGGCTTTAAATTATCCTCGAGGTGATTTCAGTGTTATATGATTACAAACAACGCGAGTAAACATTTATAAGGGGTGAACTAATGGAGGAAGATATGCCACTAACAATGATTGCTGACAAACATGCTTTTGACCGAATGACTTTACGCCTTTCAGCCGAAGAACAAACTCAAGTTATCTCCTCGATTGAAACAAAATGGATTCGTTTAGAAAACGCACCTAGCCGAGATTTTGCTATAGTGGCGATGGCTCTTGATAGTATCCGTATGACTGATAACTCTTCCTGGGAATCGAACGGCGATGCTATTGTCGGTATTGTTCGCAAGGGGACTCTTAAAACAGTCATGCTTCGCAGATTTAATCAACCTATGACTAAGGATGCTTTGCGTGTTGATGTTGTAAAATGGGCAATTAACCCTCCTGCACAAACTATGCGAAACAACCGTCCGAATAGAAATCGAAATCGTCAACAGTGATGCCTTTAAGTAGGAATCCTGCCAATCTATAATTATGCTACAGTTTACACTATCTGCAAAACATGCCAAGAATTTGGTTAAGGCCTTAGAAAATATTAATGAAGATACAGTATTTAAATTTGACCGTGATGGCCTTTCTGTTTCAGTATCTGATACTTTTAGAAATCGATTATTAGAGATTCACCTTCCTGCAGACTTCTTTTCAACATACAGTTGTGATTCTTCTATAGATTTAGGAATTATTATTTCTAGACTACGTGAAGTAACTAAGACTTTGAAGGCAAAGGATGAGGTTACAGGTTCTTTCGACCAAGAAGTTCCTAACTTTTTAATTCTTTCGGCTAATGGAATTCGTAGACGAGTTAGATTAGTAAATATTAACTTACTTAAGTCTCCTCCACCTATGATTTATGATGATTTTATTTATACTGTTGAATTACCCTCATCTGCATTAAGTGACTTTATGAAAGCGGCGAGTACATTTCACACATTAGAGGTCTCGGTTGTTCCTGATTCTTTTACCATTACATCACAAGAAGGAGAAGAAGAGGTATCTATGCAATTCAAGGGAGAAGACGTTGCATTGAGTTTGGAAATGTCTGATTCTTTGACAACTCATGGAATTGCAGACTTAACAAAAGGTTTGAGTACAATCACAGATACAGTTACAGTACGTGGTGGGCTTACAATTCCAATCTCATTTGGTTGGTCTTGGGGTGCATCTAGTCAGTTGACGTGTTACGTTACTAGGTGGGAATGAATGTCTAAGACTAAGCCAACTAATTATGAAGCCGCAGTATCTGTTATTTCCATTGGAGAGACAGTAACAGTAAGTGAAATTATTGATAGATTAATTACACGTGGACGCCGAGAAATTCCAACTAGTCGGTCACTAGCCATTAAACTCCGACGAGATAGGTCTTTTGATGTAGAAGACAATGGTCGAGGCCCTACACTCTTTACAAGATGCCTATAATCCAATACTTTAAGTAGTTGAATGGTACATAGATTTTAATATGGTAATTGGCAATCCTTCTCAAGGTGATGAAACTGTTGAGGAAGACATTTGGCTGAAGAGGCAATTTACTTGGAATCCAGATGAATTTGGCGGCGATATCGATGCCACAGTCGAGGCTTGGTATGAAGATACTGTCAACAGATTCCAAGACCGTACAGGATTTAATTTTAATCAAGTTACTAAGGTCAGTGGTTTTAGAGATTTCGCCAATATGTGGAGTGTTTTGAAGGCTGCTATGCGTTACCGTATAGAAAATCTGACGAAGCCATTGAATGGTGGTAGGAAAAATAAAATTAATGATTCTGTGTATTTAGGTAATGGAAGTCAAGTTTTTAATGAATTAGTAACTGGACATTCTGAAGGTCTTAGACCTGGTGAGTATCGAAGACCATTGATATCTGCTGCTGATTCAGGACTTAAGGAAGAATTCATTAAAAAGGCATCAAGACTAATTAATAATGAAGACTCATTTCAAGGCATACATCCTGTAAGTGGGTTGGAATTAGACTCGGATAAATATGCTTTAAGATTTAATATTCCCTATCCCGAGGGTTTTATAGTTCCTCGATTTGAAAGACTCGTTGAAACCACAACAGAATCTGCAGGAACAGATTTGAGTACACTTCCCTTAGATATAGTAGTTCAGTATGTTGTATTACGAGCAATTACTTCTCTAGATGACCCTTCTAAAATGAATGCAGGTCAAGTGTTCAAATACTTAAGTAATGCAGATGGTAATTTAAAACAACAAGTTGGTCCATTGGCAGGTCCACTTATGCTAGAGTTAGGATATGGAAGAAATGCAGAAGTGGCTCCAGTTCCTCTGGATGAACTCGAGGAACAATTAAATACTCTTATTGTTGAATACAACATTCAAGAAGAAGGCATCAACACTACTACAGAAAGTAGAATAGAGCAAGACGTTCCAGTTATACGTTTTCAAATTGAAGATTTGAAAAATCCTGATAACTCTATAACAGAGTTTATTCGTTTAGAAGATTTCTTTTACACACACCGCAACAATGAATTATTACAAACTCAAATTTCCAGAATAATTCCACCTTTGCCTCAACTATCACCAGATTTGTACCCTAATATTGGAGGTACGTCTGCAAACGGTTGGAGGCAAATTGGTGGCGCAAGTGGTTCATATATTATTAAGTTTAGCAGAGACCCATTAGATTTACTTTGTATTTCGACAGGTCGTGCAGGATTTGTTCCAAATCAAAATAATTCTGAACAGAATGGCATAGAATCATACACATATCACTTAGAAGTAGAAAATGATGCAGGACAACAGATAGTCAAAGAATTTAGTAGTAAGGGTTGGAATAGTTGCCAAGGTTTGCGTTGTAGCGCAACCGCAGGTTATGGGTCTGGACCTTATGAGGGAGTTGCATATGGTGAATGTGTAATTTACTATTATCCTGATGACCCTAATGGTTGGGACCGAAGCAAACCTTTGGGCCGATTGTATTTGCGTTGGGGCTTTAAAGATTGGGCAAATGAGGCTTCTGAGCGGTCCCACAGTGCCAAAAGGACACTAAAACAAGTCGGTCGCTCCCTTGATGACTTTAAAAATATATCTGGAATGTTTCAACCAGGAGAGGCTAATGGACCTGTTATATTATGGGAGCCACGGCCATATCCTTATACTCCAGATATTCAAGAGACTTTAAAGGCATTCTTTAATACTGCTTGGGAGATTTGTGCTGAAAGTTACCGTTCTACTCGTGTAGGTCCTTCTCACAATACGTTCACAATTGGAAGTGTACCCTATAGAATTAATGGTTTTTCGGATGTTAGTGGTGGGAGTGGATTTTCCACTTATGGTGGAAGTGAAATACCTAGATTTAGTTTGTCTCACACTGGAGCAGATAGTGATTTGCAAGATTTAGGCGGAGAACTTCCAGACTACAGTGACTTAAAAGACCCACTAATCTCTGAAGAAATCGCTATGGCTCGTTCATCAGACCTTACTCAACGTTCTGAGGCTTATGAAGCATTAGCCAACAATGCTACTATTTGGCTCTATCCTGCAGTTATTCAAAACATGCGTTCTTATACATCAGGGATGCCTGCATTACAAATTATGAGTAGTTCTTCGTTTGCAATTTCAAACTGGTTACGAAGCATAATTAATAGCCAAGGTCTGAGATTAGATGAGCATTTTCACTACCCGTGGAATCCAAACAACTTAATTTCAACTGTGACTAGTAATCCTCAAATCTTCTTTGACCCTGTAACAGGTATCAATTTTACAAATGCTGAAAAGATGATTGGAAGCCCAGGTATGTCTTTCCAAATGCACGGACATCGATATATTTATCGAGCCGCATTTCTTGAAGACCAGCCAACTGAGATTCAACAAATGTTTGCTAACTTAGGTGCAGAACAAACTACAATAGATATTGGTTCGGCTTTTGAACTCTTTTACTTAGGCCTATTACATCCATTCAATAACATGTCAACGTCTTCGAGCCCTTCTGCTCCATTTATTACTTGCTTACCTGCAGGCGATGCTAGAATTAAAACAGGTTCACCAGAATTGCGAAATCTACCTATTGGAATTGAAGCAGTTGCAGAAGACTTTTTATCAGGTTCTCTTATGAAGCGAGTTTCTAAAACGCAAGAGGCACGATGCGAATTACGACATTTGGTAGGATATAGCAATACACGAATGCGTCCTGAATTTAATAGTTTGACTGAATTAATGATTGTTTGGCGAAGCATTATCACTAGTCCTTGGCTTTCTCAATCTATGTTTGATGAGTTATTGCAATGGTATAGTGAATTTAGTAATGGCTCAAATCTTGGAAGTTTTATTCCTGATGCATATGCCTTGCAAGTACTACAACTTTGGCAATATCCATTTGATGCACCCGATTCACGAGGATTCAAACTCTCACCAGATAATAACAATGTTTTCCAAAACGTTCATACCTCTTGGAAACAAAATGGTTGGCCAGAACGTCAATCGGCAGTATTTACTGAGTGGGCTGCAACATTATTTCCTAAAAATTTAGGTTTATTAGCATCTAATGTTGAAACTATTGAAAAATACCTTACAAGTCCACTTTTGCCTACTAGGAATATTGCCGATAGCGTTTCTTTTGCCCCATTCATGATTCGAACACAAGAGGCATTTGAGTCTTTATATACTTACCTGTTCTCACTAACTGATGATTATGGGGCTGCAATTAGATTTTGTTTGCTGTTTAGCCCTCTCTCATTATCTGATGAAACAAAACCTTTACTATCAGGTATAAGTCAAGAAGATGGGGGCTTCTTATCAGTTGTACAATATCAAAATTTACTAACTGAGGCATTAGAAGACGAAGGACCTGTTAAAGACTTAATACAAAACTTCCAATATGATTTCTTACCTCGCTCTACTGTTAAGCGTTTCCGAGAGAAAGTTCCGATGGAGATTCAAGACCAATTACTAGGAAGTGGTGCACAAGTTGGATATAATTTAGTAAGCAGTTTCCTAAGGTTGCCGTCTCGAATTGCAATCTATGCTGACCAAATGATGGAAATTGCATTAGGAGATTTATATCCTAGTTACGCCATTAGTAAAAAATTGCCAATACCTCCCGAGGGCAATTTACGTAGATTTAAAAGAGATAATAATATGAAATTAAAAACATTAGTTTCTGCCGCTATAGGTGGCCTTAATAACGTTGGAGGATTATGTAGGAATCCTAATCTACCTGATGAAGTTGCTGAATTAGTTGCTAATACTTGGTTTACATTAACTGAATCTTGGAATGAGTACAGTTATGGACGCAATTTAGAGGCAATTAATATGGCACTGGCTGAGAATGAAGTTACCCCTGAGCGTATCTTGAAGAGTATCTATAAACAAAATGTTTCCTTGCAAAATACAATCGCTATGAATCCAAATTGTCCTTTTGAAATTTTGCTTGAGATTTTTGGATTAGTTCCTACAGATACAGGCGATGTATGGACTGACGATGCTAGTCCATTGGCTGCCTTAAATAATCCTGGTCTTAGTGAGGAAGAGTATGTTATTTTATATTCTAGTGTGACTGCTCAATTACAAAGAGATGCCCGTTCTATGGATGCATCTGCTTTTAGCATCCCGACTTGTTTCCAAGTATTTGACAACTCGGTTACTCAATTCTATGCGTCTAATTCAGGTGCTTCACGAACTGCACAAGTAACAAGTTTAATTAATAATCATTCTAATTTAAGATATTGGCGAGGTGGTAGTGATAAAGGTTCGTTCTCAGGTAATATTAGTGAAGGATGGGGGTCTCGTAGTTGGCCTGGCGTTGACACAACTGGTGAGGATGGACCTATGGAATCTTGCGTTCGAACTTGGAGACTTAATACGACTCAGTTATTTGGAATCCCATCAGGGATTTCTATAGATGATTCTGACAATGGTATAGACCGTGCAGGTAAACTAAGTGAAGGATTACAAATGCAAGAGAATGGCTTTTTGGATTCTCCATTCGTAATGTTTAAATATAATACCTCTCGTGCCAGTGGTCGAGGAGATGGTAATCAAACTACCTGTAATACCTATGGAGACAAACCGATTATAGGCAATTCTACTTATGGTCAAGTTTTATTTGTGCAACGACTTTATAAGCGATTAGTAGGTCGTGGAGCATTAAAGCAAAATGATGATGGTAATTGGGTGGGTCGCCGATTTGTGTGGACTTTCGATGGCTATTGGTATGATGAAGAGGGTAATAAACATGAGGGTATCACATACCAAGCAGAAAGTCTTGATGAGTTCTTTGGTTGGCTAGGTAAAGAAAGGTATACTAGGATTGGATTTGGTGAGGGTAGAGATGGACTTAAGTGGGCTCAAGGTGTAGTTGTTTGTATTACTGACCAAATGATTATTAATATGGCTCAAGCAGGATTAAGTCCATTCGATGAGTTTTTTGGAGCAACCCCTGACACGACATTAGAGCCTGTTCCCTTATGGAGAGCGAATTGGAGCAACCAAGATTCATTAAACTTAATGCGTTCTATTTTAAATAAGCCATGGGCACTGTCTGTGACAGAAAGTAATCTAAATATTGGCACTCTTCGTGACGAATTACGTGCTTCTCCCTTACGAATCTTCAGACCAGGTGCTGAACCAGGTACAGAACCTGAATTAAACGTTTCTACACTTATGCAAGCATTAGACCAACCTTCTCCTAGAGATGTTGACGACACAATATGGACACCTCGTATTGTAGAATACTTTGCATGGGATATATTACAAGGGGGAGAAGAATCATTTATGAAATATAATAATCTCACCATATCTTTTGATACTCCTTCTATATTCTTGCCATTATTAATATCTCCAGACATTTTGGAGGCTTACGAATCTGAACTACCTGAGTTCAAAGATTTTGCCATCAGGAGTAATCAAGGTAATCCTTCAAATGTTTTGAATATTATTTTAAATGAATTCAATGTCTCTGTAATCGACTTAAACCGTAATGGAGTTTGGGCGAATCATTTCCGAGGAACTAAGTTTGGTTCTCGCAGAACTGAATCTAAGAAAATCATTAATAGACTATTAACCAATAGTAAGTACCGAGAACTAATTCCTATTGAGTTTTTGACCTCAATATACACAGTTCAAGGAGTCGATGAGGGTTACTTGGGAGATGCTATAATTAGTGCTACAGGGGCTTTACGAAGTAATCGAGTTGTCGAGTTCCAACAAGCCTATGCGAGACAAAGAGCATTGATTATCAACTTGCTTTCTCAGTATACTCGTGGTGGTATGGAATATGCACTAGGTCAAATATCTGTGGGTGGGTGGGATTCCGAAGAAGAAAATGTTGAAGAACCACCTATAGATTTCTCTTGTTTCTCTGATGAAATGTTTGTAATGGCTACGGCTACAGGCCGTCGTTTCGATGGAAACCCTGTTAGGTGGGCAGGTTATATTTTAAATAATCGTGCTGCATATGTTGACAGACTTATGGCTAATAGAAGTTCTTTAGTTGGTATGATGACTAAACAAGAACTTGAAGACTTGATGATTAGTGTAAATTACAATTGTCAGTTTGCTTTTAAGGTTGTTTTACCTATGTATGAAACTCTTGTTGACCAAGCATATGAAAGTGGTTATGAGCCCGAAGAGGCTGATGCCAGAGCAGTATTTATAATTCGAAGTCAGTTAGACACACTATTGGGTGAAGTACAAGCAGACAGTTATTTAGACATGTTGCCAACAAATATTACTAAAGAGTTTTCTTTCTTGAATGATGTATTAGGTACTGATGACTGGTTAGATTTAGATGATTTTATTGATGATTCTGAAACATTTGGTAAAATTAGAACTGAGTAATTAGATTAATTATTTAGATATGTAGAAAGGTTTTATATACCTGTATTACTCATGTTGAACTATGATTACAAATCCTAACTACAAGCCATTTAAATTATCTGATAGTTTCATTAATAACTACAAGCGTAAGCGAGCCCCATTTGGATTTAACGGACTTGGAGAACTAGTTTATATGAGGACATATTCACGCCTTAAAACAGATGGAAAGAATGAAATGTGGTGGGAAACAGTTCAAAGAGTTGTTGAAGGAACTTTCAATATGCAAAAAAGACATATTGAGGCTCACAGTTTAGGTTGGAATCCTTGGAAAGCACAACATTCTGCCCAAGAAATGTATGACCGTATTTTCTCGATGAAGTTCTTGCCTCCTGGTCGTGGACTTTGGGCTATGGGAACTCCATTAACCGAAGAACGTGGATTGTTTGCAGCCTTGAATAATTGTGCATTTGTTTCTACTGAGAATATCAAAGAAGATTTATCTAAGCCATTCACATTTCTTATGGATGCATCTATGTTAGGTGTCGGAGTTGGTTTCGATACATTAGGTGCAGGTAATATGATTATTAAAGGCCCAAATGAGTCAAGGAAAACTGAACTGTGTGAAATTCCAGATACACGGCAAGGGTGGGTAGAATCTTTAAAATTACAATTAGAATCTCACTTTTTAGGCACTGCCCCTGTTGAGTTTGATTACTCACAGATTCGAGAAGAAGGTGTGGCTATTGCAGGATTTGGAGGTGTTTCTAGTGGTCCTGAACCATTAAAGGAACTTCATGATAAGATTGATGAAATTCTAGGCAAATCTGCAGGTGAGCCAATTTCTATCACGGTGATTGTAGATATTATGAACTTAATTGGTAAATGTGTTGTATCAGGTAATGTTCGAAGAAGTGCTGAAATTGTTTTCGGCGATGCTACGTCTCAAGAATATCTTGATTTGAAGAATTATGAAGTAAATCCGCACCGAGCAGAATATGGTTGGACGAGTAATAATAGTATTTTTGCTGAACTTGGTATGGACTATACAGATGCTTGTGAACGGGTAAAATTGAATGGTGAACCAGGATTTGCTTGGTTAGAAAATATGCAAAATTATTCTCGAATGAATAATGGCCCTGACCATAAAGACCATCGTGCTTCAGGAGGAAACCCTTGTTTTACAGGAGATACTAAAATTGCAGTTGCTGATGGGCGAGGTTCTGTATCGATTAAAGAATTAGCAGAAAGTGGAGATGACGTAGCCGTTTATTCAATGGATAAAGAAGGTTTAATTGAAATCAAAATGGGACGTAATCCGAGATTAACACGCAAAGATTCAGAATTAGTTGAAATTAAATTAGAAGATGGAAGTAAATTGCGTTGCACACCTGACCATAAGTTTATCTTAAACACTGGCGAAATTGTTGAGGCGAAAGATTTAAAGAAGGGTTCGAGTTTGCCTTCGTTCAAAAAATATGCAGAAAAAATTAGTCAAAAGAATCCAAATCACTATTTAAGAATGTATAAAAATACAAGAGATTCAGGCAAAGATACCGAGTTTGAGCATCGCATGATTGCTAAATACTACTATAAAGAAAATTATGATAGGATGTATGATGTGGCAAAATCAAACGGTTGGTTGAAAGGTGGACTTGTAGTCCACCATAAAGACTATAACTCTCAAAATAATTCCCCCGAAAATCTTGAATGGATGACTTTCAAAGAACATACTGCATATCACGCTCGACATGACCGTAGTGGTGAAAATAATGGAATGTTTAGTAAAACTCATTCGGAAGAAACTAAGACAAAGATAGGAGATAAATCTATTGAACGGTGGGCAACCGAATCGTTTAGGAAGAAACAATCTGCAGGAATTACAGAAGTTGGAAGAGAAAAGATGTCAAAATCTTCCCAAGAAACCCGCCGAAAGGAGTTACAAAAATACTACATTGAGCAAGATGAAAATACAGATTTAGACACAGTTTGGATTGATGAAAAACTTCATGCAGTAAAACCTTGTATCGTTTGTTCAAAATCTTTGGTTTTAGAATGGAGGTCTCGACATCAAGTATTCTGTTCAATATCATGTTCTAATTCACATACAAAGGGTAGTCGTGCAGAAGGTTTGCGAAATGCTTTCAAAGATAGACAACAAAAGACATTACATAATCAAATAATGATGTTCAAAGATTTGGTTCAAGAATTAGGTCGTCAACCTTGGAAAAAAGAATGGGAATTAAAATGCAAAGAAAATGATGTGGCTTGTAGATTGAACAAACATTCTAATAATCCATTCGCATTGAGTAATTTCAAAGACTTAGTTTCAAGGGCAACAACCTATAACCATCGAGTATCTTCGGTGCGCCATCTTGACAATAAAGAAGATGTTTATAATTTGACTGTTGATGATAATCATAATGTTGGAATTATCTTGGAGGAGGTCAAAAACGGTGGACTGAAGGGCATTTTTGCATTACAATGCTTGGAACAAACGCTTGAATCCTATGAGTTGTGTTGCTTAGTTGAAACATTCCCAACCAACCATGATTCTTTAGATGATTATTTGAAAACTCTCAAATACGCTTACATGTATGCTAAAACTGTTACGCTTGGTAAGACTCATTGGCCTGAGACAAATCGAGTTATGCTACGTAATCGAAGAATTGGTTGCAGCATGAGTGGAATAGCCCAGTTCATTTCTATTCATGGACTTCACGAACTTAGAACTTGGATGACTGATGGATATGATATTATTCAAGACTTAGATACCATGTATTCAGATTGGTTAGCAGTTCCTAAGTCAATTAAGACTACATCTATTAAGCCATCTGGTACAGTTTCATTATTAGCAGGTGCTACTCCAGGTATGCACTATCCTGAATCTCGGTATTATATTCGTCGAATGAGGTTAAGTATTACGTCTCCATTGATTCCTGCACTTCAAAAGGCAGGATACTCACTAGAACCTGCCTTTGGCTCTGAGGCTTCTACACTTGTTGTAGGAATCCCTGTCGATGTAGGTGAAGGAATTCGAACGGCTAGTGAGTTGTCACTTTGGGAACAATTGAGTCTCGCTGCATTCATTCAAAAGTATTGGGCGGATAATCAAGTTTCTTGCACTGTAACTTTCGACCCTGAAACTGAGGGAGACCAAATTGCTCCTGCTTTGGATTACTTCCAATATCAGTTAAAGGGAATTTCTTTCTTGCCTCGCTTAGACTATGGGGCTTATCCGCAAATGCCTTATGAGGCAGTCGATAAAGAAACCTATGAAGAATTACTTTCTAAGGTCAATAGGCTTTCTTTCGGAAGAATCAAAGGCGATGATGTCGAAGCCGAGAGATTCTGCGATAACGATGTTTGCGAGATTTAAGGCACTAAAGAATTATGGTGGTTGAGAATATGCCAACCATCTTGTCCTTTTTGAACTACGAATGAGTATCGGAAATCTACTTCAACTTGGCGACTGTTCTTTTTAGTATCATTTCGATACTGGAAGACTCCCATACCTGAGGCAATCGCCGTGTCATCTGCAATTTGAACATACATTTTAGTGATTCTTCCGTTTAACTCCTCTTTACCTAATAACTTGATGAAATACTGTTGGATTTCTTCTCTGCCTACACAGATTCGGTCTGATAGAGTCGGAAGTAAGATGGCATTTGGAGCATACATAGCAACCACATCCGAGAGACGTTCATCATTGATATTACTTAACCATTGATTAATGACGGCTTTAATTTCATTTTCATGAATATGGTCACTAGCAAATGTGCTTTTAAATGGATTGTATTTTAGTGGATTCATTTTTTTCACCGTCTTAAATCTCGAACGCTTTGAATAGTTCTCAAACCTGATTGAACTTGTCTAAGCACATCGAGTGTTACTGGTGGCCCATGAGCCACATTCCAGAATTGCGTAGTTGGATTCGTAACGGCAATTCCACGGTTGATTTCCTTGAACTCATAAGGTCCGTAACGAAGTGGGTCGGCTAATTGCCTTCTCATAGGATTGTATGAACCTGCTCGCTTCATTTTGACCATATTTTCTATACGGTTCGTCAACTATTTAAAGATGCCTCAACATCCAATTGATTTCTCTTAGATGTAAATCCCACAAAGCCAAGCATATTAAGCAGGGTTGCTGTTCGCAAGTACAGACAGGGAAATCTGGTAGCATCGAGTTACCTTAAAATGTACTTACCTTCATAGTACTTATGTCGAAACCTTCTAAGTGACCCATGATGAATCCTGTTCTCCATTGGCCAACGGCCACCCCCAACTTAAAGGCTGCATAACCTGCAATGATTGCGACAACTAATCGATACCCTCTTACTCCTAAATTATCTACTAAAAATGTTGAAACGGGACTTTTCAGAATTAATCCTACGGCGATTAGGGTAGGGATGAGTATTTTCATATCGGTGAAAAATATTCTAAATGCAGCACTTGGAGTCCGAAGCATCACTGTCTTGTTTATCTCTTTTTGCGTGAGTATCCTATTAGCCATACAAATCACTTAGTCTAACGACTATTTAAAGATAACTATACTTAGGCTTAAATAGGTAGGCCAAGGACTTAGACGTATGTCTGATGAAATTATGAAATTGGTTGCACAACGAAAACAACTTGATGAGACGTTTCGTCGAAAAGAAAAGGATTTAGAACAACATCGATTGAATTGGAGTTCTGCTTGTAAAAAAATAGAACTTAAATTAGTAGAACTTTGCGAACACGATTACACTCGTGAAAACTACGCTTACGCTCCATTGTATTGTCGTCATTGTCTCTTAGAAAAAGAGCAAGTCTGGCGACTATCACGTATTTCATCAATACATGTCACGAAGACACATAAGACCGCATCCAACTAGTACCGCACCTACAACAGGTTGGACTAATTGACTACCTTTGAATTGGAAGAGACTAAGTCCTAAAACTTTATCGTTTCCTGTATTATTCATAGTAGCAATCATGTGTGCACCACCGACGACGGCAGCAAGGCAACATATACTCATTTTATTTAAACCAAGCATATCTATCAGTTGGTTGAACGACTACTTAAAGACTTTGATGTATTCTACTACTTTTATATAGGTAAGAGTTGTATCTTCTGTTATGAGCCAAGAAACAGACATCATGGAAGACCCTAATTGGGGCGAAGAGATAACGACACTGATAAACGATTGTGATGTTGAGCCAGATGGATTCGGGTTGTATTTGAATTTCATGCTTCCATATAATGTAGATAGAAATGGTGTTATCGATGAGGATGCACCATATGTCGACCTCATTGAAGAAATCTCAGGCCCTGAGTCACAAACCAGGTTCTTAGTCGAAGCATTAGCACTTAAAAACAGTATGCAGGTTCAAAGCGCAACGATTCGAGACCCTACTACTAAATTAATAGCAGGTTACCATTATGGCTTGTTTTACGTCGGTGATGAAATCGTTTCTACATTTGTACCTTTGCGTACTGATATTGAAATTGAGTTCACTCGAATGATTGAACTACATAAATTACCCGTTCTTCCAATGATGCAGTTTACCTTGCTATCGCAAAACCCTCCTGATGAATCAGGAGGGATTGCAGATGGTGACGAAGACTTATTTTGAAGGAAGACTTAAATAGAAGAAGAAAGGATTGATAAATATGGAAACGAATATGATGATTTTGGCAGGCTTAGGATTAATTGTTAGTGCTGTCACTACTTGGTGGTACAAAAACAAAAGCAATGTTCTTAAAAAGGTTGCTGATGAACTAGAGGATAGAATTGAAGATGCGACAGGATTAGATATTGAATTAGATTCAGTAATTGATGACGTAGTTTCAGCAGCCGAATCTGTTGCAGAAGAAGTTCACGAATCTGTAGTAGTTTCATTGGAATCTGGTGACTTCGATGTTAATACTCTTAAATCTCTCACAGTTTCTGCACTTAAGGACGAACTTAAGAAAATTGGACTTCCAGTATCAGGTAAGAAGGCAGACCTAATTGCTAGACTTATTGCTGCAAGTAAAGAATAATTACTTTCGATTAAGGATATTATTGATACCACTTGCAATTAAATTAGAGCCTACACTGATAGACAACCCACCTAACAAAGTCAATGGTACGTAATACCAAATTTTAGCACCTGTTTTGTCTTGTAGCAGTTTTCCTAAATGGAACCAGGCTACAGTACCTCCAGTAATCACTAAGAATATGCCCAATGTTAATGAGTCTATTTTAATTGCATTCATAGTATCACCCTGTAATTTCAATGTCCGACCAATTTACTTCTAAAAGTTTTTGTTCGCCATCATCATCAATCCAAATCGCAATCCAATGGAAATCATACTTTCCCGTAGTAATATCCTCTAAACATAATTCTTGAGTATCTGCTACATATCCTTTGATATAATGATAGCCTATGGTGTAATTCAAAGTGGTATTATTCTCACTCATCCAAAATTGCACCGATACATTGAACCCATCTTGGTCATTGGGTTCAGTTCCACAATCAAGGTCATATTGCACCCATGAAG
>ERZ890510.774-NODE-774-length-23613-cov-6.872145_pt1 | contig 23613 bp, 18 predicted proteins | sample MGYA00521265_ERZ890510 | MGnify/ENA primary metagenome ERZ890510 (study PRJEB32303, sample SAMEA104408624) | aquatic metagenome | biome: Brackish water; feature: Chemocline; material: water | place: Baltic Sea | collected 2014-10-26T21:54:00 | depth 110 m ...
GCCTTCCTGGCCGACGAGTTCGGCATCGTCTTCTCTTTCCGCTGGACCGGAGCCGCGCTGGCCTGCGCTATCATGGGTTTCCCGCTCATGGTGCGGGCCATACGGCTGTCGATCGAGGCCGTGGACGCCAGGCTCGAGGCCGCCGCCGGCACCCTGGGTGCCAATCCACTCCAGGTGTTCGCAACCATCACCCTGCCACTCTGCCTGCCCGGTGTGATCGCGGGCGCGATCCTGTGTTTCGCCAAGTCGATGGGCGAGTTCGGCGCCACCATCACCTTCGTGTCCAGCATCCCGGGCGAAACGCAGACCTTGCCGTCGTTGATCTACGCTCTCACGCAGGTCCCCGGCGGTGACGCCGGCGCGCTGCGTCTGACCCTGGTATCGATCGCCATTTCGATGCTGGCATTGCTGGGTTCCGAGGTGCTGGCCCGGCGCATCGGCGGGCGGCGGGCGGCAACATGAGCCTCGAGGTCGATGTCGACCACGTCCGTGATCCATTCAGGCTCGCCGCGCGCTTCACTTCGGCACCTGGCCTGACAGCCCTGTTTGGCCGCTCGGGGTCGGGCAAGACGACGTTGGTCGACATCGTGGGCGGTCTCATCAGGCCCGATCGCGGCCGGGTTGCGGTTGACGGCCACGTGCTTGTCGACACCGAACGCGGTGTGTTCGTGCCCAAGCACCGCCGTCGCATCGGCTACGTGTTCCAGGACAGTCGACTCTTCCCCCACCTCAGCGTTCGCAAGAATCTGCTCTATGGGCGCCGGTTCGCAACAAGCAGCGGCGCAGCGGACGACCTCCCGTCGGTCGTCGAACTGCTGGGCATCGGCGCCTTGCTCGACCGACCGCCCGGCTCGCTCTCCGGCGGCGAGACGCAACGGGTCGCCATCGGCCGCGCGTTGCTCGCCCATCCCCGCCTTCTTCTCATGGACGAGCCCTTGGCCTCGCTCGACGAGGCGCGGCGCGCGGAGATTTTGCCTTATATTGAACGGCTGCGGGACGAGGCGGGGGTGCCGATCGTCTATGTCAGCCATTCCGTGGCCGAGGTCGCGCGACTTGCAACCACCGTGGTGGTCCTGAGCGAAGGCAAAGTCACGGCGGTCGGGCCGGTCCTCGACATCCTGCCGCTCGCCGACACCGACGACGGCGGCGGCGTGCTCGACGCCACGGTGGCGCGCCACGACGAGCCATTCCACCTCACGGTGCTCGCCTCGGCTGCGGGCGAACTGCAGGTCCCGCGGCTGACCGCCGCTGTCGGCACACATGTCCGCGCCTACATCCGCGCCCGCGACGTGATGCTGAGCCTGCGGCCGCCCGAGGACATCAGCGCTCTCAACGTGCTGCCCGGACGCGTCGTTACAATCGTCGCCAGTCCGAACGGCGCACATGCCGACGTCCGACTCGACTGCAATGGCGCGACCCTGATGGCCCGACTGACCGTCAAGTCGGTGCAGCGGCTCGACCTCGCGCCGGACCGTCCGGTGTTCGCGGTCATCAAGAGCGTTTCCTTCGAGCGCAACTAGGAGCCCGCGATGCCCCACCTCAGCATCCGCATCGACTTCGACCGCCACAGCGATCCTGGGGGCCGGCTCGGACCCGGCAAAGTGCTGCTGCTCGAGCGCATCGCCCGCGAAGGCTCGATCTCGGCCGCCGGCCGCTCGATGAACATGTCGTACAAGCGTGCCTGGCAGCTTGTGGCGGAGATCAACGGCAGCTTCGCCGTCCCTCTGGTTGCCGCCCAGACCGGCGGCAAGGCCGGCGGCGGCGCGGCGCTCACCCCACGCGGCGAGGAACTGGTCCGCCATTATCGCGCGATCGAGCGCAAGGCGCGGACTGCCACGACCGGTCATCTCAAGGCGCTCCAGGCGATTTCCCGCACCCGACGGCGCAAGTAACGGGCTATCCTGCCGCCCAGGGGGGTCGCCATGGCCAAGGCAAAAGTCCGAAAAGGCATGCCAAGCGTCGCACTGACGAAGGCCGAGTTCGTTCGCCGCATTGGGGAGCGATTCGCCGATCCGGCGTTCGAGTCTCTGCAGCCGGAGATCGCCAGGATCATCGCAACGGCATGGGATGGTTATCACGCCTATCGCAAGTCCCCGCGCACCCGGCGTGCGGGACCCCGCTTCATCGACCCTGATTTCGATCTCTCCATCGATTGGCTGAATGCGCGTGACGCCGTTGCCCACGCCGAGCGGAAGCAACGGTCGACTGCTGCCAAATCACGTATCCTGCTGGTCAATGGCTCGTCCCGAAGCGACCAGACCTGCCCCGGTGAAATGTCCAAGAGTTTCCGGCTGGTCGAGATGGCACGCCGTCTGATCGAGCGTGAACGCGGCTTCGAAACAGAAGTGCTAGATCTCAGCCTACTCGCCTCGGAGTACGGCCGGCAGATCCTGCCCTGCAAGGCGTGCGTGTCGACCGCGATGCCGCTCTGCCACTGGCCGTGCTCCTGCTATCCCAATCATGCCATGGGCCAGGTCAACGACTGGATGGCCGAGATCTATCCGAAGTGGGCGGCGGCGCACGGCGTAATGATCGTCACGCCGGTGAACTGGTACCAGGCGCCGTCGGGCTTGAAGGCGATGATGGACCGGTTGGTCTGCGCCGACGGTGGCAACCCCGATCCGACGACGACTGGCGGCAAGGATCCGAGCAAGGCCAAGAAGATCGAACTCGCGGGCTGGGACTATCCTCGCCACCTCGCGGGACGCGCCTTCTCGGTGGTCGTACACGGCGATGCGGCAGGTGTAGAAACCCTGCGGCGGATCCTCGCGGACTGGCTTACCGACATCGGACTAATCGGTGCCGGTCACGCTGCCCAACTCGACCGCTACATCGGCTACTACAGGCCCTATGCGACCAGTCACGACGACCTCGACCGCGATCGCGCCCTCCAGGCCGAAGTCCGCAACGCAGCCCGTGCCCTGGTGCAGGCCGTGAGACTGATGCGACGCGGCAAACTCGCTCAACCCGACGCACGGCTCGACGAGCCACGCGCAAAATGAACTGAGGATCGAATGCCGTCTCTGCTCAAGCGCTTCTCCGGCCGCTTCATCGCCTTCACCCTGGCCGTGCTGTCGACAATCGGCTTCGCCATCGCCTGGGCGGACGATCCCCGCTTGTCGTGGCTTGCCATCTGTTTCGGCGTCGCGGCTTTCCTGGTTGCCGTCGGCATCTACGACCTCCTACAGACGCACCACTCGATCCTGCGCAACTATCCGATCATCGCGCATCTGCGCTTCATCTTCGAGGCGATCCGGCCCGAGATGCGGCAGTACTTCTTCGAGGACGACAAGAACGGCATGCCATTTCCGCGCGACCGACGGGCGGTCGTCTATCAGCGCGCCAAGATGGCACTCGACGTCAGACCCTTCGGCACTACCTACGACGTCTATGCCGAGGGCTACGAGTGGATGGCGCACTCGATCGCCCCGCGGCCGGTCAGCCAGGAACCGTTCCGGATCATGGTCGGCGGGCCCGAATGCACCAGGCCCTACTCCGCATCGATCTTCAATATCTCGGCCATGAGCTTCGGCGCGCTTAGTGCCAACGCCATCCGGGCGCTGAACGGTGGCGCCAAGCTCGGCGGCTTCGCCCATGATACCGGCGAGGGCGGCTACAGCCCGTATCATCGAGAGGGCGGCGGCGACATCATCTGGGAGATCGGTTCGGGCTATTTCGGCGCACGCAATGCCGACGGCACCTTCTCGCCGGAGAAGTTCGCGGCGGGGGCGGCCAACGAGCAGGTCAAGATGGTCGAACTGAAGCTCAGCCAGGGCGCCAAGCCGGGGCACGGCGGCGTCCTGCCCGCACCCAAGGTGAGCCGGGAGATTTCGCTGACCCGCGGCGTGTCGATGGGCGAGGATTGTGTTTCGCCGTCGCACCATTCGGCCTTCTCGACCCCGGTGGAAATGATGCGCTTCATCGCCGAGATGCGTCGGCTGTCGGGCGGCAAGCCGGCCGGCTTCAAACTCTGCATCGGTCACGAGTGGGAATTCCTCGCCATCTGCAAAGCAATGCTGGAGACCGGCATCTATCCGGACTTCATCGTTGTCGACGGCAAGGAAGGCGGCACAGGTGCGGCGCCGATGGAGTTCGTCGACCACGTCGGCAAGCCGATGCGCCAGGGCCTCTCTTTCGTACACAACGCCCTGGTCGGTATCGGTGTCCGCGACCAGATCCGCATCGGCGCCGCCGGCAAGATCATCACCGCCTTCGACATCATTCGCGTCCTGGCGCTCGGCGCCGACTGGTGCAATTCGGCGCGCGGCTTCATGTTCGCGGTCGGCTGCATCCAGTCGCAGTCCTGTCACACCGATCGCTGCCCGACCGGCGTCGCCACCCAGGATCCGACCCGCCAGCGCGCCCTGGTGGTGCCGGACAAGATCGAACGGGTCGCCAACTTCCACCGCGCCACGCTCCACGAACTGGCCGAGCTGACGGCGGCGGCGGGGCTCGATCACCCCAACGATTTCAAGCCGATGCACATCTCGCGCCGTGTCTCGGCGAGCGAAGTCGCCTCCTTCGCCGACCTCTACCCGCCGCTGGCCAAAGGCGAACTGGTGGCCGGCACCGGCAATCCACGGTGGTGCCTACCCTGGGACATGGCCCAGGCCCACTCGTTCCGCGCCGTGGCCTAGGGTCGGCCAATTCTGTTGCGAATCGGCTGATCTTGGCCCAAGCAATCGGCATTCAAGAAGCCACCGGAAACGCACGAGGCAACCCATGACCGCTCCCTTCGATTTCACCCCGCTGCTCGCACCCGGCACGCCGGCGCCCGCCGTCCTATGGAAGGGCTTTCCCAAGTACAATTTCATCGGCGGGCACAACGATGCCAAGCACGTGCCGGTCGAGGCCCTGGTCGCGGCGGCCACGGCAGTACTGCAGCGCGAAGGTGCGACACTGGCGACCTATGGGCTGAACAGCGGCCCGCTCGGCTACCGGCCGCTGCGTGAATTCCTCGCCGGCAAGCTGAAGAGCCACGCCGCCATCGCCTGTTCGCCCGACGAGATCCTGATTACCTCGGGCTCGATGCAGGGCCTCGAGCTGGTGAACAGCCTGCTGCTCGTCAAGGGCGACACCGTGCTGATCGAGCAGGAGACCTACGGCGGCGCGCTGACCAAGCTCAACAAGCTCGGCGTCAATGTCATCGGCATCCCGCTCGACGACGAGGGCCTGCGACTCGACATCGTCGAACAGACCCTCGCCGACCTGAAGAAGAAGGGCGTGACGCCCAAGTACATCTACACCATCCCGACGGTACAGAACCCGACCAGCGCCATCATGGGCGAGGCGCGCCGCGCCGCACTGATCAAGCTTGCCGCCGAGTACGGCGTCATGATCTTCGAGGACGAGTGCTACTCCGACCTGATCTGGAGCGGCGAACGCCCGCGCTCGCTCTATTCCATGGCCAACGGCGAGGGCGTGATCTTCATCGGCTCGTTCTCCAAGTCGATCGCCCCGGCGCTGCGCGTCGGCTACATCGTCGCCAAGTGGGATATCCTCGGCCGCATCCTCGGCCTGAAGCAGGACGCCGGCTCCGGCGCGCTGGAGCAGATGGTGCTGGCCGAATTCTGCACCAGGCATTTCGCCACGCATGTGCCGGCGCTCAACAAGACCCTGCGGGCCAAGCTACAGGTCTTGCGCGAGGCGCTGGCCGAGCAGTTCGGCACCGCCGCCGAGTTCGGCGACCCGGCGGGCGGCATCTACCTCTGGATCAAGTTGCCCGAGGTCGTCGACACCCAGAAGCTGGCACAGGCCGCGCTGGCAGCCGGTGTGTCGATCAATCCCGGACCGGAATGGTCGACCAACAAGGCCTATACCCGCAACCGGCTGCGGCTGTGCTTCGCCAACCCCGAGCCCGAGACGATCCGCCAGGGCGTGGCGGTGCTGGCCGACGTCTGCCACCGCGAGTTCGGCGTGCCGCTGCGCAGCGCCAACGTCGACAAGGGCTGACGGGCCGGGCTGACAGGCCGGTTTTCTGGCACACCTCGTTGTGCCAGGCGTTGTGCCGTTCGGTGTGCCAGAAATCCGGGTCAAGTCCTTGATTCGGATGGCGGATCGCCCCCCGACGCCCTGTGCCAAAAGCGCCGGCCGCCCGCCGAGATGAGTGTTCGCAAAGGCGCCGGTAAAATCGACTGCCATCCAACACGAAAAACGCCCGCCGGATTTCTCCGACGGGCGTCTCCCATTGCAGCAAAAATATTAGCCCAAACCTGCCGATTCTGCAAATCGGTCAGGCCGCTACCATCACCATCCACGAGACACCGAACTTGTCGGCGACCATGCCGAACTTGGGTGAAAAGAACGTCTTGCCGAGCGGCATCTGGACCTGGCCGTCCTTCGCCAGGGCGGCGAACTTCCGGTCGGCCTCGGCCTCGTCGGGGACGGTGAGCGTCAGGGAGAATCCCTGGAAGGCCGGCTTGCCCAGACACATGCCGTCCGATGCCATCACGAGCGCATCGCCGACCTTAAAGGCGGCGTGCATGATCTTCTCGCCGGCATCCTTCGGCGGTCCGGCGCAACCATCCTGCGGCGGATCCGGATTCTCCTTGAACCGCATCATCATCTCGACCTTGGCGCCGAGCGCCTTCTGGTAGAATTCGATCGCCTCCTCGGCGCGGCCGTCAAAGAACAGATAGGGCTGGATCTGCATTTCTCTCTCCTTGGTCGATCGAGGGTGCCGGGGCTCAAGCGTTTGCTCCGGGGCGAGGTCTACTTCGCGGCATCTACTTCTCGGCAAGGGCCTTCAGACTGGCGAGACCGGCCTCGAAATCCTTGCCGATCATGGTGTCCATGCTCATGAAGATTCCCATCACCTTCATCATGAAGGCGCTGGGCCCATACATCGCCCAGGTAACAATCGTGTTGTCGCCTTTCGGTTCCAGGGTGAACTCGGCGGTGTTGTGGCCCTCGAACGGCTTGATGAAATCGAGCTTGATGGCGATCCGCGAGGGCGGCGTCGATTTGACCACCTCCATGCGCCCCTTGCCGACATTGTTGTTGCCGTCCCATTCGTAGACGGCGCCTTTGCCCCTCGACTCACCCGAGAACGCCCGCCTCATCGCCGGATCCTTCTTTTCGTAAGGCGACCAGGCGGCCCAGCCATGCAGATCGTCGATCAGGGCGAAGATCCTGTCCGGCGGCGCCTTGATGCTGACCGTACGCTGGACGCGGAACGTATCGGGCCGGGTCGCAGCATAGACCAGGATGCCGGCGACGACGACGGCGATGGCAACGGCGGCATAGGCGACTATCTTGAGCATCGTCCGGTTTTTCCTGACACTTAACTATAAAGTTAAGCGTTAGGAAATTCATCGCACCCTGTCAACGGCGCTCGAAACGACCTAAGAAATCTTCATGACAGACATGCACACCGGCCGCCCCGCCACCCTCGCACCGAACGGCATGGTGACCTGCCCGCATGCGCTGGCGTCGCAAGCCGGCGTCGATGTGCTGCGGGCGGGCGGCTCGGCCGTCGATGCCGCCATTGCCACCAGCGCGGCGCTCTCGGTTTTGTATCCGCACATGACGGGCGTGGGCGGTGACGCCTTCTGGCTGATCTACGATGCCACGACCAGGACCGTGCGCTACATTGATGGTGGCGGCCGCGCCACCGCGGGCGGCACGATCGAGGCCTTCACGCGACGCGGACTTGCCGAAGTGCCCTACCGCGGCGTGCTGCCCGGCACCCTCACCGTGCCGGGTGCAGTCGCAAGCTGGGGCGCGGCCCATGCCGCCCATGGCCTCCTGCCGCTCAAGCGTTGCCTCGAAAGCGCGATCGGCTATGCCCGCAGCGGCTTTCCGGTAACGGCGCGGCTGGCCCATTGGCGCGACTCCGTGAGCGGCGAACTGGCCAGGAGCCCGGAGGCCGCCGCGATCTTCCTCAAGGACGGCGCGGTGCTGACCAACCCCGACCTTGCCCGCACCCTGGAAGCGATCGCCAGCGACGGCTGGCACGGTTTCTATGACGGCGACGTCGCCCGCGAGCTTGTGCGCTGGTCGGCGGCCAACGACGGCTTCTTCGCGCCGGACGATCTCAAGGCGCAACTTGCGCGCTGGGGGGAACCGATCAAGGGGAGCTACCGCGGCGTCACGATCTACGAGACACCGGCACCGACCCAGGGCTTCGCCGTGCTGGAGATGATGAACCTGCTCGAGCCACTGGAGCTGCACAGCAAGCCGTTCCTCGGCCCCGACACCGTGCATGCCATGGTACAGGCCAAGCAGCTCGCCTATCACGACCGCGACCGCCATCTCGCCGACCCGCGTTTCGCCCCGGTGCCGATGGACCGCTTGATCTCGAAGGCCTACGCCGACGAACGGCGGCCGCTGATGGATCCGGCCCGGGCAATCCCGTGGGACCGCGTGCCTTCCTACGGCAGTCTGACCGGCGATACCGTCTATATCGCCGTGGTCGATGCCGACGGCAATGCGGTGTCTCTGATCCACTCGCTCTACGGTGTCTTCGGCGCCGCCGTCGTGGCCGGGCGCACCGGAGTCGTACTGCAGAACCGCTCGGCCTACTTCTCGCTCGACCCCACCAGCCCCAACAGGGTTGAACCGGGCAAGACGCCGCTGCACACCCTCATCGCATCGCTGGCGTTTCGCGACGACCGGCTGTGGGCCGCGGTCGGCTGCATGGGCGCCGACGGGCAGCCGCAGATCCACCTGCAGACCTACCTCGCCATGATCGACCACGGCCGCGACATCCAGGAAGCACTGGAGACTGCGCGGTTCCTCTCGGGCCGCTTCGGCATCGGCGAGGCGCGCGACACGCTGCATATCGAAGGCCGCTTTCCCGCGGCGACCATCGCCGAGCTGGAACGGCGCGGCCATCTGATCAACCGCTGGGGGGCGTGGAGCGAAACCGCGGGCCATGCCCATGGCATCACGATCGATCCCGCAAGCGGCCTGCGCGCCGGTGGCGCCGACCCGCGCAGCGACGGCGCCGCAATCGGGTATTGATCAGGCCAGCGCAAAACCCTCGTAGTCATTGTTCACCACCGTCTCGCAGGCGGCGATGTAGGCCGGCAGGCCGCCGATATAGGGCATGAACACGCGCGGCTTGCCGGGGATGTTGGCGCCGACATACCAGGAGCTGCAGGTCGAGCGCAGTGTGATGTTGGCGGCATTTCCGACCTGGCCAACCCAGGCTTCCTGGGCTTCCTCGACCGGCTCGATGACGCTGACGCCCTTGGACCGCAGCGTTTCCAGGCAATCGGCGATGAAGTCGACATGCTGCTCGATCGACGGAAGCATGTTGGTCAGCACCGACGGGCTGCCGGGCCCGGTGATGGTAAAGAGGTTGGGAAAGCCCACCACCGTGAGGCCAAGGTACGACTTTGGACCCTCCGACCACTTGTCCTTGAGCGCGACGCCGCCGCGACCGCGGATATCGACCTTGAGCAGCGCACCGGTCATGGCATCGAAGCCGGTGGCAAGCACCAGGCAATCGAACCGGTAGTCCTTGCCCTTGGCGCGCAGTCCTGACGCGGTCACGCGTTCGATCGGCTCGTCGCTGATATCGACGAGCGTGACGTTGGGACGATTGAAGGTCTCCCAGTAGCCAGTGTCGACGCATAGCCGTTTGCAGCCGATGATGTTCTTCGGCATCAGCGCTTCAGCGGTTGTCGGATCCTTTACGACGTCGCGGATCTTGGACCGGACGAAGTCGGCCGCGGTCTTGTTGGATTCGTCGCTCAGCAGCAGGTCGGAGAACGACGCCATGAAACCCAGGCCGCCATAGGTCCAGCGCGCCTCGAACTCGCGGCGGCGCTCCTCTTCCGGCGTGGCAATGGCCGAGGCGGGATTGATCGTGAAGTCGATGCCGGCGGGCTTGGTCCTGGCGCGCTGGCGCATCTCGCGATAGCTCGCCTTGACCTGGCGGACATACTCGGGATCGAGCGGCTTGTTGTGCGCCGGCACGGTGTAGTTGGCGGTGCGCTGGAAGACCGTCAGGTGCTTTGCCTGCCGCGCCATGATCGGAATCGACTGGATCGCCGACGACCCGGTCCCGATCACGCCTACCGTCTTGGCGGTGAAGTCGACATCCTTGTGCGGCCAGTTACCGGTGTGATAGGTCGGACCCTTGAAATCCGCGAGGCCGGGAATCTTCGGTGTGTTGGGCGACGACAGGCAGCCCATCGCGGTGATGACGAAGCGCGCCGCAACCTTGTCGCCCTTGTCTGTCTCAACCCGCCATAGATTTGCCGTCTCGTCGAAGACCGCAGCGGCGATCCGGGTCTCGAAGCGGATGTCGCGGCGCAGGTCGAAGCGGTCGGCGACATGATTGGCGTAGCGCAGGATCTCCGGTTGGGTGGCGTAACGTTCCGTCCATTCCCACTCCTGCTCGAGTTCAGGTGAGAATTGATAAGAATACTGCACGCTCTCGACGTCGCAGCGCGCACCAGGATAGCGGTTCCAGTACCAGGTGCCGCCGACACCCGAACCCGCCTCGAACACGCGGGCCGTAAATCCCTTGTCGCGCAAACGGTGCAGCATATACATGCCGCCGAAGCCCGCGCCGACGATCACTGCATCAAAATCGACCGACATGCGTCCTCCAGCAAGAGCAAGGTTCCGTGGCAAACTTAGTGCGACAGGGCACGTGACCGCGCAAGCCTTCCGTGCCACCCGGTGACGGCAGAAATCGAAGTGAGGAATTCGAGCAATGGGCGATAGCGCCTACCCGCCAAGCTGGTATGCCGCCACGCGAGACGTGAGCACCCGCCGGCCGAGTCTGGCCGCGCGGGTCGAGGTGGATGTCGCGGTCGTGGGCGGTGGCTTCGCCGGCCTGCACGCCGCCCGGCTGCTGTCTCAGCATGGGCAACGCGTGGTGCTGGTCGAGCGCCATCGCATCGCCTGGGGCGCATCGGGCCGCAATGGCGGTTTCGTCGGACCGGGTTTCGCCGCGCGGTCGGGCGTACTGATCGACCGGCTCGGCGTCGAACATGCACGCCGTCTCTATGGCCAATCGCAGCGCGGCGTCGCCATCGTGCGCGCCGCCATCGCGGAGTTCGGACGATCCGACATTCTCATGGGCGAAGCAAAGCTCAGCGTCTCGCGCACCGACCAGGGTCGGGATTTTGCAGACCGCACGCGACAGCTCGCGGAAAGTCTCGGTGCCAGCTTCGAACCCTGGGAGACAGCGCGCGTGCGCGCGTTGCTCGACACCGCGCGCTACCATCAGGCAATCCATGACCCGAAGTCCTTTCACATCCACCCCTTGAACTTTGCCCTGGCACTGGCCGCCGACATCGAACGGCTGGGTGGAACGGTCCATGAAGCGACGGAGGCCACCGAACTGTCACGCACGGGCAGCGGCTGGCGAATGCGCACGCAGAAGGGCGAAATTTCGGCCCGCCACGTCGTGCTCGCCGGCAATGCCGATCTCGGCCGCGTGCAGCCGCGGCTCGCGCACGCCGTCCTGCCCGTCGCGACCTACGTCGTCGTGACCGAGAAACTAGGGCCGAGTCTGACCGAGGCGATCCGCTGGTCCGGCACGATCTCCGACACGCGGCGTGCCGGCGATTACTACCGCGTGGTCGACAGCGACCGTCTGCTGTGGGGAGGGCGCATCACGACCGACACGCGCGAGCCGCCGCATCTGCGCGAGATGATGCGCGGCGACATTCTTTCGGTCTATCCGCAACTCGGCGATGTCCGAATCGCCTACGCCTGGCCGGGCATCATGGGTTACGCGCCGCACAAGATGCCGCAGGTCGGCGAAATCGAGCCCGGACTATGGGCATGCACTGCCTTCGGCGGCCACGGCGTCGCCCAGACGGCGGCGGGGGCCGATGCTGTTGTCGCCGGCATCCTGGGTGATAATGCGCGCTGGCGCCTGTTCGCGGCCTTCGGCACAAGATGGGCCGGCGGACCGTTCGGACGAGCCGCCACGCAGCTTGCCTACTGGGGCTTTCAGGCCCGTGACTGGTGGGACGAGAAGCGGCAGGCGAAGAACGCGGAGACTTTGCGGACATGACAATCCACACGATGGGCCAGTCGCCCAGGCGCCGAGAAGATGCCCGCTTTGTCACCGGCTGTGGCGCCTATCTCGACGACCTGCACTTCGATCGCGTGGCGCATGCGGTCGTCCTGCGCTCGCCGCATGCACACGCATCGCTCGACGCCATCGACACCGGCGCGGCGGCCCGCGCGCCCGGTGTCCTGGCCATCCTGACGGCGGCCGATGCCGAGGCCGACGGACTGAAGCCGCTGCGCCCCTATGTCGAGGCCAACGTCCAGACCGGAGAGCCCTTCGCCTTCGCCCCGCAGCCGTTGCTGGCCAAGGAAAAGGTCCGGTTCGCTGGCGAGCCGGTGGCGCTGGTGGTTGCCGAAACGCATGCCCAGGCACTCGATGCAGCAGAGTTGATCGAGGTCCGCTACGCGCCGCTGCCGGCGGTGACGACCGCCGGGGCCGCGCGCGCGCCCGGCGCGCCGGTGCTGGCGGCCGAGGTGCCGGGCAATGTCTGCATCGACTGGCACACCGGTGACGCCGCGGGTGCCGCCCGGGCTTTTGCGCAAGCAGCCCATGTCGTCAGCCTCAGCCTCGACAATCACCGCATCGTCATGAATCCGATGGAACCGCGCGGCGGCGTCGGGATGTTCGATCCGGGAAGCGGTCGCTACACGCTCCATGTCTCGAGCCAGAGCATCCACAACAACCGCAACCACGTCGCACGCGCGCTGGGAGTCGAGGCGGCGAAGGTGCGCTTCGTGGCACCCGATGTCGGCGGCGGTTTCGGCGCCAAGAACTTCGCCTACGCCGAACACGCGCTGCTGCTGTGGGCGGCGCGACGCACCGGCCGGCCGGTAAAGTGGATCGCCAGCCGCAGCGAGGTGTTCCTGTCCGACCATGCCGCGCGCGACATGCAGGCCGAAGCCTCGCTGGCGCTCGATGCCGCGGGAAAATTCCTCGCCCTGAAGGTAGCCAGCGTCGCCAATCTCGGCGCCTACATGGCCGGCGCCGGCGGCGGCGTGCCGACCTTCCAGTACGTCCATCTGCAGGGCACGGTCTATCGCCTGCCGGCGATCGCCCTCCATATCGTGGCCGCGCTCACCAACACCGCGCCTATCGGCGTGACGCGCGGGCCGGGCTTTGCCGAAACCGTGAACATCCTGGAACGGCTGATCGATGCCGCCGCCCACCAGGCCGGCTTCGACCGGGCCGAGCTCAGGCGTCTCAACATGGTGCCGGCCGAGGCAATGCCGATGACCAACGCCTTCGGCTTTCAGGTCGACAGCGGCGCCTTCGCACAGACACTCGACCTGGCGCTGGCCCGCGCCGACCTTGCGGGCTTCGCCGCGCGGCGGCGGCAAAGCGAGGACCATGGATTGTTGCGCGGCCTGGGCTTCGCCTATCACATCAAGGGCACCGGCGGGGCACCGGACGAGAATGTCGACATCCGCTTCGAGCCCGACGGCAGCGTGTCGCTGATCACCGGCACGCAGCATATCGGCCAAGGACACGAGACGACATTTCCTCAGATCCTCGCCACGCGCCTCGGTGTGCCCAACGAACGCATCCAGCTTCGCCAGGGCGACACCGACCTGATCGCCGCGGGCGGCGGCCACGGCAGCTCGCGCGCCACCTACATGGGCGGCACCGCGATCTGGCGGGCCTCGGACGAGATCATCGCCAAGGGCACCGCGCTCGCCGCCGAGGCACTGGAGGCCGCCGAAGCCGACATCCGGTTCGACGACGGCCGTTTCGTGGTTTCCGGGACCGACCGGGCGATCCCCCTGCTCGAGATCGCGGCACTGGGCCGCCGCAAGGGCAAGCCACTCGACACGTTCCATGCCTGGACACGCGAGCACATGACTTTCCCCAACGGCGCCCATGTGGTGGAAGTCGAGATCGACCGCGACACCGGCCGGGTGAGCCTGGCGCGCTACACCGCGGTCGACGACTATGGCGTCCTGGTCAATCCGATGATCGCCGCGGGCCAGGCGCACGGTGCGATGGCGCAGGGCGTGGGGCAGGCGCTGCTGGAACACGCGGCCTACGATCCACGTTCCGGACAGTTGATCGCCGGCTCGTTCATGGATTATGCCCTGCCCCGCGCCGACGACCTCGCGTCGTTCGACCTCGGTTTCAACGGCACGCCCTGCACAACCAATCCGCTGGGCGTGAAGGGCTGCGGCGAAGCCGGCGCCATCGCGGCCTTTCCGGCGATCGCCAACGCCATCCTCGACGCGCTGGCGCCACTCGGCGTCAAAGGCTTCGACGGACCGGCCAGCCCGGCACGCATCTGGCAGGCCATGGCGGACGCCCGATGAGACGCCAGGCGCCCGCGGCGGCGCGCAACCGCCAGCCTATTCTCGATGTCCTGCGGCCTCGCCTGCCGGCGCGCGGCCTCGTGCTGGAGATCGCCAGCGGCTCGGGCGAGCACATCGTCCACTTCGCCGAAGCGCTGCCGGGACTTGTCTTTCAACCCACCGACCCGAATGCCGACGCCCGCGCCAGCATCGATGACTGGGTCGGGACGCGAGGCCTCGGCAACGTCCGTGCCGCGCTGGCGCTCGATACCACCGCCGGCATCTGGCCGACCGATGGCGCCGACGCCGTCCTCTGCTGCAACATGATCCATATTGCACCCTGGGAGGCGGCGGTCGGACTGATCGCCGGCGCCAGCCACATGCTGTCAAGCGGCGGCATGCTTTATCTCTACGGCCCTTATCGTCGCGACGGAGCCCATACCGCGCCCGGCAACGAGGCATTCGACCTCGATCTGCGGCGGAGAAACCCGGCGTGGGGCGTGCGCGATCTCGAGGCAGTTACGGCACTCGCCGGGGACCGAGGCTTCGGGGCACCCGAAATAATCGACATGCCGGCCAACAATCTTTCGCTGGTGTTCAAACGGACGTGAGCGGCCGGGGCGGTGGCAATCCGCCATCGAATGCGCTAACGCTTGGAGTATCGGATCGGATAGGTCCTGTGCCTCGACCAGAACTCACGGGAGCGTCGTCGGAACCATGTTGAATCGCAGCCTCAGGGGCCTGGCCACGCTGGCCTTGCTGGCGGTGTCGCTGTCGGCTTGCAAGCCCGACAACAAGTTCGTGCCGCCGCCGCCGGCCGAGATCAGCGTAGCGCCTCCGCTTCAGGAGCAGGTCGCGCCCTTCGAAGTACTGACCGGCAATACGGTTGCGTTCGCCACCGTCGATCTCGTCGCCCGCGTCGAAGGTTTTCTTACCGAGATCAAGTACGTCGACGGCTCGGTCGTGAAGAAGGGCGATCTGCTCTTCCAGATCGAGCAGACGATGTACAAGGCGCAGCTCCAGGAAGCCGAGGCCGGGCTCGCGTCCGCCAAGGCGGCGCTGGTGCAGGCGCAGGCGGAGTTCACCCGCCAGGAGACGCTGCTGAAGCAGAACGTATCGGCGCAGGCCACATTCGACGTCGCCCAGGCCAAGCGGGACTCGGCGCGGGCCAATGTCGAGAGCGCCGAAGGCAACCTCATCGTTGCCCAGACCAATCTCGGTTATACGACCGTCTTGGCGCCGTTCGACGGCATCGTCAGCAAGCATCTCATCACCGTCGGCGAACTGGTCGGCAACGGTGTCGCCACCAAGCTCGCAACCATCATCCAGCTCGACCCGATCTACGTCGAGTTCAACATGAGCGAGCAGGATATCCTGAAGATCCGGGAAAACCTCAATCAACGACGCCTCGACGTCGAGGAGATCAGCAAGGTACCGCTCGAGATCGGGCTGATGAACGAGGACGGCTTTCCCCATCAGGGCCACCTGAACTACGTATCGCCTGAAATCAACGCCTCGACCGGAACGATCCTGGTGCGCGGCCTGTTCAACAATCCGACGCGAGCCCTCGTTCCCGGCTTCTTCGTTCGCGTCCACGTGCCGATGGGCCTGGGCCCGAAGGCATCCTTGCTGGCGCCCAACCGGGTGATCGGGGAGGACCAGGGCGGCAAGTACCTGCTGATCGTCAACAAGGATGACGTCGTCGAACAGGTGCGGGTCACCACGGGGCAGCTCCTGACCGGCGGTCTGCGGGTGATCGCAACCGGCCTGAAGCCCGACGACCGCGTCGTGCTCAGCACCAACGGCCGGGCGATTCCCGGCAGCAAGGTGGTTCCCAAGCCCACCACCATCGCGGCCCCGCCCGCCGCCGGCACGACGAAGTAGCCGGCCGGAACCGCAGCGATGATTTCAGCCTTTTTCATCAACCGGCCGGTCCTGGCCAACGTCCTGGCGATCGTCATCGTGCTGATCGGCGGCGTGGCGTTGCTGACCTTGCCGATCTCGCAGTACCCGAACGTCGTGCCGCCGACGGTGCAGGTCACCACGACCTATCCCGGTGCCAGCGCCAAGGTCGTCGTCGACAACGTTGCCCTGCCCGTCGAGCTGCAGGTCAACGGCGTCGAGAAGATGATCTACATGCAGTCCTACAGCACGGACGCCGGAACCTATGCGCTCACGGTCACCTTCGAGATCGGCACCGACCTCGATTTCGCCCAGGTGCTGGTGCAGAACCGCGTCAGCGCTGCACTTGCATCGTTGCCCGAAGCGGTCCAGGCGCAGGGCCTCGTCACCGAGAAGAAGTCGACGTCGATCCTGCAGATCGTGTCGCTCACGTCTCCGGACAAGCGCTACGACAGCCTCTTCCTGAGCAACTACGCGACCATCAACCTGGTCAACGAGCTGTCGCGCCTGCCCGGCGTCGGCAACGTCAACGTGCTGGGCGTCGGCCAGTATTCGATGCGGGTGTGGCTGGACCCGGAGAAGCTCTACACCTTTGGCCTCACGCCATCCGATGTCAGCAACGTCATCAAGGAACAGAGTCAGGACGTGGCGGCCGGCCAGGTTGGCATGCCGCCGGCGCCCAAGGGGCTGGATTTCCAATACACGATCGATGTCGTCGGCCGGCTGAGCACGCCCGAGGAATTCGGCAACATCATCGTCAAGGCCGCCCAGGGCAACGGCGGCCGGATCGTGCGGGTGAAGGACATCGGCCGCGTCGAACTCGGCGCCCAGACCTATTCGCAGACCTCGCACATCAACGGCAAGCCCAACTCCGGCCTTGCCATCTACCAGCTCCCCGACGCCAATGCCCTCGACGTCGCCAATGCCGTCCGGGCCAAGATGGCGCAACTGGCCAAGGAATTTCCGCCGGGCATTGCCTACGATATTCCGTTCGACACCACCCTCTTCGTGAACGAGTCGATCAAGGAAGTTTTCATGACCCTGATCGAGGCCGGTATTCTGGTCTTGATCGTGATCGTGATCTTCCTGCAGGACTGGCGCGCGATGCTGGTGCCGGCAACGACCATCCCGGTGACGATCATCGGCGCCTTCGCCGCGATGGCGGCACTGGGCTTTACCATCAACACGACGACCATGTTCGGCATCGTGCTGGCAATCGGCATCGTGGTCGACGACGCCATCATTATCGTGGAAGGCGTTGCCCGTCACATCGAGCGCGGCATGTCGAGCCACGACGCCGCCATCAAGGCGATGAATGAGTTGTTCGGTCCGGTCATAGGCATCACCCTTGTGCTGATGTCGGTGTTCGTCCCGGCCGCCTTCCTTCCCGGACTGACCGGCCAGATGTTTGCTCAATTCGCCCTGGTCATCGCCGCCACGGCCCTGATCAGCGCCATCAACGCCGCTACGCTGAAGCCGACCCAGTGTGCGATGTGGCTGCGGCCGACGGTGCCGCCGGAGAAGCGCAACATTTTCTTCCGCGGCTTCAACAAGGCTTACGACAGGTTGGAGAACGTCTACGGCGCCCTGATCGGCGCGATGGTCCGGCGCAGCGGCCTGATGGTCATGCTCGCCCTGGTGACGGCCGGCCTCGGCGCCTGGGGCGTCGCCCGCCTGCCGACCGCCTTCATTCCCAACGAGGACCAGGGCTACCTGATGATCGGCGTACAGCTGCCGGACGGCGCCTCGCTCGAGCGTACTGGCGCCGCGCTGGACCAGGCGGCCAAGATCGCCATGGCCATGCCGGGCGTCGAGAATGTGGTGGCGCTGGGCGGCATGTCGGTGCTCGACAACAATTCCGCCCTGGCCAACGCCGCCGTTTCCTACGTCATCCTGAAGAGCTGGGGCGAGAGAGCGAAGGCCGAAGGCCAGGATCTCCGGTCGATCGTGCTCAAACTGATGCGCGAGCTGCAGGTTCTGCAGGATGGTCGGGCCTTCGTCATCGTCCCGCCCGCCATCCAGGGCATCGGCAATGCCGGCGGCTTCCAGATGCAGGTCGAGCAGAAGGACGGCAGCTTCGACTACACCAAGCTGCAGGCCGTGACCGATGCCGTCATCGAACAGGCCGGCACGCAGTCCGCACTCTCCAATCTCGTGACCTCGTTCCGCGCCGGCGCACCGCACATCCGCGTCGAGGTCGACCGCGTCAAGGCGGAGTCGCTGAGGGTTCCGGTCGGCGAGGTGTTCAGCACGCTTTCGGCCTATCTCGGCTCGGCTTACGTCAACCGCTTCAACAAGTTCGGCTTGAGCCTGCAGGTCTATGTTCAGGCCGAATCGGAGTTCCGCACCCGGCCCGAGGACATCCTGAAGCTCCAGGTGAAGAACCTCGACGGGCAGATGGTGCCGATCGGCGCCATCGCCGAACTGCGCGAGGCGCTGGGCCCACCTTTGATCAGCCTCTACAACCTCTATCCTTCGGCGGCGATCGTCGGCTCCCCGGCACCCGGCTTCAGTTCGGGAGAGGGCATCGCCCTGATGGACCAGATCGCCAAGGTGATCCTGCCGCCGGGCACCGGCTTCGAATGGACCGGCATGGCCTACCAGGAAAACATCGTCGGCAATCAGCTGCTCTATGTCTTCGCCCTGGCCATCCTGCTGGTCTATCTCTGCCTCGCCGGGCAGTACGAGAGCTGGGTGGCGCCGCTGGCCGTGATCCTGGCCGTGCCGCTCGCCTTGGTCGGGCCAGCCATCGCGCTTACCGCCGTCGGCCTCGCCAACAACATCTATACCCAGATCGGCTTGATGCTGTTGATCGCGCTCAGCGCCAAGAACGCCATTCTGATCGTCGAGGTCGCGCGCGAAGCCCGGATGGCCGAAGGCAAGGACATCGTCCACGCCGCCGTCGAGGCGGCCCGTACCCGCTTCCGCCCCATCCTGATGACCTCCTTCGCCTTTATCCTGGGCGTGGTGCCGCTGGTGACGGCGACCGGCGCCGGCGCCAACTCGCGCATTTCGCTCGGCCTCTGCGTGTTCAGCGGCATGATCGCCTCGACCTGCCTCGCCGTGCTGTTCGTGCCGTCATTCTTCACCTTGCTGCAGCGCTTCGAGGAACGGAAGAAGCCCCGCAAGGCACCCGCCGCGGACGCGGTCAGCGCACCAGGCTGAGCGGCGGGTCTTTCCAACGCATGACGGACCCAACTCCCAAGAGCCCCCGGATCGACGGCCGCCGCCTGCGAACCCAGCGGACCAAGCAGTTGATCGTAGAAGCGTATCTGGAGTTGCTGCGCGAGAATCCGCAGGTGCCGACCGCAACCCAGGTTGCCGAGCGCGCCGGCTACTCCGTCCGCTCGGTATTCGAGCGCTTTTCGGATCTTCTGGAATTGAGCCTGGCAGCCGCCGACTATGCGTTCGCCCAGGGCCTGGCACATGCCGTGGCAAGAAACATAGGTGCCGATCGACAGACCCGGATCAGGTCCCAGGTCGAAACGCGCGCCCAGATCTGCGAGAACTGGCTACCCTTGTGGCGTGCGCTGCTTCAAAATCAACACGAGGCTGGCGAGTTGAGGCTGCGGATTGAACGCATGCGCGGCGCCATCATGCAGCGCCTGGAACTGATGTACGAGCCGGAACTGTCGGCCCTGCCCGACCTTGAACGCAAGCATGTGTTGATCGCCCTTGAAGCCCTGACCGATTTCGAAAGCTGGGGCCGGATGCGTGAACGCCATGGCCTGTCGATCGAGGCCGCCCGAGCCGTTTGGATTGGCGCAATCGACCGGATGCTGCCACCCGCGCCATCGCCATCTTGACGCTTCGCGCCGCAGCGCAGGGCAGATCACTTCGCACGACAGAATCGGCCGGACATGAAACGGCCTGACGATCTCTGTGCTTTTGAGGGTCGGGAAAGAGTGGCGTCCCCGAGAGACGCCTATAGTGTGTATCAGGCTGAATCACCACGAACCACGTGACCGGATATAGTTCCGCAGATATTGGCTTTCTACGATCTCCCCGGTGCAGGCCGTGGCATGCTGGATCAAGAATAGTGTGGGGTCTATAGTGGGGACTCACCCCATCCCCATCCTGTGGCGCTACCAGCATGCCCCGCAATAAAAGAACCCTAGACGTCAAATCCCTGGCCGCCCTCAAGCCCCAGGCGAGACCTTTCCGTGTGTCTGACGGCGGTGGCCTCCTGCTCGAGGTTCGCCCCACCGGAGCCAAGGTATGGCTCTGCCGCCTGACCGTGAGGGGCAGACGCAGGGATATGGGTCTCGGCGGCTATCCGCTGGTGAGCTTGGCCGCAGCACGCTCCGCAGCTGTAGAGGCGCGGCGGCTCGCCCGAGAGGGTATCGATCCCATCATACAGCGTAGTTCTATTGCCGCCGCGCAGAAAGTCGCGGACGCCGCCCGTGTAGACGCTAGCTCCAGGACATTCCGTGCTGTTGCGGAGAAATGTATCGCGGCGATGTCGCCAGGGTGGAAAAGCCGCCGCACCGCCGATCTCTGGCGTACCTCGCTTGCCAACTACGCCTTCCCTACTCTGGGTGCGTTGCCAGTCGGTGAAATTGACCGGCACGCTGTCTTGCGAGCAATCGACAACGTGTGGACATCAAGACCCGCCACCGGGCGAAAGGTCCTAAGACGGATCGGCACCGTACTACGCTATGCGGCCGCTCACGGCTGGCGCGCAAACGACAACCCCGCTGACGCACGCATGCTGCGCCATGCCGGCTTGCCGGCGCTGCCTGGTAGCAAGAAGCAGCCCTCACTGCCTTGGGCCAAGGCACCGGTATTCTTGAAGGCTCTGGAAACGATGCCCGGGCTCGCTGCGTTGGCGCTTCACTTCCTCATCTTGACCTGTGTTCGTAGCGGCGACGTCCGTGGCGCCCGATGGTGCGAACTCTCGTTTGACGGCGGCGCAGCATGGACCGTTCCGGGCGAGCGCCTTAAGCGTAAGAAATCCGCTGACGTTCAGACACATAGGGTGCCGTTGTCTCCCGGCGCCGTAGATACCTTGCTCCGTGCCTACAAGATGACCACAGGGGCAAACGCTACAGCCCGAACTTTGCCGAAGCTAGCCGCGCTTCGCGGCAAAGCTCTCATCTTTCCGTCAGCCAAGCGCGATAGACCGTTGAGTGATATGGCGCTTTCGGCCGTGATGCGTCGAATGAATGCAGATCGCCCCAAGGGGCCGCCGCCGTGGCGCGATGCTGACGGCCGCCCTGCCGTTCCACACGGCTGGCGCGCGACCTTTCGCACTTGGGTGGATGACACGCGCCCCGAGGATGCCGAAGCGGCAGAGCGTGCACTCGCGCATGAGGACGCCAATAAAGTGTCTGGAGCCTATCGAAGGAGCGATCTATTCGAGCGCCGCATTCCTCTAATGGCGAGTTGGGCGGATCATTGCGTCGCCACAGACAAAAAGCCCCGAAAGGCTCAACGGCGGAGCACCCGATAACACTCAGCAGCACCCGATAACACTCAGCAATCACCAAAATGCCGAGCACTACAGGCCATCGTCGGGAACGTGACCCAGGGGGGAGGGGGCGCACCTCAGAAGTCAGAGGCAACCTCATGAACGCGGTTTATCCCTTCCAGAGAAGCCCGCGATGCACGGCGACTTCGAAACGTACCAGGCAGCCCTGTATGGCCCCCGCGGTGAATGGCTGGACCGTCTGCCGCTTCCATGGCGCTCGAGGTGGTGCGCCGAATGGCAAGCGCAACGGCATGTATCGGAATGGCCTCCACACTGACGAGGCCGTGGCCTTGCGGCGTGAGATTTCCGACCTTCAACGGCAATCGCGCGCCCTGCTTCGTCAGCTCGCCTCGTAAGGGTGTGCGGAGCCGTTCATCGCCGGAAGCCCCGCCCGACCCAGAGCAGGGAAAAGCCAAGCAACAACAACACGCCGGGCGGGACCACTATCCACGACGCTGCGTAAAGGCGAGCGGAGACAAGATTGTAACGTTCTCTGAACTCATTCTGCGAGAAACCTTCGCCTCTCAAATAGAGATTGATCTCTTCCTCCCGCGCGTGCTGCTGATCGATCATCCTGCGTACGTTGCTCTCGATACGATCTAGGTCATCCCGTGATCGGCCGATTATTTTGTCCCATTGAATCCACGTTAGTGAAAGTATCCAGCAGATCGACAGCAGCAACCACACTCTGAACAGTCCGCGGCCCCAGTTCATCGGCTCTACCACCAGCGCCGCTTGGATTTGCTCGAGCACAAGCGCATGCCTGTCAGGAACACGGTCACCGACTTGGCTTCCATTCCCGCGCCAACTTCTGCGCCTCTGCGATCTGCGCGGGCGTCATCCTTTTGGTAACAAATTCACGGTTGTTGACGGCGTCGTCGCGGGACTCCTTTTCGGATGCATCGAAGCGTGATGCCGAAAGATTGAACCACATGTGCGCGAGCATAGCCGCGCGACCAGGTCGAGACAATGCTCGCTGCTCAGATGGCGGCGACACACAATGCGATCATGACCTTTGCGCGCCGCCTCAACCACGCGGACACCATCCCGCAACAGGACAGCGCGGAGCGGGCCTTCAACAAACTGGCGCGGACGTTCACAGCCCAAGTCGAAGCGTTGAAGAGATACCGCAGCGCCAGCGAGCAGACTGTCCGAGTGGAGCATGTCACCGTCAACGAAGGCGGTCACCAGCACTTTGAAAATTTCTGTTTGCGCGTCTCTCATCTAGAGGTTCTATTCTTCGACAAAATTTGCTCAGCTAATTGTGATGAAACGCAAGAATTTGCCTACTTGGCTTTACGGAATGCAAGCCCTCGTGTGGCTTGTGACCCGTGACTTGGAGTTAACGGCGCGGGCTCTTCCGGCGCCCGAATCTAAGGGAATGCATTTTCCCCCACTTCCGCAAAACAGGGCCGCCAGTGAGAGTCTAAAAGAAAAGCTGGAGTCCGAGCAGAGCCCCGAGCGCGTACCTCTTGCAGTTTCCAAGGAGGAGCGTTCAGCTTTTTTTCATGATCCATTCGAATGGGGCGGCATTACAGTCAGTTGGTTGGAGCTTTACCAAGGCGATGCGAAAAAAATCATTCGAGCAATCGTAACTTTAGTTCGCGCCGCTTCCGCAGGTGAAGTAGCAACACGCGAGGCGGCAGGTCGGCAGACTGGAATTGAGCCCGGACTGTGGGTTGGGAAAACCCTAACTGAAGACCCAGAAGACACATGTGCACTCGTTATGGTGCCAACCGATCGAAACCTTCAGATCAACAGCAAGTTTCCAAGGCCCCTCTTCGCACGAAACGACGTGTTTAAGATCGCGCTCGAATACGACAAATCGGTCACCTCCGCGCGCAATGGAGTAGAAGTCACCAGCTGGATGCTTTCGTTTGCAGAGGATTTTGTCTCAGAAAATAAGCGGCCGCCTTTGCGTGAAAAGGAAGCCGAGGGGCTTCGGGCAGGCATGGAGGTGGTTGCGGGTCGCCGGCGGCCGG
>ERZ890510.775-NODE-775-length-23594-cov-8.283444_pt1 | contig 23594 bp, 18 predicted proteins | sample MGYA00521265_ERZ890510 | MGnify/ENA primary metagenome ERZ890510 (study PRJEB32303, sample SAMEA104408624) | aquatic metagenome | biome: Brackish water; feature: Chemocline; material: water | place: Baltic Sea | collected 2014-10-26T21:54:00 | depth 110 m ...
TTTGACTTTAAACTTCATCACGCTTCACTGTTTGCACTTGGTGTTTGAAACCGCCATGTTTAATCGTCCGATCTATCAGGCATCAATCGCGTTCCTTTCATTGCTGGCTTTGGCCGGCGGGATAGCGCTGCTTCTCGCCCAGGGTGGGCCGACGGGGGTGGTGATCACCCAGCCCCCAGAGCGAACAACGTCAAGTGAGGGCACTCCTGAGGTGAAGGTGGCCGGGGAGCCCTCGGATGCGTTGGTGGATATCAATTCGGCGACAGCCAATGAGCTCGTCGCGCTGCCCGGGGTGGGGCCCGTGTTGTCGGAGCGGATCGTGACGTACCGGCAGGCGAATGGTCGTTTCGAGCGCGCCGACCAGTTGATGGCGGTCGCGGGTATCGGGCCTGCGACGTACGAGGCGATCCGTGATCTGATCACGGTGGGTGACTAGCAGAATGCCTCTCGCGTGGGCCGGACTTGGGTGTTCGCTGGGGTTGTTCTGGGGCGCGGCACATCCCGTCTCGTGGCTGGCGGTTGCATTGCTGTCGATAGCCTTGGCAGGCGCGTACGTGCTCGCGCGGTCGGCGTCCCTGCGGGTCGGTGGAGTGGCTTTGCTGCTCGCTGGGGCATTGGTGGGCGTGCTGCGAGGCGGCGATGGTCTTCTTGATGGCGCGGGAGGGCTGGCCGCGCACCACGGCGATGGGGTGACGATCACGGGGACGGTCGTGGGCACGCCGGAGGCGATCGGTACGCGGGTGCGTCTGACGTTGGACGTGGAGAGCGTCCGAACGCCCGACCGGCGAACGCCCAGCGGGGTCGATTGGCCAGTGGACGCACGCGCGGTCGTTTGGGTGGGACGCGATATCGCGCCGCTCCCCGGTCGGGCGTTCCCATTCCTGGCACACGGCGATCTGGTGACGGTCGTGGGGCAACTCGGGGCTCCTGAGGCGATAGGCGTTTTCGATTATCCAGAGCATCTGGCGGCACGGGGTATCAGCGATGTGCTGACGCTGGGACGCGTGGCAGCGGTTGAAGCGAGGGATGGCGGCGGGCTGATGGGGACGGTTCATGGCTGGCGACGCAGCTTGGCGGGCGCAGTGGAGCGGCACGTTCCAGAGCCGCAGGCGGCGGTGGTGAATGCCCTGACGTTGGGGTTGCGTGGAGGGATCACGCCCGAGGTCAACGAGGCGTTCAGGACTTCAGGGTTGTCACATCTCCTGGCAGTCTCGGGTCTCCACGTAGGTGTGTTGCTGGCGATGGTGCTCGGCGTGTCAGCACGCGTGATCGGGAGGCACCGGTTGGTGTACCTGTTGCCACCGCTGGTGCTGCTATGGGCGTACGTCCTGCTAGCGGGTGCTCCGCCTTCAGCGATCCGGGCCGGTCTCATGGGGTCAGTGTTGCTGCTGGCACTGGGTACGGGTCGGGCTGCTGTGCCGGTGAATGCGCTGGGGCTGACGGTGGTGCTGGTGCTGATGCTGGATCCCGCGACGCTTTGGGATCGAGCGTTTCAGATGAGTGCGGCAGCGATGGCGGGGGTGCTCTTGATGGGGTTGCCGCTAGCGGATCGGGCGTTCCGCTTGGGCAGGGGGCGGGCGATGTGGGCGCAACTGGCGAGCACGTTCCTGCTGGCGCCGTTGGCCGTATCGCTGGGCGCCGTGGCTGGGTCGATGCCGTTGGTGGCGTTCAATTTCGGACAGATCCCTCTGCTGAGTATCCCCGCGACGCTGATCGCGATGCCATTGGTGGCGCCGTTGTTGGTGATGGGGTTGCTGACGGGCCTGGTGGGGTTGGCAGTGCCGCCGTTGGCGACGGTGGTTGGCCTGGTACCGGCGGGTTTCGGCGGGCTGCTGGTGGCGCTCGCTGAGGCGACGGCATCGGTACCCCGCGCGACGGTTGAGACCAGCGTGTCGGTGGGTTGGGTGTGGGGCGGGTACGCGGCGCTGGCTATCGTGGCAGCGGTCGTGTATCGGGAGTGGTGGTTGCCCAACGCGCGAGAGTTTGGCGCGGTGGTCTGGCGCGGGCCGCAACGTCGTGCAGCAACGCTGGCCATGATTTGTGCGTTCGCGGTGCTGGCGGCATGGCCGTGGGCGGCGTTGGCATTCGACGAGGGCGACGGGCTGCTGCACGTGTACTTCTTGGACGTGGGCCAGGGAGATGCGACGTTGATCGTGGGGCCGTCAGGGCACAGCGTGTTGATCGACGGGGGCCGCGATCCGCGTCAGACGATCAACTCGATCGACCGGCTGCTACCGGACGGCGGTGTGGTTATCGACGTGGGAGTACTGACGCACCCCGACGCGGATCACGCGAACGGGGTGCTGGAGTTGGCGCGTAGGGGCAGGTTCGGCACTTTGCTGGTGGCGCATGCCATTGATGACGCAGGGCAGCGAAAGCTCGATGCGTTTCGTGCGACGGGCGCGACTGTGGGGGCGGCGGTCAGCGGTACGGTGATCGACCTGGGAGACGGGGTGGTGTTGGACATCCTGTACCCGCCCGATCCTCCGGTGTCGGGGACGGGTGCCGACGTGAACAACAATAGTGTTGCGGCGATGCTGTCGTGGCGAGAGGCGTCGGTGTTGTTCACGGGTGATCTGCACGTGGAGGGCGAGGGGATACTGCTAAGTCTGGCGGGGGAAGTAGACGCGGACGTGTTGCAGGTGGGGCACCACGGGTCTGCGACGTCTAGCTCTGCGGCGTTCCTGGACGCGGTGTCGCCTATGGCCGCAGTGATTTCGGTGGGCGAGGACAATCCGTTCGGCCACCCGGCTGAGGAGGTCGTGGAGCGGCTACGAGGCTACATGGCTCCCGGGGCGCTGTTTAACACGGCTAAGAGTGGGACGGTGGAACTATTCACCGATGGCACGCTTTGGTTCTCAACAAAGGCGGCTGCGTGGGATATCGAGTAGTGTCGACGTAGGGGGGGCGGGAATGCCGTTGGTATACTGACGCCACCCCATTTATTTATATAGGACGGTTCCATTTGACGACGCGCATCGATGGCAGATCTTTCGACGAACTTCGACCTACGACCATCACGTTGGACTACCAGGAGTTCGCTGAGGGATCGGTGCTGGTGGAGGTCGGAAAGACGCGGGTCATCTGCGCAGCGAGCATCGAGGAACGGGTGCCACCTTTCATGCGAGGCCAGGGCAAAGGCTGGATCACCGCAGAGTATGGGATGCTCCCACGCTCAACGCTCTCCCGCATCAACCGTGAGCGGAGTGCGAAGGGCGGACGGACGATGGAGATCCAGCGACTGATCGGCCGATCACTCCGCGCGGTGACGCAGCTCGACAAGGTTGGTGAGCGAACGATCACGTTGGATTGCGACGTGCTGCAGGCCGACGGTGGGACGCGAACGGCGTCGATCACGGGCGCGTACGTTGCGCTGTACCAGGCGTTCTTGGGCCTGGTACGCAAGGGGGCGTTACATCACGTGCCGCTAAGCTCTTCTATCGCGGCTACCAGCGTTGGGCTGGTAGGCGATGAGGTGCTGCTGGACCTCTGCTACGACGAGGATTTCAAGGCGAACGTTGACTGCAACGTTGTGATGACGGAGCAGGGTGAGTTCGTTGAGGTACAGAGCACCGGCGAGGAGCATCCGTTCTCCCGGGCAGCGTTGGATCAGATGTTGGGGCTGGCCGAGGCTGGCATCCAGCAATTGACCGTTATCCAAAAAGAAGCGATTGCGACGCTAAGCCGGTAAGCGTTGGCGTGAGGCCGAACGGCGAACCGTTCACGCCGTTGCTCCGTAGTTATGGTGAATCAACCCACCATTGGGGCGCATCCAATCAGGGCGTGCGTCCTGTTGGGCCGAAAGCTCCATCGGACCGACGCAGAATTTTCCACCACGGAACACCATTGATGAATATTCGAAAAGTTGCGCTCGTTTCTCTCACGGTGATCTCCCTGCTGGCTGCGGCGTGCAGCAGCGGTGACCCCACGCCCACAGCGGGCTCGACAGCAACGGCGACTCCGACTGCGGCGAGCACGACGTCCCCGAACCAGTCAGTCCCGGCGGGCTTCCCTGATATCGCGAGCGTGGTGGAGCGGGTCGCCCCAGCAGTGGTCCAAATCATCGCGACTACGCAGGAGCAGAACATCTTCGGTCAAACGACGGATTCGACCTCACAGGGATCCGGCGTGTTTTTCAGCGAAGAGGGTTATCTGCTAACGAACAACCACGTAGTAGAAGGCGCGACCAGCGTACGTGTTGTGTTGGCCAGCCGTGAGCGAGTAGACGCTGAGATCATCGGGTTAGACCCCGAGGCGGATCTGGCCGTGCTCAAGATCGACCCCAACGACGTTGAGGAGCTTGTGATCGCCAAGCTGGGCGATACGGACGCGATGCGGATCGGCGATTGGGTGATCGCGATCGGTAGCCCGCTAGGCTACGAAGGCTCAGTGACGGTGGGGATCGTGAGCGCGAAGGGTCGTTCGCTAGTGGTGGAGCAGAACGCGCCAGCACTACATGACTTGGTGCAGACCGATGCGGTCATCAACCCTGGTAACAGTGGAGGGCCGCTGCTGAATCTGGCCGGTGAGGTCATCGGCATCAATACGGCGATCATCCGCGGTTCGATCGGCAACAACCAGGAGGCCGAGGGCATCGGTTTCTCCGTGAGCATGGGTACTGCGATCCCGGTCTCTCGGCAACTCATCGAGAATGGCCGAGTGATCCGGCCACGCATCGGCGTGACCATCGAAGATGTGACGCCCGTGAATGCGGCGGAGCGTGGGCTGTCCGTCCACGAGGGTGTTCTGGTTCTGGGCGTGGTTTCGGGTGGTCCTGCTGACCGAGCAGGGATCGAGACCAACGATGTGATCGTTATGGTGGACGACTCGCCGGTGAGTTCGACGACCGAGTTGGTGCGCCTGCTGCTCAATGGGTACAAAGTAGGCGACACGATACACATGGCGGTCGTCCGCTCCGCAGTCACCTTGACCTTCGACATCACCCTCGAAGAAGTTTCGTAAGCGGCGTAGCCGTGACTCACGCCGGGCGTGTTCAGGCCCTGCGCGCGAACGTCAATAGACGGCTGTCCCCGGAGTAGGGCTAGAGGCCGTGGGCGTACATGCGGGTGGGCGCGAGCAGGATGGCGACGCGCTTCTGCTCGGCCATGACAGCGTCGTACTCATCCCAGTTGGGGTGTTCTTTGCCAGCACTGGCTCGATAGACGTCTCTCAACGTGGCTCGCAACGTGTCAGCGTCGGAGTTGTGCGCGCCAACGACTTGGGCGTCGCCGTCGAGGACAGCGTAGACCCGCAAGTCAGGGGACATGACCATCATGGCGCACCGAGGGTCGCGCATGAGGTTGGCGTACTTGGCGTTGCGTTGGCGTGTGGTGAAGGCGAGGGCATCGCCGACACGACCGACGGTGACGAGGCTCATCTGCTGGCGACCGTCGCGCCTATACGTGCTGAAGTTCACGACTTGGTTCTGGGCCAGCAGCGGCGTTAGGTCATCGATGTTCATTGAGTACTCCCTGAGAACGTAGGTCGAGGCTAGGCGCGGTCGGGTGAACCTGTCAACGCGTGGGGATCGGCTGAACGAGAGGGTGCGCCGTCGCTTTAGGGTGAGCGGTGTTCTACCATTGCGTTGAGCCCTGAACCTATAGCCGGAGCGATACGTGACCGACCCAACCGACGAAGCGACTTCTGAGGCGACCCCAGAACGCCGACGACCCCGCTTCTTCTACGGTTGGACTATCGTGGCATCTAGCGTTGCAACGAATACGCTCCTCTCGGCGGCTTACTTCCAAGGTTTCAGCGTCTTGTTCCTGCCCATCGAAAGCGCGTTCGGTTGGCCTCGATGGGTGATCTCCGCTGCGTTCAGCATGAGGCAGCTTGAGTCTGGTGTGGCCAGTCCGTTCATCGGTTTCATGCTCGTGCGGATGACGGCTCGGTCCATGATCCTGTGGAGCGGGATAATTACGGGCTTGGGGTTGATCGGGCTGGGCATGATCAACGGCTTGTTCACCTTCTTCTTGTTCTTCTTCATCGTTTCTCTGGGGGCTTCAGGGGCGAGTCACGCGGTAACGTGGCCAGTGCTGATCGCTCGGTGGTTCCGGCGCAAGCGCGGTATGGCGATGGGCTTCGCGGTCATGGGGCCGATCTTCGGGTCGCCGTTCCTGCTGCTCAACACGTCGTTGGAGGAGTCGTTCGGGTGGCGTGCAGTGTTGATCGGCTACGGCGTTGTGGTGATCGTGGGCATCTCGTTGATCAGCATGCTGATCAGCAACACACCAGAGGAGCACGGGCTTCATCCCGATGGCGATGAGCCGAAGGACGAGGCGGAATCGGAGGTGATGCGATCGCGCACACGGGCGGACTCCGGGCTATCAGTTCACGACGTGCTGCACACCCGGGAGTTCTGGTTGCTTGTGGCTTACATGGGTGGCATGTTCATCGTAAATTCGGGGATCCACGGGCATCAGATCCCCTATCTGATCCTGGATCGCGGCTTTTCGCCGACCGAAGCAGCATTGTCCGTGACGCTGGTCTTCCTGTTCAGTGCGATCGGTCGCATGGGTGGTGGGATAATCATGGATCGCTCCGACTATCGATTCGTGCTGGCGGTGATGGCCACGGTCATGGGTTTTTCGATCCTGTACCTGCAATTGGCTGAGCCCAGCACGGTGTTCGGTGCGATGCCCTTCATCGTGATGTTTGGGGTTGGCTTCGGCAGCATGATCCCCATCCGAGGGACGTTGGGCAGCATGATGTTCGGATTGCGGTCGCTGGGGCCGGTGATCGGCATGATGCAGGGCGGGGCCGTCGCAGCCGGGGTCTTTGGCCCGATCTACCTCGGGGTGATGTTCGACGTGAACGGCTCATACCGTGAGGCGATGTGGGGCTTGGTGGTCATCAGCTTCGTGATGGCGCCGATGGCCTTCCTGATGTCTTCGCCGAAGTACCTGCGCGAGCGGAAGGCGCAGGCGGGTGAAGACGCCTCGGCCGCCGCAGACTCTGCCAGGCCCGGATAACGTACGATATTGCTGTGAAAGAGATCTTTGGCAATTGGACGGGCGTGATCGGGATCATCGGCGTGATCGCGTTCGTGATCTTCGGCTTGCCCATCACACCGGGCTGGCTGAGTTGGCCGTGCCTTGGGATCGCGGTCATGGCACTCGGGCGCCTGATCGTAGTGGGCGATCGCCATCACCAAAAGGTGTCGGATCATCTGGATATGGACAACGACGAGGCCGCTGGCGGCAGAGCGCAGCGGATCCGGGATCTGCTGGGCGAGGACAGGCGTCCCTAGTCGGATCGGCTAGTCGAAGACGGTCTTGGAGTAGGGCTCAACGTCGACGAAGGTTTCGATGACGCTGGGGCCATCCAGCGCGAGGCCCCACCTGATGGCGTCCGCCAATTCATCCTGGTTGCGCACTGCACGCACCGGCACGCCGAAGTAGTGGGCGGGCGGCTCTAGGGGCTCGCCCAGCACCGCCGCTGACTCCGGGTTGCCCAGTCTTTCCTGTTTGACTTTCATGAGCCCGAGCCAGCCGTCGTTCAGCACGATGATGGGGACGCATAGTCCCAAGCGTCGCACGGTCGCGAGTTCGCCCGCCGTCATCTGAAAGCCACCGTCGCCGACGATGCCGACGACCTGTCGGTCGGGGCGCGCGAGTTTGGCCGCGTAGGCCGAAGGCATGCCGTAGCCCATAGAAGACCACCCATTGGTAGCGACCGCAGTGTGCGGTAGGTCGGTCTGCCACTGGGTGGCGATCTGGTGCGTGTGGGCGCCCACGTCATAGGTGAGGACAGCGTCGTCAGCAAGTTCGGCGCGCAGCACGTCGAGCACGTGGTGCGTGACTAGCTTGGTGCTGGCGGGCCGTAGGTTTTCGTGGAGAGTCTTGCGGTGGGCAGCCCATGAGTCACGATCCCACGCGTTCTCGACGGTCGGCAGGTCGCCCAATCGGGCGACGATGGCATCGATGTCACCGACGGCCTCGTAGGCAACGGTGGCGTGAGTGCCAGGCTGCACGGGCTCAGTGCTGAGGTGCACGACCGGGGTTTCGCCCAGCCAGTCTTCGTAGTCGATCTCGATGGGGTCGAATCCAACGGCAATCACCAGGTCTGCCTGATCCATCATGCGCTTGACGTCGGTGCGGCGCGCGCGGCCCATGACGCCGAGTGCCGCGGGGTGCGACTCAGGCAGGAATCCTTTGGCGTGGAGCGTGGTGACGAAGGGCACCTGCTGCTTGTCGATGAACTGAAGCAAGGCCTCAGGGGCCTTGGCTCGTGTGAACGTGAGCCCCGTGACGACGAGGGCGCGCTCAGCGGTGCGTAGGGCGGCTTCGACGCGCTCGCTCATCTCAGAGGGCGGTGGAGGAACGGGGGCGGGGACGAGGGCATCTAGGGGAGACTCGGTGGCTTCCGCGACACCGACGTCTTCGGGGAAGTCGAGGTGGATGGGGCCGGGCGGCTCAGCGACCGCTTCGCTCAGGGCGCGCGCTAGTGTTTCAGCCACATGGCCTTCTTCGATGAGGTAGGAGGCTTTGGTCAGTGGTGCGAAAAGCGCTTGGTGGTCGATGTACATCTGGGTGCGCCGCCCAAACTGGGCGCGCACGTAGTTGCAGGTGATGGCGATGACGGGAGAGCGGTCTAGGTAGGCACCACCGACGCCGGTGGTGAGGTTTGTCGCGCCGGGGCCGACGGTGGAGACACAGACGCCGGGGATGCCGGTGAGCCGACCTGCCGCCTCAGCCATGAAGCCAGCGGACGTTTCGCTGGCGGTGAGGACGAAGTCGACGGTGTCGCTCTGGCGTAGGGCTTCGATGAGGGGGAGGACCGGGCCGGACGGGACGCCGAACACCCAGCGCACGCCAGCGCGCTCCAGCATTCGGACGGTTAGTTCAACGTTGTTCACGATTATGTACCTAGGTGGACGGGGTCCACGGCTTGCTGGATCGTCCTGATGATGGACATGGCTGTGAGCTTGCCCGTCTTGGGGTTCTCGCTGGGGATGTTCTCAAGGTGCAGGCGCATGAGGCCGAATTCGCCCTCGACCTCGATGTCATGGCAGTTGCGCGTGAGGCCGGGGACGGCGATGACTTTGAGGATGGTGCGATCCGGGCCGATGCCGGCGAAGCTTACGGCGGCGGAGATATTGAGGTTCGCGGGGAAACCCGCGCAGGCGTCAGTGGCGGAGCCAGAGAAGACCTCAGTCTCCTCCGTGAGCGACCAGAGGTCGATGTTGTTGTTCACGATGTGCGGCGCGCCGTCCAGTGCGGCGGGGCCTTTGCGGGAGACCATCGTCACGTGGTCGATCTCGCCGACCGACGCGGACTTGATGCCGTCGAGCCCGATGATGGCGCCGGAGGGCATGAGGAGGCGACAGCCTGTTTCACGCGAGCGCGCCATAACCTCGGGGTGCGCGACGAGGGCACCGATGCTGATGAGCATGAGGTCTTTACCAGCGTCGAACACCGCAGCGGCGAGTTCGGGTACGACATGACCACCGGCGGCCTCGATGATGAGGTCAGACGCAGCGATGAGGTCGGGTTGACTCAGGAGTGGCCAGTCGTGCTGGAGCGATGCGAGGAATTCTCGCGCTGGCGCTTCCGTGCGGGCGGAGACGCCCGCGACTTCGACGTTGATCTGCCCAGCGTCGGCCGCTTTGAGGATGGCTTTGCCGATGGCTCCGCAGCCGACAATCCCGATGCGTGTGGTCATTTCTCCCTCTTCTCCCGAGTGAACCCTACAAGTAGGGGCGACCGACCGGTCGCCCCTACTTAACTTCTGGCTGGATCTAGGCTAGTTAGGCAAAAGCTTGGTGCGTTCGGGGGCTACTTCTCGTTGCCAGCCCGAAGCCAGCCCACGTAGTCGGCGATGGCGTCGTCGACGCTCCATTGCGACTTGAATCCGAGGCCCGCCAGGCGCTCGGCCGTCATGTAGCCATCCTTCTTGTGTGCGGGGCCTTCGCCTGCCTGGAGTGCGATCTTGGCGTCGGGAATCGCCTTCTTCACGGCGGACTCGATGTCACCGTTGGTGATCTGATGGCCGGCGCCCAGGTTGTAGATGTTGTGCTCCAGCTTGTCCGCCATGTAGACGGTCTGGATGGCCTTCGCAGTGTCTTTCACGTAGAAGATGTCGGCGTTGTCGCCCGCGAAGGGCACGCGGCCGCCCATGTACTCAGGCTCAACACCCTTCACAGATGCGCTGACGAGTCGGCTGGGCAGGTTCATGCCAGAGTGGTAGAGCGGGCCCCAGATGCCGCCGATGCGCATGTTGATGAGCTCGATGCCCGTGCGCGATGCGTAGTGCATGCCCAGGATCTCCCAGGCTTTCTTGTACGTCTCGGTTGGGTTGGCCGATTCCATGGGGAGGCGGTCGGTCTCGCTGTAGGGGCCATCGCCCATGCTGTGGTAGACGGCGATGGAGCTGGCGACGCAGATGCGTCGGACCTCAGCCTCGCGTGCTGCTTCGAGGGCGTCGATGAGCCCTGTCATGTTGGTTCGGTAGTCTTCGGCGGCGGTCAGGGCTGCGACGCCAGGGACGGCAAGGTGAATGATGCCGTCAACCTTGTGCTTCTTGGCGATATCGCGGATGACGTTGCCCTGGGAAACGTCGCCCTTCTCGATGATGACGCGTTTGCCGAACTCGTCCTTGATGAAATCTGGCTCACGCCAGGTTTGGTACCACGTGATCACCACGTCCTCACCAGCATCGACGAGAGCCCTCGCCGTGTGGAGACCAATGAAACCCATACCGCCAGTGATGAGAACGGTCACCGTCGCACCTCCGCAATCTTCTTTGTGTATCTGGTTGCCGCCGCGCCCGGCGCGCGGTTGAGGGTAGCATATCGGAGGCGTCGGCTGGTGGCCGGGCGCGGGTTCCGATCGCTACCGAGTCGCGACCGGAGCGCGTTGTGCGAACCGGGGTAGATTCCTATCCTAAGCAGGCTGCCCACCCCGCGAGCGACTATCGCTGGGGTGATCTGCGCGATTCCGCCGGAAGAGGCCCCATGATCAGTCAAAACGAAGCTGCGACGACAACCACCGCACGGGTGGCGCGTTGGAGCGCTCATCACCGTTGGATCGTTCTGGTCGCGACGTTCCTAGTGCTAGCGGCGTCGGTGTTCGCATCAGCGACGTTGGAGGTAGCCCTGCAGGATACCGAGGGAGACATCGGCGAGTCGGCTGAGGCTCACTCGGTACTCGCTGCGAAGTTCCCTCGCGGCGGCGAGAGCGGCGAGCAGTTGCTGATCAGTCACACTGAACTGAGCGTGATGGATGCGGACTACCAGGCGGTGGCCGAGCAGGTGTTCGAAGATCTGTTGGCACTGCCGCAGATCAAGTCGGTAAGCTCAGTCTATGAAACGCCCGCGCCGGGGCACGTCTCGGCCGATGGGCACGTGCTACGAACGGACGTCGTGATCGACCGTCAGGTGCCCGTGGACGGACATCGAGCGGACGCGATCATCGCAGCCGTGGCGGGAGCGCGCGAAGCCAACAGCGACGCGGGCTACTCCATCGCGATCGTGGGTAATCTGACCACCAATCGCGAAGTCAACGAGATAACCAACGAGGACTTCGGGCAGATCATGATCGTGTCACTGGGGCTCGGTCTGATCATCATGTTGCTGGCGTTCCGCGCAGTGATCGCAGCGTTGATCCCGCTAGCGCTTGCAGTGGGTGCGATCACTATCGCCAACGGGCTGGCTGCGGTGATCAGCCAGTCATATGCGCTGAACGACCAGTACTCGGAGATGATCCTGCTGTTGGGTTTGGCGGTGGGTATCGATTACTCGCTGTTCATCGTGAGTCGGTACCGCAAAGAGCGGGAGGCGGGTAAGGACAAGTACGCGGCGATCGTGGCGGCTAACAACACGACGGGCCGCGCAGTGTTCTTCGCTGGCGTGACCGTACTGGTGTCGCTGGCGGGTCTGACGCTGACGAACCACCCGATCTTCGTGTCGCTGGCGATGGGCGCCATGCTGGTGGTGTTCGTAACGATCATCGGGTCGGTAACGTTCCTCCCAGCAGTTCTGGCCGTCATCGGCGATGGTGTGAACAGGCTGCGCGTGCCGTTCCTGGATCGCTTGGTTGGCAATGGCATCTGGGGAGCCGTGACGGACAGGGTTATGGCCCGACCGGCGATCTTCGCCAGCGTCGCGTTGGTCGGGTTGATCGCGCTGGCGATACCTGCGTTCGCGATCAATCTCGGTTTCCCCACGGGTTCAAAATCTTTGCACAACGCGGTGACGGCAAAGACCGCGTTGGTCCTGTTGGAGCAGCATTTCACGGCGGGATTCACGGACCCAACGCTAGTGGTGGTTTCGGCGGATGATGTGACGACACCTGCGGTTCAGGATGCAGTCGCTGGCTTCATCGCACGATTGGAGACCCAGCCTGACCGCTACTTCGGTCCGTTCGAAGGGACACCGAACCCGGCAGGCGATACGTTGTTGATCCGGGTGCCGATGAGCGGGGATCTCAAGGTGGCGGCGGCGGGCGTTGAAGCACTACGCGAAGAGATACTGCCAGCTGCGTTCGGCTCGACAGGCGCGCGAGCGCTGGTCGGCGGTTCCACCGCGTCGACCATGGACTTCAAGGCGTTCGTGTACAGCAAGGCGCCGATCGTGTTCGCGTTCGTTCTAGGGGTCGCGTTCCTGTTGTTGCTGTGGATGTTCCGTTCGATCGTGATCCCGATCAAGTCGATCATCCTGAACATGCTGTCCGTCGCGGCAGCGTACGGAGTGCTGGTGATGGTGTTCCAGTGGGGCTGGGGGATCAGTCTGCTGGACTCGGAGTCGTCTGGGGTGATCCTGGCGTGGCTGCCGTTGTTCCTGTTCACGATCCTGTTTGGGTTGTCGATGGACTACCACATGCTGCTGCTGAACCGGGTGAAAGAGGCTTACGACCTCACCGGCAAGAACGATGAATCCGTGGCCATAGGCATCAGGCTGACGGCGGGGCAGATCACCAGCGCTGCGACGATCATGGTGGGGGTGTTCTCGGCGTTCGCGCTCGCCCGCGATGTGGGGCTGCAGCAGTTCGGCGTAGGGCTTGGGGTGTCGGTGCTGATCGACGCGACCGTTATCAGGTCGGTGTTACTGCCAGCGACGATGAAACTGCTGGGCGACTGGAACTGGTACCTGCCGTCCTGGCTGGAATGGTTGCCACGGGTGTCGATGGCCGAGCCCGAGCCGGAAGCCCCGTAGTCGTCTGCTACTGGGCGTTGCCTGCATCTAGCCACTCAACGTAGTCGGCGATGGCCGTCTCGATGGTGTGCTTGGGCGCGTAGCCAAGTTGCTGCATGCGGCTGATGTCGCTGTAGGCGTCAGGCTTGAAGCGAGGGCTGCGGCCCTCCTGAAACTCGACTGCGAATCCGGGTTTGACCTTGGTTACAGCGTCGAGAATCTCAGCGTTGGATGTGGCCCTGCCCGACCCGATGTTGTAGGTCTGGTGTTCCAGCGTGGGCGCGTTATGCACGATGGCGATGCCACGCGCGATGTCTTTGACGTAGGTGAGATCGCCGGTGTCGCCAGCGAAGGGTACGCCGCCGAACGCTGGCGAGAAGTCTGGTTCGGTGCCATGGACAGCAGCAGCGACCAGCCTGCTAGGCAGGTTGCGCATGGAGGCGTACATCGGGCCGTAGACGCCGCTGAGTCGCATGTTGACCAGGTCGATGCCGGATTGCTTGGCGTAGTTGAGGGTGAGTATCTCCCAGGCCTTCTTGAACGCCTCAGGCGAGATGATCGAGTCGATGGGGAGCGGTCGGTCTTCGCGAAACGGGCCTTGCGGGACGCCGAAGTAGGGCGCGCTGGAACTGGCAAGGCTCACGCGGCGGACGCCAGCCTCTCGCGAGGCGTCCAGCAGGAGCGACAGCTTGTCCATGTTGATGCGGAGGTCAGCGCCAGCGTCCGGTTGGGCCTGGCCGTGGATCGCCATGTGGACGATGCCGTCGACCTTGTGCTTGTTGGCCAGGGCGAGCAACGCACCAGGCTCACCGATGTCGGCTTGCTCCCACGTAAGCCCTTTGCCGACGCGTGCTTCGAGGAAGCTGGGCATACGCCAGGTCTCCCGATAGGTTGCGATGACCTCGTCGCCAGCGTCGAGGAAGGCCTCGACGGTGTGCAATCCGATGAATCCCATGCCACCGGTGATGAGTACTTTGTTGTTTGGCATGATTGGCTCCTAGTTCGATTTCACGACGCCAAGGGTGAGCTTGACGCCTTCGATGTCCTGCTCCTCGGAGTAGGCGTTGGCGGGTGCGGATTCTAGGCGAACGTCATCGCTGAGCGTTTCCTGGCGTAGGTAAGCGTCGTGAGCAGCGAGGGCGCTGGTGACGGAGTCGGGCGCGCCAAAGATGTACGCGGTGATACGGTCCTCGATCTCCAAGCCTGCGGCCTTGCGGACGTTCTGCAGGCGATGGACGATCTCGCGCGCCATGCCTTCGGCTTCGAGTTCGGGAGTGAGGTCGGTGTCGAGGCCAACCATGAGGCCGCCTGAACTGTCGATGGAGACGGCGAAACCGTCACGCTCTTCTACGTCCACGAGGATCTCGGTCTCGTCGAGGGTGAACTCACCAACGGTGACGGTGCCTCCATCACGTAGTGTGGTGGCGACGGCTCCCGCGTCGGCGGCCGCAAGGGCTGCCCGGATAGCACCGATCTGCTTGCCGTATTTGGGGCCCAACGCAGGCAAGTTGGGACGCAGCTTGAATGTGGCAAGGGCGTCGTCTGTGGCGACCTCAAGGGCTTTGACGTTGAGTTCCTCCAACACTTGGTCGGAGATAACGGCCAGGTACTGCGCTTCTTCGGGTCGCGCCCGAACGATGACACGCGCTAGGGGCTGGCGCACCTTGAGCTTGCCTTTGCTGCGAGCGGCGCGGCCTAGGCTAGCGATACGCATGGCAAGGCGAATCGCCTTGTCGAGGTCGTCGTCGATCAGTGAGGCCTCGGACTTGGGGAAGTCAGTGAGGTGAACGCTGTCCGGCGAGTTCTTCGGCGCAAGGTTGCGGTACATGGCGTCGGCCAGGAACGGGGTCATGGGTGCCATGAGCTTGCTGAGGGTGAACAGGCAGGAGTAGAGCGTGACGTACGCCCAGGTCTTGTCGTCATCATCCGAGTCACCGTCATCACCGCCCAGAGGACGCCAGTAGCGGCGGCGACCACGACGGACGTACCAGTTGGAGAGTTGGTCGACGAATTCTTCCACGCGACGACCCGCGTCCGTGGGGCTGTAGTTATCCAGGTCTGAGGTGACGTTGGCTACCAGGTCGTTGAGCTCGGAGATCACCCAGCGGTCAAGTTCGTTAGGCGGAGCGCTGGAGAGCCCAGGGCCGCCGATGTCACCTGCCCAGTAGTCAGCGTGAGCTTCGGGGTCGAAGCCGTCGATGTTGGCGTAAGTGACGAAGAAGCTGTAGGTGTTCCAGAGCGTGAGCATGAAGCGTCGAAGGCTCTCGCCAACGAGTTCGGCTGAGAATCGTCGAGGCAACGATGACGGGGCAGACGTGAAGAGATACCAACGCAATGCGTCGGCGCCCTGCTCGTTCATGACCTCCCACGGGTTCACGACGTTGCCCTTGGACTTGGACATCTTCTCGCCCTTGCCGTCGAGGATGAGGCCGAGGACGATGACGTTCTGGTAGGAGGGCTGCTTGGCAACGAGAGTGGAGAGGGCGAGCAGGCTGTAGAACCATCCGCGGGTCTGGTCGACAGCCTCGGTGATGTACTGCGCCGGGAAGAGGTCACTGGCGATCAGCTCGTCGGGGTTGTTGATGGTCACCGGCTTGCCGCCGTTGCCGTTGATGGTGAACGGGTAGGACCACTGGGCGAAGGGCATGGCGCCGGAGTCGTACCAGGCGTCGGCGACTTCAGGGACACGATGCATGACGCCCCCGCAGTCAGGGCACGTCATCTCGATTTGGTCTACGAACGGTCGATGGAGGTCGAGGTCAGCAACGAGGTGCTTCGTCTCAGCCGTGGCTAGCTCAGCAAGCTCGGCACTGCCGCCAACACAGCGCGTGCCTTCGCAGTCGTCGCAGCGCCAGATCGGGATGGGTGTGCCCCAGTAACGTTCGCGGGAGACTGCCCAGTCAACGTTGTTGCGTAGCCACTCACCGAAACGGCCTTCCTTGATGTGGTCCGGGTACCAGTTGATCCCCCGGTTACCAGCGACCATCTGGTCTTTGACTGCGGTGGTCTGGATGTACCAGGAGGCCTTGGCGTAGTAGAGCAGCGGGGTGCCGCAACGCCAGCAGAACGGGTACGTGTGCTTGATGATGCCGTCCTTGAAGAGGAGACCACGCTCTTTGAGGTCAGCGGTGATGTCTTTGTCCGCCTGCTTGATGAATTTGCCGGTACCAGGAAAATCACCCTGGAGGATGCCGCGCAGATCCACCGTGTGGACGGTGGGGAAGTCGTGCTCTTTGCCGAGTTCGGCGTCCTCTGCGCCATAGGCTGGTGCGGTGTGAACGATGCCCGTGCCTTCGTCAGTGGTGACGTAGTTGGCGGCGAGCACGCGATGGGCGTGGTCTGCGAGTTCCTCGCCACGGTAAGGAGGCTCGTAGCCGATGCCGAGGAGGTCTGTTCCATCGAACGTATCGACAGTCGTCCAGCCTTCGCCGAGCACGCGCTTAGCGAGAACCTCGGCGAGCAGTAGGCGTTCGCCAGGGTCAAGAATCTCGTCTTCCAGTGGGGACTGCATGAGCGCGTAACGCTCTTTGGGGCTCACAGCGAGCGCCATGTTGGCGGTCAGCGTCCAGGGGGTCGTGGTCCACGCCATGAACGCTGGGCGTGTGGCTGTCCACGAGCCGTCCGCGAACCCGAGGCGCTTGAGCACGGAGGCCGACGCGCCATGCTCGGTGCTCGGCTCTAAGTTGAGGGGGAAACGCACGAACACAGACGGGTCTGGCGTGTCGTCCTTGTAGCCAAGGGCGACTTCGTGGGAACTGAGGCTGGTGACGCATCGTGGGCAGTGGGGCGTTACTTTGTAGCCTTCGTACACGTGGTTGTCGTCCCAGAGACGCTTGAACACCCACCAGGCAGTCTCGACGTAGCTCTTGTGGTAGGTGACGTAGGCGTTGTCCATGTCCAGCCAGACGCCCGCTCGCTCAGTCATGGATTGCCATTCCTGAACGTACCGGAAAACGCTTTCGCGGCAGCGGCGATTGAACTCTTCGATCCCGAAGACCTCGATCTCGTGCTTGGACTTGAGGCCGAGCTCTTTCTCGATCTCAAGTTCTACAGGCAGTCCGTGGGTGTCCCAGCCGCCTCGACGGAGAGGACGGAAGCCCTGCATGGTCTTGTAGCGCAACAGGATGTCCTTGAACGAACGGGAAAGGACGTGGTGGATGCCTGGGCTGCCGTTGGCGGTCGGAGGGCCTTCGTAGAAGACGAACAGGGGCGCGTCGGCGCGTACCTCGTCGACCTTGTGGAAGGTATCTTCCGTCCGCCACTGTTCCAGAACCCGCTCTTCAAGTTGGGGGAAGCTCACCCTACTTGAGACCGGTTCGAATCGCTGTTGCTGGTCCTGCTGCTCCGGCATCTTTACCTCAGTTCATGTCCTGTGTCGCACAAAACGGGTCGGGAAATAGAAAAAGCCCGTCCACTTGCTTAGCGGACGGGCGAAAAACCCGCGGTACCACCACCATTCCCTGGCGTGCCAGGGCTCTCAAGACCAGGGTAACGGGCGGTGGCCCGGTCAGGCCTACTTCCTTGCGCTTGGCAAGGGTTCGGTTGACGGCTCGGGAGGGATCTTCGACAGGTGCTACGTACCGGCTTCCACCGTGCCCGGCTCGCTGTTCGCGGCGCTGCTGTCTACTCGTCTCCGTCGTTGCCTTGGAAACGATGGTAGCGGAGGCAGCCAGGAGGGGCAAGCTAGCGGCGGCCCCTACTTGCGGCGCGGGCGGCGAGGGCGCTGTCGGCGAGGCGTTGCCTCTGCTGGAAAGTCCATGATCGTGGCCTCAACGCCCTTCGTTTCGAAGGCATTCACGTCGGCTTCGGGCTGGGGCTCGGCCCAAGCAGGCTCTTGGAACCACGAGCGCCTGATCCTGATGAAGACGAAGGCCACGGCAAGCTGCAGGCCGGTGGCGGCAAGCCACACTCCGGCGAGCGAGGCGTAGTTCACGAACGTCAAGGTACCGCTGACGATCGGTTCTTCCCATCCTGTGAGGATGCCATGCGCAAACGTCACCAGCAGCAAGCTGAAAACGACGCCGGTGGTCTGGTCATCGGCAGCTTCCACGAGGCGTCTGGCCAACCAGGCGATAACCACCACTTCAACGGCCGCAATCACGAAGGCGGCGAACGTGAGCAGCTCCGGGTTGTCGATGCCCGTGCCGTCTACGGCGCCGAACACGGGGAATCTTGTCACCTGAGTGAGAACGAAGAAGGACATGAAAGCGACGCCCCAGCCGAAGCCAGCGCTGGAGACCATGACCGAGACGACCAGCGCCATGATGAACATGAGGATGTAGGCGCCCACAACGACGATGGCGCGAGTGAGGTTGCCCTCCGATTCGCCCAGGAAGCCGGTGGTGAGCAGGAAGATCGCACCTTGCCCTGCTGGTAGCCAGGTCATCAGGCCAACGGGGAGGCCTCGACGTACGGCGTAAGCACCGCCAAGGGCGACGACCACCAAGAGGACGACTGCCGGAGGCGTGAGCGTGCCAACGATGCCAGGCAGGCCCAGGGATCGCCACGGCCATGAAACGAGGGATGCGGCCAGTAGGAGGGCGAAGGGCGCCCCAAGCATGAGTTGTAGTCGACTGCGGTCGACTACAAACGAAGGCTTTCCCGGTAGCGCTGGTTGGTCTGAGACCATGCCGTACTGCCTACTCGCGGTCGTCGCTGTAGTTGGGGCGGTATTCACTGGGCGTACCACCACCACGGTTGCCACCACGCGGGCTTCCGCTGTTGCCACCACTGCTGCGACGTGGCCCTCGGTCGCCGCCACCACTTGAGGGGCGCGCTGCTCGCTCGCCGGTTGGGGTGACGACCACGCGTCGCTGGGTGCCTTCGCCTGAGCTCTCGGTGGTCACACCTTTGTCTTCGGCGAGGGCCACGTGCACAAGGCGACGGTCTGCGGCAGACATGGCTTCCATCTCCACTGGCTGCCCGGAGCTGATCGCGCGCTCTGCCATACGTTCAGCGAGCACGCTGACTTGCTGCTCACGGCGATCACGATACTGCTCGACGTCCACGATGATGGGGCCAGCGTCGTCTTCACGACGGCCAAGGATGATGTTCGTGACGTACTGAAGCGCACGTAGCGTCTCGCCACGCCGACCGATGATCAACCCAGCGTCCTCGCCTTGGATGTCGATGATGGTGGGGTTGTCAGCGCCCGTGCCTGAACTCCTGATCGTCGGTGTCGCGTCGACATCCATGGCGTTCAGAAGATCCGTCACGACGCCCAATGCCGCGCTTGCTCCAGCGGTGGAGCCGGTTATCAGCGATACGCGAATCTTGGCGGGTTCAGCCCCGATGCCCAAGATTCCGCTGCGGCCTTGGCTAACGACGTCTACCTCGACCTCGTCGCGGCCTACGCCGAGCTCGAGTATCGCTAGCTCTATCGCTTCCTCGACCGTCTTCCCCGTTCGTTCCAGAGGTTGTTTCTCCATCAGCGCCAAGCTCCTTATCCGGCAGGGCTTCAGTGAGTGTGGGTCCCAGTCTCGAACCGGAGGCCTGCTGCTCAACAGCGGGCACGGATTTCTTGAAACCACCCAGACCATTAATGAAGTATTGCATCACTATCCCGATGGAATTAGAGGTCACCCAGTAGAGGACCAATCCAACGGGGAATATCAGACTCAGGAACCCGAAGAATACCGGGAACATGAGTGTCATGGTTTTCTGTTGGGCCGCTTGCTTCGGGTCCATGGAAGGTGACTGAGTCATCTTCTGCTGGACAAACATGGTGAGACCAGAGAGGCCGACCAAGAAGAACGCGAGAATATTACGGGATTGGGTCGCCTGGACAGCGAGATCCATCCCCAGGAAGCTCCGGTCGACCGGGACAACGGTGTTGAGGACGGGGAGCCAGCCGTAAAGCTTGCTGGCCAGACCCGCGAGGTTTTCAGGGGTGAACGGCACGACGAAGTTGATGGCCCAGAACAAGCCGATGAAGATAGGCATCTGAACGACCATAGGGCCGAGACAGCCGATGGGGTTGAGGCCCATCTCTTTGTAGGCCTTCATGATCTCTTGCTGGCGAAGCTGCGGGTTGTTCTTGTGACGGTCGTTGATCGCCTTCATGCGAGGACCAAGATCCTGCATCTTGCGGGTCTGACGAACTTGCCGGACGACAAGTTTGTACGTGGCCCCACGAACCAAGATAGTGAATGCGATGATGGCCAGCCCGAGGTTGCTGCCTAAAAAGACATACAACATCAGTAGGCTGTTGGTCATCGGTTTGGTGATCGCCTCGTTCCAGACGAGGACGACGAAATCGAACATTTCTTCTCGTTCCCCTTTTGCCTAGAACCCTTCGACCTTGTATTCCCAGTCCTTCTCGATAATGCCACCGTCGACCACAAATGCAGTGATGATTTCCTCTAGCGACCGTACATAGACGGTATTGCCGCTGACCATGAGCGGCGCGCGGACTTTGTCGTCGGCGAGAGCGTAGTCATCGATCCTGATACCGTCACGATCCAAGAGCGTTACGTCGCCACCATCCGAGCCAACCATGATGTTGCCGTCGACGACCGCAGGCCTGGCGAGGATCTCGTCACGCGAGCCTTCTTGGTCGTACGTCCACGCAACGGAGTCAGTGTCCGTGTCATAGGCGTAGAGCACGCCGTCGAGGTTCGGTGCGTAGATGCGGTTGCCGTCGGTTGCGGGGGTGGCCCAGAACCAACTGTCCGCCGTGAAGACTTCCTGCTTGTCTCCGGAGGCCATGTCAATGGCGTACATGATGCCGTCGAATGCGCCGACGTAGAGCGTGCCGTCGATGGCGACGGGGGCAGCTACGACGCTGGCGCCCAACTCAACGGGGGCGCTCCACACCAGTTCACAGGTTTCGATAGAGACGGCGTGCACGAAGTGATCAAGGTCGCCGAAGTAGGCGACGCCGTCGACCACGAGCGGTGACGACCACACGCGGCCTACTCCGACTTCCTCCCCTAAGGGGTAACGGCATCGTTCGATGCGGTTCTGACGTCCGGCGCTGAGTTCCTCAGCCTCTAAGACGTAAAGGCGCCCAAGGTGCGTGTCCTCAGCCGCGGCAACAACGAGTGCGCCATCTGCGTAGATGACATCGCCGGAGATGCCTTTGGCGAGCTTGTTGCCATCGATCTCAAACGAGCCAACGTCGCCGAGGACATCGCCGTCTTCTGAGACGTTGAGCGAGTAAACGAAGCCTTGGTAGCTACCAACGAAGAGGCGGCCATCCGCGATGGTTGGCGTGCCGTAAAATGCGACGCCAACGCGCTGTTTGTCCCCTCCCTCTTCGCGCTCCTGGGCGTCGAAGACTTGGCCTTCCCGTGGCTGGATGCCGCCGCGGGAAGTGGGGATAAGCAGGAGTTCAATGACGCGCCCATCGCGAGTAGCGACGAAGACCGTCTCCGTTTCGGGCTGGGCGACGATACCCGACCAACTCTCGGAGGCACCGATGTTGCGTCGCCCCGCACAGCCCGCCAAAATGACGGCTGCCACGAGCGACAAAAGCACAACCATGCTTAGCTGGCGGCTGAATCGTGAGCCAGGGCGTTTCACTCTAAATAGGTCCTTGTCCCGTCTCCATATGAGGCGAGAACAGCGCCCCCGAACTTATCGGGCTGACGCTGGATGATCGTCTAATCCACTAATCCATGGGCATGCGACTCGGTTCCAGGAACCGGGTCATATCCTTCACCACCCCAAGGCTGGCAGCGGCCCAGCCGCTTCACAGCGAGCCATCCACCCTTGAGCAATCCGTGAGTCTCTATCGCTTCCTGCGCGTAGTGCGAGCAGGTAGGCGAGTAGCGACAGGCACCTGGCCAGTAGGGTGACAGCGCGTGCTGATAAAACCCGATCAACCGGATCGCCACACCACGCATCACTCACCACCCTCCCCGGCGCCGGGCTTTCCCAACAGATCTAGTCGACGCTCGAGATCCAATACAACATTGCGGATCGTTTGAAAATCCGCATCAAGGATCGGTTTGCGAGCAATCAACAACTGATCCCATCCCTCTCGGACTGGAGCCCGCCTAACGATCTCTCGCAGACGGCGCCTCACCCGATTCCTATCCACCGCATTCATGGACACACGCTTACTGACTACGAACCCGAAGCGAGTGTAGTCAAGAGCGTTTGGTACCGCGCGCAGCACTAATAGTGGATGGGCTCGGGATGTGCCGCGCTGGCGGAGTGTCAGGAAGTCGCTCTTGCGACGAAGTCGCTGGTCTCGGTCTAAAGACTGGCGGATACGTCCCTCATCGGGTTGGCACCGGTTAGCACTATCCTAGCTAGAAGCTAGGCGGCTAGCTGGTGCCGTCCTTTGAATCGCCGGGAGGCGATCACTCTCCGCCCGCCTGGCGATGCCATGCGGTGCATGAATCCGTGCCGACGTTGCCGACGGCGTTTCTTGGGTTGCCACGTTCGTTTCGACACAGGCCTCATTCCCTCGTTTGGGCGATTGCCCAGGCGCGAATTATACTTACCCCACGAGTAGGGTGTCAAACGAGCACACCCTAGTATCAGACCACTCCCGCCTTCAACTCACATGCCCGCAAAACGCTTCTTTGAGCGCGGGGAGATTCGTTTTGTCACCGCCAAGCAATAAGCCGAAACGACTAAGGGCTGACCAACTACTGCTCGATAGAGGGTTTGCGACAAGCTTGGAGCAAGCACGAGCGATGATCCTGGCGGGGGAAGTCTCCTCTGCGTCGCGTCGCATCGAGAACGCGGGGCAATCAATACTTGGGGACACGATGTTGTCAGTTCGCCAGCGCCCGCGCTTCGTGGGACGAGGCGGGGAGAAGTTGGCAGGCGCGTTGGATGCGTTCGGGCTTGATGTCGCCAGCATGGTGGGACTCGACGTCGGTGCGTCGACCGGCGGGTTCACGGATTGCCTGCTGCAGAGCGGCGCCACGCGGATGTACGCGGTGGATGTTGGCCGAGGGCAATTGGCAGAGCGATTACGCAACGACCCCCGGGTGAAGTCGTTCGAGCGTATGAACGCGCGCCATCCCTACCCGCTGCCCGAACTGGTGGACATCGCGGTGATGGATGTGTCGTTCATCTCACTGCTCGTGGTTTTGCCAGAGACGATCGCGCACGTGAAGCCAGGGGGGCTAGTGGTGGCGTTGGTCAAGCCGCAATTCGAAGCGGCGAAGAATCAGGTAGGACCCAAAGGAGTGGTGAGCGACCCGGCGGTCCACGCGGACGTGATCGGTAAGGTTTGCTTATGGGTAGCAGAACGGCCAGGGATACGGCTCGTTGGGGTACGGCGATCTGTTCTGCAGGGTGACGAGGGCAATCGCGAGTTCTTCGTGGCGTTGCGCGTGACGGGGGCCACAGGCGGTGGCTAGGCGCGCCTAACTACAAGCCCTTGAGTGCTGACGTGACTCCTTGATTATGGCTGCGTGGTGGCCCTCATTTCACTTGGCGTTCCGCGCGTTACAATGGTACTGTTCGCCAGCGATCACCACCGCGCGGGGAGATGCCTTGG
>ERZ890510.777-NODE-777-length-23517-cov-7.261146_pt1 | contig 23517 bp, 23 predicted proteins | sample MGYA00521265_ERZ890510 | MGnify/ENA primary metagenome ERZ890510 (study PRJEB32303, sample SAMEA104408624) | aquatic metagenome | biome: Brackish water; feature: Chemocline; material: water | place: Baltic Sea | collected 2014-10-26T21:54:00 | depth 110 m ...
GCGGGGTGAATTCCAGGGGAGAAAGTCACACGCGGCGGTAATGGCGGAGGGGGTGGGATTCGAACCCACGGTACGCTTGCACGCACAACAGTTTTCGAGACTGTCCCGATCGACCACTCTGGCACCCCTCCGGGCGCCGGGTTATAGGCGCCGGAGAAATTCGAGGCAACTGCCTCGATGGGCGAAGGAGCGCAATGAAACTGCCTGACAAGGGCCTGTCCTGGCCTGAAATCGAGGCCCGCCTGAACGACGCCAAGAAAGACGACGTCTCGTGGCGCGACGGCCGCATGGCGGTCTACTACTACTATCTCGACGACGAACTCTCGGAGGTGCAGAAGCGGGCCTATGCCGCTTTCTGGACCGAGAACAGCCTCGGCAAGCGAGCCTTCCCCTCCCTCGCGAAGCTCGAGATCGACGTTGTCGATTTCGGGCTCGGGCTCATGAACGCGCCCGTGGATGCGGCCGGCACCTTCACCTCGGGCGGCTCGGAGAGCATTTTCCTGGCGGTCCAGACGGCCCGTGACTGGGCACGCGCCACCAAGGGCATCACCCGGCCGAACTTCGTCGTGCCGCGCACCGCCCATCCCGCCTTCAGTCGCGCCGGCCATGCGTTGGGCATCGACGTGCGCCGTGTGCCGACGACGCGCAACGACTTCAAGGCCGACGTCGGCGCCATCGCCTCGAAGATCGACGACAACACGATCGGCCTCGTGGGCTCCGCACCCTGCTATCCGTTCGGCGTGTTCGATCCCATCCGCGAGTTGGGCGCACTGGCCGAGGCGCGCGGCCTGTGGCTCCATGTCGATGCCTGCGTCGGCGGCTTTCTCTCGCCCTACGTGAAGCGCCTCGGTCATCCGGTTCCCGATTGGGATTTCTCGGTACCCGGCGTCACCAGCATCTCGGCCGACCTGCACAAGCACGGCATGGCGGCCAAGGGCGCCTCGCTCATGATGCTGCGGTCGAAGGAGCTGAAGGAAAAATACCAGACCTTCGACTTCCGCGAATGGGAACGCGGCCCTTACGTCGCTTGGACGATGCAGGGCACGCGCCCGGGCGGCGCGGTCGCCGCCGCCTGGGCAACCCTGCAGCATCTCGGTGACGAGGGCTATATGCGCTGCGCGCGCATGATCATGGACAACAAGAAGGCCTTGGTCGGAGGCATTGGCCGCATCCCCGGCCTGGCCGTTCTGGAGCCCAGCGAACTCTCGATTTTCGTCACCCGCTCGGCCGATCCGGCGCTCGACATCGGTGCCGTGTCCGACGCCATGGGCACCCGCGGCTGGCTGATCGGCCGCCAGGTCGAACCGCCCGGCATCCACATGCACCTGAATCCAAGCCACGAGCGCATGGTGGATGACTATTTGGCCGACCTCGCCTGGTCGGTCGGCGAGGCACGGCAATCGGGCGCCAGGTCCCGCGAGGCCGGCCCGACCTACTGAGCCGGCAAAATCTCCGGTTCGGCCCGTAAATCCGGGCTTTTCCGGCGTTGACTTGGGGGGCTTCCTGCGTATATTCCGCGCTCCTCCGGCGGGTCACTCAGGCCCGCCGCGCTCTTTCGTGCTTTCCCGCATTTGGGCCCGGATCCGGCCGCTCCCCCTAGGGGTGGTGGATTGGGTCACCCGGTCCGGGAAGCTTCAGTCAGGTGTCATCATGATCGCCGTTATCCGCACAGGTGGAAAACAATACACGGTCGCCGCCGACGACCAGCTCACGGTCGAGAAGATCGAGGGCGAAGCGGGCGCCAAGATCGAATTCACCGACGTATTGATGGTTGGCGACAAGGTCGGCGCACCGACCGTTGCCGGCGCCAAGGTCGTAGGCTCGATCGTCAAGCAGGCGCGGGGGCCGCACCTGATCGTCTTCAAGAAGCGCCGCCGCCAGAATTCGCGGCGCAAGAACGGTCATCGTCAGGACCTGACGGTGATCAAGATCGACCAAATCGTCGCCTAGTAGAGCGACCGGAGCAGAACGATGGCACATAAGAAAGCAGGCGGCTCTTCGCGCAACGGTCGCGATTCCGACGGCAAGCGCCTGGGCGTGAAGCGCTTCGGCGGCCAGAAGGTCCTGTCGGGCAATATCCTGGTCCGTCAGCGCGGCACCAAGATGAATGCCGGCGAAAACGTCGGGGTCGGCCGCGACCACACCCTGTTCGCCACCGCGCCGGGCGTCGTCACGTTCCGCAAGCGGGCCGGCGGCAAAGTCGAAGTGAGCGTGTTCCCGGCACCGGCGCAGAACCCGGCCAAGATGGCCGCCGAATAGCCGTTCCCAGCCAATCGGAATTCGAAGGGGGAGCGGTCATCCGTTCCCCCTTTTCGTTTCTGGAATCCACACCATGAAGTTCCTCGACCAGGCCAAGATCTACGTCCGCTCCGGCAACGGGGGTGCGGGATCGGGGAGCTTTCGCCGTGAGAAGTTCATCGAATATGGCGGCCCTGATGGTGGCGACGGCGGGCGTGGCGGCGATGTCGTTCTCGAATGCGTCGATGGTCTCAACACGCTGATCGACTACCGCTACGCCCAGCACTTCAAGGCCGAGACCGGCCACCACGGCATGGGCGCCCAGCGCACCGGCGGCAAGGGCAAGGATATTGTCCTGCGCCTGCCGCGCGGAACCCAGGTATTCGCCGAGGACAACGAGACCCTGCTGGTCGACCTCACCGAAGTCGGACAGCGCGTCCTTCTGGCCAAGGGCGGCGACGGCGGCTACGGCAACCTGCACTACAAGAGTTCCACCAACCGCGCGCCGCGCCGCGCCGACAAGGGCTGGCCGGGCGAAGAGCGCTGGGTATGGCTCCGGCTCAAGCTGATCGCCGACATCGGCCTGATCGGATTGCCCAACGCCGGCAAATCGACGTTCCTTTCCTCCAATTCCAACGCGCGCCCCAAGATCGCCGACTATCCCTTCACCACCCTCCATCCCGGCCTCGGCGTGGTGAAAATCGGCGACCGCGAACTCGTCATGGCCGATATCCCCGGCCTGATCGAGGGCGCACACGAGGGCGCCGGCCTCGGCACGCGCTTCCTGGGTCACGTCGAACGCTGCCGCGCGCTGCTCCATCTCGTGGACGGCACCCAGGATGATGTCGCCGGCGCCTATCGCACCGTGCGCACTGAACTACGCGCCTATGGCGGCAACCTCGCACGCAAGAAGGAACTGGTGGCGCTCAACAAGACCGACGCCATGACCGCCGAGGACATCGAGGCCAAGCGCGCCAGGCTCGCCAAGGTGAGCCGCAAGACCGTGCATGTGATTTCCGCCGTTGCCGGGCACGGCGTGCAGCCCCTGCTCCACGAGCTGATGAAGCTGGTCGAAAAGCAGCGCGATACCCACGAGGAAGCGGCGTGACCGCGCTGGCCAGCTCAAAGCGGCTGGTCGTGAAGATCGGCTCCTCGATCCTGGTCGACGAAGCCAAGGGTGAAATCCGGCGTGACTGGCTCGAAGCTCTTGCCGATGACGTGGCCCGCCTCCACAAGGCCGGCTGCGAGATGGTGGTGGTTTCCTCCGGCGCGATCCGGCTTGGCCGCACGCACCTGAAACTGGCATCCGGTCCCCTAAGGCTCGAAGAAAGCCAGGCCGCCGCCGCGACCGGCCAGATCCAGCTCGCCCACGCCTACCAGGCAGCACTTGCCCGGCACGGCATCACGGTGGCGCAGGTCCTGCTGACGCTCGATGATTCCGAGGAGCGCCGCCGCTATCTCAATGCCCGCCAAACCATGGGCACCCTGCTCGGCTTCAAGGCCGTGCCGGTGATCAACGAGAACGATACGGTGGCAACCGACGAAATCCGCTTCGGCGACAACGACCGCCTCGGCGCCCGTGTGGCCCAGATGATTTCAGCCGACACGCTGGTTCTGCTGTCGGACATTGATGGGCTCTACACCGGCAATCCCCGCACCGATCCCACCGCGAGGTTCATTGCCGAGATTCGCGAAATCACGCCCGAGATCGAGGCGATGGGCGGAAGTGCTGCCTCCGAAATGTCCAATGGCGGCATGGTCACCAAGTTGATGGCCGGTCGCATTGCCATGGCGGCAGGCTGCCGAATGGCGATCGCCGACGGTCGCGCGGTCGGCGCACTGGGTGCGCTGATCGACGGTGCAGCACGCTGCAGCTGGTTCCTGCCCGAAGCGTCTCCATTGTCGGCGCGCAAGAGATGGATCAAGGGTTCCCTGAAGATGGCCGGTACGCTGACCGTCGACGACGGCGCGGTTCGTGCGCTATCGGCCGGCAAGAGCCTGCTGCCGGCCGGCATCACGGCAATAGAGGGCGACTTCAAGCGCGGCGATGTGGTCGACGTAAAGGACCGCACCGGCCGGGTGCTGGCGCGTGGCCTGGTGGCCTATGCCGCCGAGGACGCCCGCCGCATCGCCGGACGCAAGAGCGTGGAGATCGAGCGACTTCTGGGATTCCGCGGCCGCGACGAGATGGTCCACCGCGACGACCTCGTGGTCGAGTAGCGGGCGCTGGGGCTATACTGGAGCGGCCGATGAAGGTTCAAACGCAGCCTGCCGAAGATACCGCCGCGATCATGGCCAGGATTGGCCATCGCGCAAAGGCCGCAGCCGTTGCGCTGCGCAACGCCACGACCGCGACCAAGAACCAGTCTCTCGCCGAAGCCGCGCGCCTGATCCGAAGCGAGCGGACGGCAATTCTCGCCGCCAACAGCCGCGATATCGCCGCGGCGCGGGCGGCGGGCATGAGCGCTGCGCTGCAGGACCGCCTGTTGCTGGACGACGCGCGCATCGACGGCATGGCCAGGGGGCTGGACGACATTGCGGCGCTGCCCGATCCGGTGGGTGCCCGAATCGAGGAGTGGACCCGGCCGAACGGGCTGGTCATCAGCCGCGTGCGCGTGCCGATCGGCATCATCGGCGTGATCTACGAGGCCCGCCCCAACGTCACGGCCGACGCCGGCGCACTTTGCGTCAAGTCCGGCAATGTCGTGGTGCTGCGCGGCGGTTCCGACAGTTTTCATTCGTCGCGCGCCATCGTCGAATTGCTGCGCCGGGCGCTCGCCACGGCCGGCCTGCCCGAGGATTGCGTGCAGCTCGTGCCGACCACCGACCGTGCCGCGGTCGGCGAGATGCTGCGCGCGACCGGCTGGCTCGACCTCATCGTACCGCGCGGCGGCCGCTCGCTGATCGACCGCGTGACCGAAGAGAGCCGGGTGCCGGTACTGCGCCACTACGATGGCATCTGCCACGTCTATGTCGATCGCGATGCCGACGTCGTCATGGCGCGCGATCTGGTCGCCAACGCCAAGATGCGCCGCGTCAGCGTCTGCGGCGCTGCGGAAACCCTGCTGATCGACCGCGCGGCGCTCGACACCCATCTGATGCCGGTGCTGGCCAGACTGCACGAACTCGGCTGCGAAGTGCGTGGCGATGCCGACGTGCGCCAGCGCGATCCCGAGGCACTTCCCGCCACCGACAAGGATTGGCGAACCGAATATCTGGCGCCGATCATTTCCGTGGCGACGGTCGACGGCGTCGAGGGCGCGATCGGCCACATCGCCCGCTGGGGCAGCCAACACACCGAGACGATCGTCACCGCCAACGAAACGACCGCCGGACGGTTCCTCGATGGCGTCGACAGTGCCATCGTCATGCACAACGCCAGCACGCAGTTTGCCGATGGCGCGGAATTCGGCCTGGGGGCGGAGATCGGGATTTCGACCAATCGCATGCATGCCCGCGGGCCGGTCGGGTTGGTCGAGCTCACCACCTACAAGAACATCGTGCGCGGACAGGGTACCCTGCGCCCGTGATGGCGGCATACCATCCGATGCCGGGCGTGCCCCGCGATACGACCCGCCGGATCGGCCTGCTGGGCGGTTCGTTCAACCCGGCCCACGACGGTCACCGCCATCTCAGCCGCGAGGCGCTGAGGCGGCTCGGTCTCGACGAGGTGTGGTGGCTGGTCTCGCCGCAGAACCCCCTGAAAAGCAACGACGGAATGGAGCCGCTGGCGAGCCGGGTGGCACGAGCCCGTCAGGTCGCCGGCAGCCGGCGCATCCGCGTCGGTGCACCCGAACTGCTGCTCGGCACGCGCTATACCCTGGACACGGTCCGGGCGCTGCGCCGGCATTTCCCGCATGCCAAATTCGTCTGGCTGATGGGCGCCGACATCCTGCCGCAACTCGTCCACTGGCTGGGCTGGCGCGATCTGTTCGCGGCGATCCCGATCGCCGCCTTCGCCCGCCCGGGCTGGAGTTACCCCGCCCTGCTCTCGCCGGCCCCTCGCGCCTTTGCCCGCCATCGGCTGCCGGCCGAGCAGGCCCGCAGCCTCGCCTCTTGCGCACCTCCGGCCTGGTGCTTTATCCCCAGCCGACTGGACAGCCATTCGGCCACGGCGATCCGCGCCGGCAATCCACGCCGGACCCAGACGAAAGGAAACACCATCTCCGACCAGATCCGCCAGCTTCCCGATCGGAGCAAGGCCTCCAATGCCCTGCTGGCACTTGCCCGCCACTCGCTGGAAGAAGACAAGGCCGAGGACGTCGTCGTCATCGACCTCAAGGGCAAATCCGCTTTCGCCGACTACATGGTGATCGCCTCCGGCCGCTCGACCCGCCAGGTCGTGGCCATCGCCGAGCATCTCGCGGACCGAATGAAGCAGGCCGGCCACGGCTACATCCCCGTCGAAGGCAAGCAGACCGGCGACTGGGTGCTAGTCGACGGCGGCGACGTCGTGGTCCACATCTTCCGACCCGAGCCACGGACCTTCTATGGACTCGAGAAAATGTGGGCGCTGGAAGAAGAGGCCGCCGAGCCCAAGCCGGTAAAAGTGAAAGCCGCCAGGCCTGCCCGCCCGCGGCGGCCCAAGAAACTGGCGTGAAACTGACGATCGCCGCCATCGGCCGCGCCGCCCGCGGACCGGAGCGCGATCTCTACGAGCATTATGCCGCCCGAATTCGCTGGCCGCTGGTACTGCGGGAACTCGAGGAAAAGCGCAAACTGCCGCCAGCCTCGCTCATTCTTCGCGAAGGTGAGCTTCTTCTGGAAGCGGTCCCCGCCAAAGCAGTGCTGGTGGCGCTTGACCGCCGCGGCAAGGTGCTGGACAGCGAAGCCTTCGCCGGCCGCCTGACACGCTGGCGCGACGAGGCGATGTCGGACGTCGCTTTCCTGATCGGCGGCGCCGATGGACACACTGAATCGCTGCTGAAGCGGGCTTCCCTGGTGCTTTCCTTCGGCGCCATGACCTGGCCGCACCTGCTGGCCCGCGCAATGCTGGCCGAGCAGATCTACCGCGCCCAGCAGCTCCTCGCCGGACATCCCTATCATCGGGCCTGAAAAGGCACTCAATTTGCCTCTGTTCTGACGAAAAAGCAGAGCTACATTGCTACCCATGCGCACTCGTTCCCGATGGCCGGCCGCCGCCTTCACCGTCCTCGCCCTGGCTGCGGTTTCCGCCGCGGCCCTGGCTCAGATCGCACCGCCCGGGAAGCCGGCGACGAAGCCTGTGCGCAACATCCCTTATGTGTCGATCGCCGGCGACGACGGCAAGCAGCGCCATTACGAGACCAATGCCATTCCGCTGCTGTTCAACCGCGCCTGCTTTGGCTGGCGGATGTATCTTGGTGGCCCCAATCGCGTCGTGTCGCTGAAGGAGGTGCTGACGACCTCCCAGCCGGCCGAGCAGGTGATCGCCGGCCCCGAGACCGAAGTCAGTGCCGACAAGACCCGAGCGACGACCCGAATGCTGGAAACCGTGCAGGACGGTGTGCTGCAGCGCTCGTGGTGCATCATTCCTGGAGACCCGCCGGGAACCTATACCTACGACATCAGTATCGACGGCGAACCCCGCGGCGAGTTCGTTTTCTGCGCCATCGAGGTCCCGGACCAGAATCCCAACACCGATCCGCGCGAACTCAACTGCCCCAACAAGTTCAACGCGGTCGAACTCGAGCGACTGCGCACCGGCATGCCTTCCTGATGTCCGCTTCCGCGCCCCCCCGGCCAGCCGTCCTGTGCATCCTCGATGGTTGGGGCCACCGCCCCGACCGCCCGTACAACGCCATCCTCAGCGCGCACAAACCGAACTACAACCATCTGGTCGAGACCTGCCCGCAGGCGTTGATCGACGCATCGGAGACCTTCGTCGGATTGCCGAAGGGCCAAATGGGGAATTCCGAGGTTGGCCACATGAATCTCGGCGCCGGTCGCGTCGCGGTGCCCGACCTGCCGCGCATCGACAGTGCCATCGAGGACGGATCTCTCGCCACGAACCGGAAGCTCACCGACTTCATCGCCAGGCTGAAGGGTACGGGCGGCACCTGCCATCTGATGGGCCTCGCCTCGCCGGGCGGCGTGCATGCGCATCAGGACCACCTGATCGTGCTCGCCAACCTGATTGCCGGCGCCGGCGTGCCGGTGGCGATCCACGCCTTCCTCGACGGTCGCGACATGCCGCCGCGCAGCGCGCTCGACTGCATTGCGCACGTTGAAGCAGGCCTCAAGTCCGGCCTCCCGATCCGCTTCGCGATGGTCTCCGGGCGCTTCTATGCCATGGATCGCGACAAGCGCTGGGATCGCGTTGCGCTTGCCTATGACGCCATGATCGATGGCCGGGGCGAGGCCGCGGGGACGCCCAGAGAGGCGGTCGACAAGGGCTACGCCGCCGGCCTCGACGACGAGTTCGTGAAACCGACGGCCATCGCGGACTACAAGGGCATGAAGGACGGCGACGGCGTCCTGATGTTCAACTACCGTTCCGATCGCGCCCGCGAGATCCTGACGGCACTGCTCGATCCTCTTTTTGACGGCTTTAAACGCCCTCGGCAGGTGAAGTTCGCAGCCGCCCTCGGCATGGTCGAGTATTCGGCCGCCCTCAATCCGTTCCTGAAGGCCTTGTTCCCGCCCGAAGCGATCAGCATGGGGCTCGGCGAAACGATTTCGAAAGCCGGTCTCAAGCAATTGCGGATCGCCGAGACGGAGAAGTACGCGCATGTCACGTTCTTCTTCAACGGCGGCGAGGAGCGCGCATTCGACGGCGAGGAGCGCATTCTCGTGCCCTCGCCCAAGGTCCAGACCTACGACCTGAAGCCCGAGATGAGCGCGCCCGAGGTAACCGACAGGCTGGTAGAGGCCATCGGCTCGGGCAGTTTCGACCTGATCGTTGTGAATTATGCCAACACCGACATGGTCGGCCACACCGGCGACCTAGCAGCAGCCATGAAGGCGGTGGAGGCAGTCGACACCTGCCTCGGCAGGCTCATGGCGGCGGTCAAGACGGCGGGCGGCGTCCTGTTGGTCACGGCCGACCATGGCAATGCTGAGCAGATGTTCGACGAAACGTCCCACCAAAAGCACACCCAGCACACGTTGAATCGCGTGCCCGCACTGCTGTTCAACGCACCGGCCGGCGTCCGCTCGCTGGCCGACGGCAAACTGGCCGATGTCGCGCCCACGATGTTGGCTCTGATGGGCGTGCCGCAGCCACGGGAAATGACCGGAAAATCGCTGATTTCCGAGGCCCGGCGGCCAGCCGTTCTCGCCGCCCCGCGCGCAGCAGCCGCAGCCTCCGCCTGATTTGTGAAGCCCCGTGAACCGGTGGCGCCTTGATCCTGCCAAAGACCGACCTGTATCCTCGCCCCCGCGCTCGAAACCTCGAATTGCCTGGCCAGCAGGGCCCGGCAGCCTTCCGTGAAAGCACCCAAATGACCCGTTTGCGCATCGCCTCCACCGCCGCGATCCTGGCCTTCCTGGCCGTTCCCGTCGCCCTGCCGGCCTGGTCGCAAGACAAGGCCTCCCCCAAGGCGGCGAGCAGCGACAAGAGCGAACTCTATCAGCAGCTCAACCTGTTCGGCGACGTGCTGGAGCGGGTCCGCCGCGACTACGTCGAGCCGGCCGACGAGAAGACGCTGATCGAAAATGCCATCAACGGCATGCTGTCGGCCCTCGATCCACATTCAAGCTACATGACCCCCAAGGCCTACAAGGACATGCAGGTCCAGACCAAGGGCGAGTTCGGTGGCCTTGGTATCGAGGTCACGATGGAGAATGGCGTCATCAAGGTCGTGTCGCCGATCGACGACACACCCGCCTCCAAGGCCGGCATTCTGCCGGGCGATCTGATCTTCGCGCTCGACGGCCAGCCGGTACAGGGACTGACGCTCCAGGAGGCCGTCGAAAAGATGCGCGGCAAGGTCGGCGCGCCGATCAAGATTTCCATTCGCCGCGCCGGCAAGGATCCGTTCGACGTTTCGCTGACGCGCGAAACCATCAAGGTAAAGCCGGTACGCTTCCGCCTCGAAGGCGGTGACATCGGCTACATCCGCGTCACCTCCTTCACCGAGCAGAGCACCAAGGGCGTGCTCGAGGCCGTCGAGAAGCTCAAGAAAGAAGCAGGAAGCAAGCTCAAGGGCTATGTCCTCGATCTGCGCAACAATCCCGGCGGCCTGCTCGATCAGGCGATCGCCATGTCCGACGCCTTCATCGAAAAAGGCGAGATCGTTTCCGTCAAGGCGCGCAAGAACGAGGATGTTCAGCGCTGGAACGCCAAGCCGGGCGATATCACGGGCGGCCTGCCGATCGTCGTGCTGGTGAACGGTGGTTCGGCATCGGCATCCGAGATCGTGGCCGGCGCCCTGCAGGACCATAAGCGCGCGATCATTCTCGGCACCCGGACCTTCGGCAAAGGATCGGTGCAGACGATCATGCAGGTCACGGGTGGTGGCGCGATCCGGCTCACGACAGCACTTTATTTCACGCCGTCGGGTCGCTCGATTCAGAAGGAGGGCATCAAGCCCGACATCGAGGTCGAGCCCGCCAAAATCGAGACGATCCAGCAGCGCTCGGGCTTCCGCGAGGAGAACCTGCGCGGCTCCATCACCAATCCGAACGACAAGCCGGGAAGCGCGAAACCCGAAGCCAAGAAGGACGACAAGCCTGCCGACAAGAAAGACGACAAGCCTGCCGCCAGCCAAACCACGACGCCGTCGGCGGGAGACCCTGACGAACCGCCGAAGGAAGCGGTGAGCGACTACCAACTGTTGCGCGCGGCTGACCTGATCCGCGGCATTTCGCTCTATAGCAACCGCGGCAACTAGGCAGCCGGCGGCGGGATGACGCCGTGGCAACCATCGGCCGACAAGGAAAAACGCAACGGGCGCCTAGAGGCCTGATTGCCGCCTACATGCTCGTCGTCGCGCTGATCGTCGCGTCGGCCTTGCTGGTGTTCGGTACCGGCAGCGAAACCCCAAGCGCAGCCGCATCCACCGTGGCCGCGATGCCCGATCCGCCGGCCGCACCACGGTACAAGGCCGCCTCGCTGAAAGTGCCGTCCAAGCTGCCGCCGGTGGACTTTCGTAACCTGCCGGCAGCCGAAGCAGCTGGTATGATCGAAGTGACCGCCGAGGGGCTTCGTTTGCCACGCATCTCACCCAGCGGCTGGATGCCATGGATCGCCAATTCCCGGCGCTTCGACCCGGCGGGACCGCCCGCCCGCATCGGGTTGATGATGATCAATGTCGGCGCCGACGAGCCACTCATGCAGCGCGCCATTGAAGACCTGCCGGGTGAGGTGAGCCTGGCCTTCCTGCCAAGCACGCCCGAGCTGCCGCGCCGGCTGCGGCAGGCGCGTGACCGCGGCCACGAAACCTATCTCATGCTTCCGGTCGAAGACCCGAGCGGCCTCGCCGAACGCGGCATCCGGCCAATCGAAACCTCGGCCGACGCTCCCGAGAATCTGCGTCGGCTGCGCACGGCGTTGGCCCGCGGCGAAGGCTACGTCGGAGTCGTCGTCCGCTCTCCGGGGCCGGTCTCGCAATCTGACCCCACGGCGCGGCCGCTGGTCCGGGAAGTCGCCGACCGCGGCCTCGCGGTGGTCGAGATCAATCCGGGACCCGATACCTCGGTCCTCCACCATCTGGCGATCGAGATGGGCGCGGGCTATGCGCGCAGCGCCGATATCCTTGACTACGAACTTGCCAGCGAAGGCGTCACCGGAAATCTCGGACGGCTGGCGGCGTGGGTCGCGGAAACCGCACCCGGCCAGGCGCCGCGGCATGCGTTGGGGGTCGTGCAGCCGGATGATGGGGCGATCGACGCCATCGTGGCGTGGCACAAGCAGGCCGCGGCGCGACCGGACATTTCCCTGGTTCCCGTGATTGGCCACTTCGAGTGCCGCGACGCCTGCATGGCGCGGGTTCGCGCCCAGCCGGCGCAGCTCCTGCCGTGACGAACCGGCCTCCTTCCGCCTACCGCACCAACGTCGGTCTGATGCTGATCGCCGCCGACCGCCGGGTATTCGTCGGCCAGCGGGCCAGGCAGCCGGATGCCTGGCAGATGCCCCAGGGCGGCATCGATCGCGGCGAAACGCCTCTGGAGGCGGCTGGCCGGGAACTTTGGGAGGAAGTCGGCACGGCCAAGGCGTTACTGTTGCGCGAGAGCCGCGAATGGATTGCCTACGATGTGCCGGAAGAACAGCGGCCATCCCACTGGAGAGGGCGGTGGCGCGGTCAGGCGCAGAAATGGTTTGCGCTCGCCTTCACCGGGAACGATTCTGACATCGACGTCGATGCACACGACCGGGAGTTCACTGCGTGGCGATGGGTGCCGGCGCGCGAGCTTCTGTCCCTGATCGTACCGTTCAAGCGGCCGGTCTATGACGCCGTTCTGAAGGAATTCGCCGACCTGGTGGAGTAAAGAGCTATGCGCCCGATGCGGCGAGACGGGCAGCATTACGACGGATGAACCAGAGTCCGGCGCGGGTCAGTAGACTGTTCAGCCAACCCTGAGGCTGAAGCCCGATGGCCTTCAGCACCATGGCGATGGCCCGCTGCACATGGGTCTGACGATAGAGCGGATAGGCACGCCGGGCGTAGGCTTGCATATAGCGCTTTCGATCGTAGATCGAATCCGCAGACTCGTTTGCAGCAAAGTAGGCGTAGGCCAGCTCATCGTCTTCGCTCTCCGCCAATCGGCCCCAGCCGATACGCAGCCGGCCCCACAGACCGAGGCGGTCGCGCTGCAGGCACCGGCGCAGATGAGTGTAGAAGAGCTTGTAGTGGCGAAATTCGTCGGCGGCGATCCGGCCGCAAACCTGCTTCAACACGGGCTCCTCGGTCGCGTCCTTGAGCGCGCTATAGTAGGAGCTGGTGCCGGTCTCGACGATGCAGCGGGCCATCATCTCGCCAGCCTGGCTGCCGCGCACCGAACTGGTGGCATCGAGCGGAAGCTTGTAGCCGTCACGAAAGCGCGCGAACGCGCTGTCGAAATCCCACGCCAGGTCGGCAAGCTGCGCCCATCGGCCGAGTGCCATGCCGTGCTGGACTTCTTCGGCCACCCAAATCCGGATCGCCTCCAGGAACGGTGGATCGTCTGCGAAGACCCTTTCGAGGTAGATGCCGTAGTCGCCGCCGTTGCGCTCTACCAGGGCCGCAGCCTTGATGTTACGCAGAATCTCCGGATCGACCTTCGATGCATCGAAGCGATCCCAGGCGATCGACTCGAGTGTCCAGTTACCCATGATCGAGAACCCCTGGCAGCCTGTCGCGTAAGCGTAATAGAGCCGCCCACGGCGCGGCCTTCAAGGGCCGGTCAGCGCACATCTGGAAAGAAAATTGCGTGGACCGCAGGCCGTCAGCGGCTGGCGTAATAGGCCTGTGCCCGCCGTAAGTCCTTGGCAACGGACAGATTTTTCCCCGCGATGGCCTTTTCGGCGTCGCCCGAGGCGTCCATCAGCTCACGTTCGGCCGCGCGCTCGCGCTCGGCAAGCTGCTCCGGCGTCACCGTCTCGAACGGCAAGGCCTCATCGGCCAATACCGTACAGCGCTCCGGCGTCACCTCGGCAAAGCCGCCGACCACCAGGAACCGCTGCTCGGCCTTGCCACCCTGGAACACCTCAAGCACGCCCGGACGGACCGTAGAGATCAACGGGGCGTGGTTGGGCAGGACGCCGAAGTCACCCTCGGTGCCTGGGACCACGACCATGTCGGCTTCCGTCGCGAGCAGCTCGCGTTCGGGCATGACCAGCCGGAATGAGACCTTGGCCATCGGCTCAGGCCGCCTCGGCCGCGAGCTTCTTGGCCTTGGCGACGGCCTCGTCGATCGTGCCGACCATATAGAAGGCCGACTCCGGCAGGTCGTCATACTCGCCTGCCACGATAGCCTTGAATGCCTTGATTGTGTCCTCAAGCTTCACGAACACGCCCGGCGTGCCGGTAAAGACTTCGGCGACGTGGAACGGCTGGCTGAGGAACCGCTGGATCTTGCGGGCGCGAGTCACGACCAGCTTGTCCTCTTCCGAGAGCTCATCCATGCCCAGGATGGCGATGATGTCCTGCAGCGACTTGTACTGCTGCAGCACGCGCTGCACCGAGCGCGCCACGTCGTAGTGTTCCTCACCGACGATGCGTGGGTCGAGCATGCGCGACGTCGAGTCGAGCGGATCGACCGCCGGGAAGATCGCCTGCTCGGCGATCGAGCGGCTGAGCACCGTGGTCGCATCCAAGTGGGCGAACGAGGTGGCCGGCGCCGGATCGGTCAAATCGTCGGCGGGCACGTAAATCGCCTGCACCGACGTGATCGAGCCCTTCTTGGTCGAGGTGATGCGCTCCTGCAGAGCGCCCATGTCGGTCGACAGCGTCGGCTGATAGCCCACCGCCGACGGGATACGGCCGAGCAGTGCCGACACTTCGGAGCCGGCCTGGGTGAAGCGGAAGATATTGTCGACGAAGAACAGCACGTCCTGGCCTTCGACGTCGCGGAAGTACTCGGCGACGGTGAGGCCCGACAGGCCAACGCGGGCACGGGCACCCGGCGGCTCGTTCATCTGGCCATAGACCAGCGCCACCTTCGAGCCCGGACCGTCGAGCTTGATGACGCCGCCCTCGATCATCTCGTGATAGAGGTCGTTGCCCTCACGGGTGCGTTCGCCGACGCCGGCGAACACCGAGACGCCACCGTGCGCCTTCGCGACATTGTTGATCAGCTCCATGATCGTCACGGTCTTGCCGACGCCGGCACCGCCGAACAGGCCGATCTTACCGCCCTTGGCGTAGGGCGCGAGCAGGTCGATGACCTTGATGCCGGTAATCAGGATCTGCGCTTCCGTCGACTGCTCGACGAAATCGGGAGCACTGCGATGGATCGGCAGGGTCTGCTTGTTGCCGACCGGGCCGCGCTCGTCGACCGGCTCGCCGATGACGTTCAGGATACGACCGAGCGTCTCGGGGCCGACCGGCATCTGGATCGGGGAGCCGGTGTCGACCGCCTTCTCGCCGCGCACCAAGCCGTCGGTGGTGTCCATGGCGATGGTGCGAACCTCGGACTCACCCAGGTGCTGGGCGACCTCGAGCACGATCAGACGGCCATCGGCGTTGACGTGCAGCGCATTCAGAATGTGCGGCAGATCGGCGTCGAAGCGCACGTCGACGACCGCGCCCGTGATCTGGGTGATCGTGCCGATGTTGTTGGTGGCCATGAGACGGATCCCTTTCCTTCGATTGCTGTCAGCGCGCGGCCTAGACGGCCTCGGCGCCCGAGATGATCTCGATGAGTTCCTTGGTGATGGAGGCCTGACGCGAGCGGTTCATCTGCAGCGTCAGTTTCTTGATCACGTCGCCGGCGTTGCGTGCGGCACTGTCCATTGCCGTCATCTGCGAGCCGTAGAAGCTTGCTGCATTCTCCAGCAGCACACGAAAAATCTGGACGGTGAGATTGCGCGGCAGCAGGTCGGCCAGAATCTCGGCCTCGTCGGGCTCGAACTCGTAGACCGCGCCGCCCATCGTGGCGGGTGCCGCCGTCTCACCGGCCTCGGGAGTCGGTGGCGGAATGAGCTGCTGGCGCGTCACAGTCTGGGTCATCGCCGACTTGAAGCGGTTGAAGACCACCGAAGCGACGTCGAAATCACCTGCCGCGAACATCTCCATGATCCGCGCCGTCACCTTCTGGGCGTCGGCAAACGACAACCGGGGACGGCCGAGGTCGGTAATCGTCTCGACGATGAGGCCGCTATAGTCGCGGCGCAGCTGCTCGCGGCCCTTGCGGCCGACGCACATGATCTTGACCGTCTTGCCCTCGGCCAACAGCGCGCGGATATTGCGCCGTGCCTCGCGTACGATCGAGCTGTTGAAGGCACCGCACAGGCCGCGATCGCCAGTGGCGACGATCAACAGATGGACCTTGTCGGCGCCAGTGCCGGCCAGCAGACGCGGACCGGTGCCACCCTTGAAGCTCTGTCCCAGCGACGCCAGGATCTTGTCCATGGCTTCGGCATAGGGCCGCGCAGCGGTGGCCTGCTCCTGGGCACGCCGCAGCTTGGCCGCGGCGACCATCTTCATGGCCTTGGTGATCTTCTGCGTCGATTGAACGCTGCGGATCCTGAGGCGGTAGGTTTTGAGACTGGGCATCGAAAACCTGCGAAGGCTTAGGCGAACTTCTTGACGAAGTCGGCGAGGAACGCCTTCAGCTTGTCGTCGGTCTCCTTGGTGATCTCGCGCTTGTCGCGGATCGAGGCAAGGATCGAACCTTCGGCACGCAAGGTATCGAGCACCTGACGCTCGAATTCGCCGACCCGCGCCACCGGCAGCGTGTCGAGGAAGCCGCGAGTGCCGCAATAGAGCGATACGACCTGCTCTTCGATCACCATCGGCACGTACTGGCCCTGCTTCAGCAGCTCGGTGAGGCGCTGACCGCGCGCCAGCAGGCGCTGGGTCGAGGCGTCGAGGTCGGAGGCGAACTGGGCGAAGGCCGCCATTTCGCGATACTGCGCCAGTTCGAGCTTGATGGTGCCGGCGACCTGCTTCATCGCCTTGATCTGCGCGGCCGAGCCGACGCGGCTGACCGACAGGCCGACGTTAATGGCAGGACGGATGCCCTGATAGAACAGCTCGGTCTCGAGGAAGATCTGGCCGTCGGTGATCGAGATCACGTTGGTCGGGATGTATGCCGAAACGTCGCCGGCCTGCGTCTCGATGATCGGCAGTGCCGTCAGCGACCCTGAGCCGTTTTTTTCGTTCAGCTTGGCGGCACGCTCGAGCAGGCGCGAGTGAAGATAGAACACGTCGCCGGGGTAGGCTTCGCGGCCCGGCGGGCGGCGCAGCAGCAGCGACATCTGGCGGTACGACACAGCCTGCTTGGAAAGATCGTCATACACGATCACGGCATGCATGCCGTTGTCGCGGAAGTATTCGCCCATGGCACAGCCGGTGTAAGGCGCCAGGAACTGCATCGGCGCCGGATCGGACGCGGTGGCGGCAACAACGATGGAGTATTCCAGCGCGCCGTTGTCTTCGAGCGTCTTCACGATCTGCGCGACAGTCGAGCGCTTCTGGCCGATGGCGACGTAGACGCAATAGAGCTTGCGACTCTCGTCGGTGCCCTTGTTGATCGATTTCTGGTTGAGGAAGGTATCGATGGCGACGGCGGTCTTGCCGGTCTGGCGATCACCGATGATCAGCTCGCGCTGGCCGCGGCCAACCGGAACCAGCGAATCGATCGCCTTGAGACCGGTCTGCATCGGCTCGTTCACCGACTTGCGCGGAATGATGCCGGGTGCCTTGACCTCGACCAGCTTGCGTTCGGTCGTTGCCAACGGGCCCTTGCCGTCGATCGGGTTGCCGAGACCGTCGACCACGCGACCGAGCAGCCCCTTGCCGACCGGAACGTCGACGATGGTGCCGGTGCGCTTGACGAGGTCGCCTTCGCGGATCGTGCGGTCTTCGCCGAAGATCACGACGCCGACGTTGTCGCTCTCGAGGTTGAGCGCCATGCCCTTGATGCCGCCGGGGAACTCGACCATCTCGCCGGCCTTGACGCTGTCGAGGCCGTAGACGCGGGCGATGCCGTCACCGACCGAGAGGACCTGGCCGACCTCGGCCACTTCGGCCTCGGTGCCGAAGTTGGCGATCTGCTGCTTCAGAATGGCCGAGATTTCGGCGGCGCGGATATCCATTTAGGCAACTCCCTTCATGGCAAGCTGCAAACGCTGCAGCTTGCTGCGGATGGATGAATCGAACAGGCGCGAACCGACCTTCACGACCAGACCGCCGAGAATGTCGGGCTCGACGCGCGCGTCGATGGAAACCTTGGCGCTGCCCAGCACGCCGCGAAGCGTGTCGGTGAGCTGCTGAAGCTGGGCCGGCGTAAGCGGCACGGCCGAGGTGACGGCCACGGTGGTCTCGCCGCGGCGGCTCGCCAGTTCGGCCAGGAAGGCTGTCGCCATCGCCACCAGCTCGCGGGCACGGCCGTTGGCCGCCACGGTGCCGATGAAGTTGCGGGTGAGGCCGGCGATGCCGGCGGCGTCGAGTACGGCCAACAGCGCTTTGCCCTGAAGCGGACGGCCGATCACCGGGCTGGCGATGACACGGGCAAGGTCGGCGCTTTCGCCGACCATCTTGCGGAACGTGCCGAGATCCTGAGCGACCTGGTCGAGCGACTTGGCATTGTCCGCCAGCTCAAAAAGGGCGCTGGCGTAGCGGCCGGCAACGCCGGTCGTGGCAGAGGTAGCGGTTGACACGTTCAGAGCCTCTCCAGGTACCGTTGCGTCCGGCCGGCAAGTTATTGTTCCGACGGGACTTTTCCCAGGAGAACGTGCTGCGCTGCCGATCGCCCCACCCCGGAAAAGCGCGCGTTGCTACCATGCGGTTTTCCCACGCGCAAGATTGCCAAAGGCCTGTATTACCGCGGTTTTTTGGCGCGTCGTGTCACAGGCCCGTCGTGTCACAGGAAGGAATAGGGGTCGACATCGACCTGCAGTCGCACGGATCCGGGCAGTCCGATCCGCTCCAGCCAGCCATGCAACAGCGGCTGCAAGGCGGTCTCCCGCGGCGCCTTCATCAGGAAGCGGCGGCGATGGCGGCCGCGCAACAGTGCCAGCGGCGCCGTCGAGGGCCCCAGCACGGTCACGCCGGGCTGCTGCGGTGCCCGGCGCGCCAGGGCCGAGCACACGCCATCGACCGCCGCGGGGTCGGGTCCCGACACGATCAACGAGGCGAGGCGCCCATAAGGCGGCATGCCTGCCGCCGCGCGATCGGCAAGCTCCGCCGCCACGAAGCGGTCGCGGTCTCCTGAGACCAGCGCCTGCATCACCGGATGCTCGGGCATATGAGTCTGCACCAGCGCCCGGCCCGGCCGGTCCTCGCGCCCGGCGCGGCCCGCCACCTGGTAAAGGAGCTGGAAAGTGCGTTCGGCAGCGCGCAGGTCGCCGCCGTTCAGGCCCAGGTCCGCATCGACCACGGCAACCAGGGTGAGATTGGGGAAGTGATGGCCCTTGGCCGCCATTTGCGTGCCGATCAGGATATCGATCTCGCCCGCGATCATGCGGTCGACCGCGGCCGACGCCTCGTCCCGACTCATCAGCGAGTCCGACGTGAATTGTTCGAGGCGCGCCTCGGGGAAAAGCTCCAGCGCTTCTTCGGCCAGCCGCTCGACACCTGGACCGCAGGCAACGAACTGGTCGACTGCGCCGCAATACTTGCAGGCGTGGGCCGGCGGCTCCGAATAGCCGCAGTGATGGCACACCAGGGTGCGGCGGAACCGGTGCTCGACCAGCCAGGCCGAACATTGCGGGCATTCGAGCCCATGGCCACAGGCGCGGCAGAGCGTGAGCGGCGCATAGCCCCGGCGATTGAGGAAGAGCAGCACCTGCTCGCCGGCCGCCAGGGTCTGTTTCATGGCCTCGACCACCGGCGGCGACAGCCAGCGTCCGCGCGCCGGCGGCTCGCGCCGTAGATCGACCGGCGTCAACCGGGCCAGTTGCTGGCCGCCGTGGCGCCCCGGCAGATGCAAGGCGCCGTAGCGTCCCGACGCAACATTGACGACACTTTCGAGCGAGGGGGTCGCCGAGGCCAGCACGACCGGTGCAGCGACCAGCCGGGCGCGCACCACCGCCATGTCGCGGGCGTTGTAGGTGACGCCCTCGTCCTGCTTGAACGACCCGTCGTGCTCTTCGTCGACCACGATCAGGCCAAGCCTCGCGAACGGCAGGAACAAGGCCGAACGGGCGCCGACCACGACCCCCACCCTGCCCTCCGAGATGGCCCGCCAGGTCTCGCGGCGTTCGAGGCCGGTCAGGCCGGAATGCCACGGTGCCGGCGGCGCACCGAACCGGTCCTCGAAGCGCTTCAGCCACTGCGCCGTAAGCGCGATCTCCGGCAGCAGCACCAGCACCTGCCGGCCGGCGGCCAGCGCCGCGGCGACCGCCTCGAAATAGACCTCGGTCTTGCCCGCGCCCGGCACGCCGTCAAGCAGGGTGGCGGAGAAGATGTCCGCCTTCACCTTCGCGACCAACGCCTCGGCCGCGCTGGCCTGTTCGGGCGAGAGGCTCGGGCCGGGCCGCTCGCCGTCGGGCCGTGGGAAGGCCCGGCGCAGGGTGCGCTCGACCGGTTCGAGCAGGCCAATCGCCGCCATGGTCTTGACGACCGAGGTGCCGACGCCGGCAAGATGGGCGAGTTCGGCCGCCGCCATCGCCGGTCCGTCCCTGAGGGCCTCCAGTACCCGCCGCCGGGCAGAAGTGAGTTTCAGCGCCGCGTCGCCGGAGGTGCCGGCAGGCCGGTAGATGATCTCGGTCCTGGGGGCCTCCAGCGCCGAGGGCACGCTCATGGCCATGCGCAGCACCGCGCCCGGCGGCGACAGGGTATAGGCCGCCACCCAGTCGACGAACCGGCGCAAGGCATCGGCCATCGGCAGCGCCGGAAGGATTTCGACGATATCGCGCAGTTTTTCCCGCGCCACTTCGCCCGCACCCTCGCCCCAGACGACGCCGACAGTCTCGCGCTTGCCCAGCGGCACCACGACAAAGTGGCCCGCCGTCACATTCATTTCCTGCGGCACCCGATAGTCGTAAACGTCGGCCAGAGGCAGCGGCAGCAGCACTTTCACCGTTCGGAGCGCGGTGTTTTCCACCGGTCCGGGGCGTGCGGAAACAGCCTCGTCGGCTTGTGGCTCCGAGGGGGAATCGCTAGAAATTGTGGTGGCGTGCGCGTCCGAACCACTGGCCATTGAGGTAGTTTATATGAAGTTCTTCGTCGATACCGCCGATGTCGCCGAGATCAAGGATCTGGCGGCCTCCGGACTGCTCGACGGCGTGACGACCAATCCGTCCCTGATCATGAAGGCGGGGCGGCCGATGCTGGACGTCATCAAGGAAATCTGCGCCGTGGTCCCCGGTCCGGTCAGCGCCGAAGTGACCGCCGTCGAGCACAAGAAGATGCTTGAGGAGGGCCGCAAGCTCGCCAAGCTGGCCAGAAACGTCACCGTGAAGGTGCCGCTCACGCCCGACGGGCTGAAGACCTGCAAGGTGCTCACCTCCGAAGGCACGATGGTGAACGTCACCCTGTGCTTCTCGGCCGCCCAGGCGCTGCTGGCGGCCAAGGCCGGCGCCTCGTTCGTCTCGCCCTTCGTCGGCCGCCTCGACGACATCGGCCAGGACGGCATGTATCTCATCGACGAGATCATGACGATCTATCGCCAATATCCGCACTTCAAGACCGAGGTTCTGGTGGCCTCGGTGCGCCACACCCAGCACGTCGTCCAGGCCGCCAAGCTCGGCGCCCATGTCGCCACCGTGCCGCCCAACATCCTGCGCCAGCTCTTCAAGCACGTGCTGACCGACAATGGTCTCAAGGCGTTCCTCGACGATTGGGCCAAGACAGGCCAATCGATCCTCTGACCGGAAAGGGCGGCCCATGGCGAACGACGGCACGGTCCCAGCGCCCGACGGCTCGGGGCGGCAGGTGAAGGTCATCACCGCCGACGACGTCGTGGCCTATCTCAAGGCCCACCCCAGCTTCTTCGCCGATCGCGCGGAACTGGCCGAGGAACTCGCCCTGACACCGCGCGTCCAGGGGCCGGGTGTCATCGACATGCAGCAGGCGATCCTCAGGCGCCTGCGCAGCGAGATCGACAAGCTGAAGGACGAGCGCACCGAGATCATCGCCAATTCGAAGCAGAATCAGATCGTCCAGAACCGCATCCAGGCGGCGGTGATCAGCATCATCCAGGCGACCACCTTCGAAAAGATGATCCACGTCGTGACGCACGAGTTGCCGGAGCTGCTCGACGTCGATTTCATCACGCTTGCCATCGAGGCCAACGCCGATGCCCCCAAGCGGGTGCCGGTGCGCGGCGTCTACGTGCTGGCGCCGGGCGCCATCGACGCCGCCATCGGACCCGACAAGCACGCCCGCCTGCGCTCGCACATTGCCGGCGAAGACGCCTTCTTCGGCGAGGTCTCGCGCTTCGTGAAATCCGACGTGCTGCTGCGGCTCAAGGTGTCGGCCGACTCGCCCGACGGCGTGATGTGCTTCGGCGCCCGCGAGCCCGAAGCCTTCGGCCCCGACATGGCGACCGAGCTGCTGTTCTTCCTGTCCAAGGTGCTGGAGAACACCATCCGCGCCTGGCTCGACCTGCCGGAGTGACCCCGGCGTGAGCCTGGCCGATGCCCAGCAGGCGTGGCGCGACTGGCTCAAAAGCGAACGCCGGCTCGCCGCCCACACGCTGGTCGCCTACGAACACGATGTCGCGGGCTTCCTCGGCTTCATGACGACCTACCTCGGCGCCCCACCCACCCTGGAGGCGCTGGCCAGGCTGAAGCCGGCCGAATTCCGCGCCTGGCTGGCCGAACGCGCGCACCAGGGCCTGGCGCGCAGTTCGACGGCGCGGGCCTTTTCCTCGGTGCGCTCCTTCTTCGGCTTCCTCGACAGGCGCGGCCTTGCCCATAACGCCAGCATCGGCAGCATCCAGACGCCCAAGCTGCCGCGCTCGGTGCCCAAGGCGCTCTCCGAACGCGACATGGGCGAACTGCTCGAGGCTGACCCGGCCGAAAAGGAACGCGACGCCTGGATCGACCTGCGCGACCAGGCGGTGCTGCTGCTGCTCTATGGCGCCGGCCTGCGCATCGGCGAGGCGCTCAGCCTCACCAAGGCGACGGTCGAGGGCCTGCTCGCGGCCGGCCAGGACACGCTCTCGATCACCGGCAAGGGCAACAAGACCCGGCTGGTGCCGCTGCTGCCGCAGGCCCTCGAAGCCATAGTCGCCTATCGCGACGCCTGCCCCTGGCTGAAGGCCGCCAAACCCAACCACGCCTTCTTCATGGGCGCCCGCGGCGGCGCACTGGATCCCGCCATCGTGCAGAAGCGGGTGCGCGACCTCCGCCATCACCTCGGGCTCGCCGACAGCGTGACGCCGCATGCGCTGCGTCATTCCTTCGCCACCCACCTGCTGGGCGCCGGCGGCGACCTGCGCACCATCCAGGAACTTTTAGGCCACGCCTCGCTCTCGACCACCCAGCGCTATACCGACGTCGACGCCGCCCGCCTCACCGCGGTCTACCGCGACGCCCATCCAAGGGCGAAGGTGCGCTAGGCGCCGGCTCGCGCCGATGTCACACCCAAAGGTGTCACACCAAGTTGAGACAAATGTTGTGACACAGGCTGAGCGCCCACCTGTGACATCGAGCAGAATCTGACCCTGCAGCCCCACCTCGGGCGGCCGCAGACGACCGTCACAATTCAGTCCTCGGATGCGTTGCCCGCACCTCGGTCCACCCCACCTGCCGGACGGATCGTCGGC
>ERZ890510.778-NODE-778-length-23481-cov-4.365193_pt1 | contig 23481 bp, 21 predicted proteins | sample MGYA00521265_ERZ890510 | MGnify/ENA primary metagenome ERZ890510 (study PRJEB32303, sample SAMEA104408624) | aquatic metagenome | biome: Brackish water; feature: Chemocline; material: water | place: Baltic Sea | collected 2014-10-26T21:54:00 | depth 110 m ...
GCGGATGTGGATCCGCCGTATCGGCCATGGGCGCGGCGCGATTCAGCTGGAACAGGGGACGAGGATCGACCGTTGCCGGCGCGAAGGTTGCTGTTGGCCGCCACGGCTCAGGCGGCGGCTGGCCGTTGCGCCAGTAGCGTCCGTGGCGCGCCAGCAGGTCGCCGACAGCAGGATCCAGCAGGTCACGGATCATGACAGGCAGAACTCGACAACGGCAAGGTTTTCGGCGGTGGCCATGGTCAGGCCGCTGTGCGCCAGCTGCGTGGTGACCAGCTCATGCACGACAGCACCGTGGTGGCCGGCGAGCATGTCCGGCAGAGCCTGCAGATGGCTGCCATCGGTTTCGCTGATACGGCGAAAACCCGCCGCTTCGTAGACCATCCACGGGAAGGACTGCGCCCACAGCGCATAGACGGGCACATCACTCCAGGCCACTGCCTGCAGGCGGGTGCAGCCCAGGCGTCGGGCTTCATCGATGGCATAGGCCAGCAGGTGCAGGGGCAGCCGGTCCTCGTACGCGGGCATGTCGACGGCGGCGGCGCCAAGCCACAACACCTCTTCATCCGGGGCCTGGTGATGCGTGTCGGAGTCCCAGGCACCGGGGCGCGGGTGGGTGCAGGACTTTGGGAACAGGCGCAGCTGGCCGACGACGTGGTCCTCTTCGGCGGCGACCAGCGCAAAGCGCTCGAGGCGGCCTGCCAGGGAGGCGGCCAGATCGACCCACAGCCCTCGCCAGTCGCCGTCTGCGGGCACGCTGGCGGGATCGGTAGCGGGATCGGTAGCGTCTGGTTCCGGCGCGCAGGCCACATCCTGATGCAGGTTGTAGAGTGGGCGCAGGTGATCACCATACGGTTCGGGCGTACGCAGAGGCACGCGGTCCCAGGCCTCCGGTGCTCGGGGGCCCACCCAATCAAACATGTAGGTCACGATGCATTCGCCTCCGGCCTCTCATCCTACCCCTGCCTGTCATCATACCGAGGTCTCCTTACATGGGCAAGGTGCAGGAAAACTCGCCGGGCGAGGGCCGATCCGGTACAATGTGCAACAGAGGCTGCGGGCTGCGCCGGCAAGGCCTGGAAACGATGGTGATGGGGACCGAATGACGCGCCGCGAACGATTGGAACGCTGCTACCGTGGAGAGCCGGTGGATCGCCCTGCCGTCTACAGCCGCACGGGGATTCCCGGCAACGATCCCAGCTACGATCGCCTGCGCAGGCTGTTGCAGGAGCGCACCGAATGCAAGGCGATCTGGTCGAGTGCCCACCTCGATGCGCCCTATGATGTCGACGCCGTCACGCAGGCGCACGCACCCGACTGGGACCGGCGTGTCAACGTCCTGCATACGCCGGCGGGAGATCTGACGGCGACCCACCTCCTCAGCCGCCATGGCCAACCGGGTCTGCATGAGCGTTTCTACGTCGATGGTCCCGACGCGGCAGAGCGCTACCTGTCCCTGCCCCTGCCACAGGTGGGTGATGATGTCGGCACCTTCTTCACGGCGGACGCCGAGATCGGCGATGCCGGTATAGCCGAGACCCATCTCGGTTTCAATCCCGCCGGCTTCATCGCCGAGTTGTGCGGTTCCGAGACCTTCGCCCTGCTCTCCATCACCCATCGTGATCTGCTGCATGCTCTGTGCGAGCGGCAACAGCAGCTGCTGCTGCAGCGACTGGAGGTGCTGCTGGCCCGCGGCGTGGGCCCCTTTTTCTCGATCCTCGGCCAGGAATACCTGGTGCCGCCACTGCATGGACCGGCAGACTTCGACGATTTCAACGTGCGCTATGACCGGCCCATCATCGAGCGCATCCACGACGCCGGTGGTTTCGTGCACGTACACTGCCATGGCTCGATCGCCCGTGTTTTCGACGGTTTCCTGGCGATGGGCGCCGATGTCCTGCACCCGCTCGAGCCGCCTCCCATGGGGAATATCACGGCGCGTGAGGCGCGCCAGCGAGCCGGTGCACGAATGTGCCTGGAAGGCAATCTGCAGATCCACCGGTTCTACGAAGCGACCCCCGACGACATCCGTGAGGAAGTGGAGACCCTCATGGAGGACGCCTTTGTTGGTGGTGGATTGATCGTTTCGGCCTCGGCATCCCCCTATATCCGTGGCGCCGGTGATCTCTGCTACCCCCAGTACGAGGCGATGGTCGACACCGTGTTGGCATGGTGTGCGCCATGACGGCCCTGCGCTACTGTGCCGATTTTGATGCCGCTCGCGACCGCCTCACGCACTGGTGGCGGGGGGGTGACCTGGGCCGGCCGGCGCTGCAGTTGACGGTGCGGCGTGAGACACCGGCCGACGACATAGCACCCCGCGCCAGGCCGGCGGGCTGGGTCACCGACTACTCCACGAGCGATTTTGACTACCGGGTGTATCTGGCGCTGCGGAGCTGTGTCGATCTCGACTATGTGGCCGAGGCTGTGCCCGCCGTGTCGCCGTGCCTCGGACCCAATACGCTGGCTCTGTATCTGGGTTGCGGCGCCCGGGAGATGCCTGGCACGGTGTGGTTCCAGCCCTGTATTGCCGCGCCGGAAGCCGCTGTATTTGATCCCGCGCCGGACGGTTTCTACTGGGACTTCACCCTGCGTCTGCTCGCTGCCCAATTGCGCCTGGGGGGAGATCGCTTTCTCACGTCCTTCCCCGATCTCATCGAGGGCCTCGACACGCTGGCAGCGATGCGCGGCACCGAGGCGCTGCTCGTTGATCTGCTCGAGCGTCCCGACTGGGTGCATGCCAGTCTGACACAGATCACACAGCGCTACTTCGAATACTACGACCGGCTGTACGAGTTGCAGCGGGACGAACGCGGGGGTAGCCACTTCTGGGCCTGGGCTCCGGGGCGCATGGCCAAGCTGCAGTGTGACTTCTCGGCGATGATCTCTCCCGCCATGTTCGGCGAATTCATGGTACCCGTGCTCGAAGAGATGACGGGACGCCTCGACTACTGCATGTATCACTGGGATGGTCCCGGCGCGGTGGGCCACCTCGACGCGTTGCTGTCGGTAGCCGGCATCGACATGATTCAGTGGACGCCGGGTGCCGGCGCTGCGGCGGTCACCGATCGGCAATGGTGGCCTCTCTATCACCGCATCGTGGCCGCCGGCAAGAAGGTGATTCTTCTGGGCCTGGACACCAGCACAGGTGGGATGGACGGGGTCGCCCGACTCAAGCAGGAATTCGGTAACAGATTGCAGCAGTTCATGTTCGGCATGCGTTGTGCGAGTCTGGGCCAGGCGGAAAAGGTGATCGATATGACGGAGGTTGCATGACGGCAGAACTCACGAGTCGGGAACGTTTTCGGCGGATGTTCGAGCACCGCGAGGCGGACCGCGTGCCGATCATCGATGATCCATGGGGTGCCACGATCGAACGCTGGCAACGGGAAGGTATGCCCGCCGATGTGAGTTACGTGGACTTCTTCGGTCTCGACCGGGTCGGCACGATCGGCATCGACAACTCGCCCAGGTACCCGGTGGAGACGCTGGCGGAAACGCCGGAGTACCGCATCCACAAGACCGCCTGGGGGGCGACGCTGAAGAACTGGAAGCATGCCGCCTCGACGCCAGAGTTTCTTGACTTCACCATCATCGATCGCAGCAGTTGGGCGGCGGCGAAGGCACGTATGACCCCGGCTCGTGAGCGCATCGACTGGGGCCGACTCGAACGGGAGGCGCCACGTTGGGATGCCGAAGGCTGGTGGGTGCAGGCGGGGCTGTGGTTCGGCTTCGACGTGAGTCACTCATGGATGGTCGGCACCGAGCGGCTGCTGATGGCGTTGGTCGAAGATCCGCAGTGGTGTGTCGATCTCTTTGCCCATCAACTTGAGACCGATCTGGCGCTGCTGCAACTGATCCTCGACGCCGGGTATCACGTCGACGCCGTGCGCTGGCCCGACGATATGGGCTACAAGCACAACCAGTTCTTCTCCCTGGCGACATATCGACAGCTGCTCAAGCCGTTCCACAAGCGTGCCGTCGACTGGGCCCATGAACGCGGGTTGGTGGCCCATCTGCACTCCTGTGGTGACATCAATCCCTTTGTCGGCGACCTGCTCGACATCGGCCTCGATGCGCTCAACCCACTGGAGGCCAAGGCGGGCATGGATGTTGTCGCGCTGAAGCAGGCGTATGGCGACCGCCTTGTGTTGCACGGAGGCATCAACGCCGTGCTCTGGGATCAGCCCGAGGCGATTCGGGCGGAAATGGAACGCGTCGTACCCGTCGTCAAGGAAGGTGGCGGTTACATCTTCTCCAGCGATCACTCCGTGCCGTCGAGTGTCAGCGCCGATGACTTTCGTGGCATCATCGAACTTGCCCAACACCTTGGGTCATATCAATGAATGCATCCCATGTCTCCAGTCTTGGTGGGAGCGTCACGCCGGCGGCAGCGAGTGCCGCCGCCGCTGCGGCCCCAGGCACGGCACGCCGCCGCTTCCTCGACTTTGTGCGCGCGCCCACCGAGCATCGCCCCGTGGTCTCGCCCTTTCTGCCGAAACCCGATGTCGTTGACAACGCCCTGCGCCATCTATCCCTGCCAACCACAGGGGATGCCGTCGTGGACGAGATCGCACTGGCCCGGGCGGTGGACTACGAACCCATGTTCATGGTGGGTTGCACGCAGTTCATCTTTCCATGGGAGCTCGACACGCCGGGCGGCGGCGCCGAACTCGTCCGTCACAGGCTGCACACAACGGCCGGTACGTGGACGAAGCACCTGCCCCGCGGCCTGACCATGGGCAGTACGGAAGCCAGTTTCCCCGTACAGACCGAGGCGGACCATGCCTACTTCCAGGCGGCGTGTGGTGGCGTCGCCCAGCGGCAGGAGGAGATCCGGGCGTTCTTCCGGCAGTGGCGTCTCAAGGTGGCCGATGATGGGGTCATCGTCATCGGCCACGTCAATCCGTACTGGCTCGCCCACCAGATCGGTCAGGCGACGTGGTTCCTGCACTGGCACGATTTTGAGACTACGTATCGCCGCAGCATGGCCGCCGTGTACGAGGCGTCGCTGTTCATCTTCACCCTGGCCCTCGAGGAAGGCTTCGATTTCATGAGTGCATCCGGGCTGGGACTGGAAATGACTTCACCCGACCTGTTCGCCGCCATGGATGTGCCGTGCCTGCGCGACTACGCCAACTGGACCCACGAACGAGGGGGGCTGTTCTGGTATCACAACTGCGGTCGCACGCAGCGTTTCTTTGACGCCGGTGACTTCGACCGCATCGAGGCGGACGTATTGGAAACGGTGGCACCACCACCGGCGGGTGACAACGAACTGGCTGCGGCCCGCGCACGGTTGCGTCCCGGCTCCTGTACGAAGGGCAATCTGGATCTGGGGCTGCTGCGGGATGGCAGCGTGGCGGCCATCACCGCGGCGACCCGCAGCATGGTTGAAGCGACCCGCGGGCAGGCGCACATCCACTCGACAGCAGACGCCGTGTTGCCCGGTACACCGCCGGAGAACTTTCTCGCGCACCTGCAGACGGCAAGAGCTATGACAATATGAATGCAGCCGACGGCACGGAGATCCCCGTTCGTGACATGGACTGCCTGCGGCGGCTGGCAGAGCGCAAACTCGAGATCAGCGCGACCCCCGCCAACAGCGAACGTCGTCAGGCCTGGTACGATCACGACGCCGGCGAGCACAGCCGACCCATGGTGCTCGCTGAAACGGGTGGCCTGCGCGACAAGGCCCGGCCCGTGACCGACGCAGATCTGTTTTGCACGTCACCGTGGGGACGCGCTGTCGAGCGCAGCCTGCGCGTCGAGATCTACCAGTTTGACGTGTTGCAGGACGATCACGTCGTCGAGCCCCGCATGTGCACGGGCTGGAAGGTCGCCGCCAGCGACTATGGTGTGCAGGTTGTGCAGCACCATGCGGAGTTCGATGGCGCTCTCGGGGCGCGCCGCTGGGATTCTCCCATCCAGGATCTCGATGCCGACCTGCACCGCCTGCAACAGCGCACTTTCACCGTTGACCGCGAGGCCACACATGCAGAAGTGGCACGCCTGGAGCATGTCTTTGGTCAACTGATGCCCGTCGAGATCCGCGGCGGTCACTGGTGGACGCTGGGCATGACGTGGACGGCGATCGAACTGATCGGCCTCGAAAATCTGATGCTCGCCATGTATGACCAACCGGATGGCCTGCACGGTCTGATGGCTTTCCTGCGCGATGATGCCCTGGCCTTTGCCGACTGGTTGCAGACCGAAGGGCTGCTGTGCCGCAACGACGAGAACGACTACATCGGCTCCGGCAGCATGGGCTACACGCGCACGCTGGCGCGCCCAGGGGCCGATGCCGTCCACACCTGCGATCAGTGGGTCCTGCTGGAGTCGCAGGAGACCGTCGGTGTCAGCCCGATGCAGTTCGCCGAGTTCATCTTTCCCTACCAGCGGGATCTGGCGGCGCGCTTCGGCAAGGTCTACTACGGCTGCTGCGAACCCGTGCACGGCCGTATCGACGTGCTGACCCAGATGCCGAATCTGGCGCGCGTGTCCGTGTCCCCCTGGGCTGACGAAGCGCGCATGGCCGCCGTTCTTGGGGATCGCATCATCTACTCGCGCAAACCGAATCCAACGGCTGTCAGCACCGAGGTCTTCGATGAGGCGGCGATCCTGGCAGACCTGCGGCAGACCCTCTCTATCGCCGGAAACTGTCGGCTGGAGCTGATCATGAAGGATGTGCACACGCTGTGCGAGCATCCCGAGCGCCTGCCGCGCTGGGTGGAACTGGCAAGACAAGCCATCGAGGAAGCCAAAACGAGGTGATCACCCATGTCTGACAACCACGAACTCTACGTTTCGCCTGCGGGCAATGATCTCTGGTCCGGCCGCTGTGCGGCGATCCCGAAGCAAGGCACCGAGGGACCGCTGGCGACAATCCCTGAGGCCATCCGTGCGGCGCGTGTCTGGCGCCAGGAACATCCCGAAGCTGCGGTGCGGATCCATCTGCGCGGCGGCTCCTACTACCTGGACAAACCACTGGAACTCGATCCACGGGATGGTGGCATCGAGCCGGAGAAAATCCGCGGCAACTGTCGCGTCGGACCCGAGCGGCCCCTCGTCATTGCCGGCTACAAAAAGGAGAAGCCCGTCATCAGCGGCGGTCGGGAGATCGGCGGATTCAGCCAGGCAAAGCTCAAGGGCAAGACGGTCTGGGTGACGGATATTGCCGAAGTCGCCAGCGGTGCGCTCTACTTCCGGCAGCTTTTCGTCAACGACGAGCGTCGCCAGCGCCCCCGTTGGTCGCGACCCGGCGCGTCATCCTCCGAGTTTGCCACCATCAGCCAGCTGGCACCCGGTCCCGAGGCAGACAGCTGGAAGACGGGTTACAACGACAGGTTTCATTTCCACGAAGGGGATATCGACGACTGGCACAATCTCGCCGATGTCGAACTGGTCCTGCTGCAGGTGTGGATCGAGTCACGCCTGTGGCTGCAGTCCGTCGATCTGCAACAACAGTTGGTCACTTTCGATCGGTTCAGTACCAGTGGACTGAGCGCCGATCCAACGTCCGGCTCCGCCTATTTCGTCGAGAACGTCTACGAGGCCCTCGGCAAACCAGGGGAATGGTATCTCGACCGGCGCACGGGACGGCTCACGTACGTGCCGAAAAAAGGCGAGACCCTGGCCAACACACGTTTTATCGTGCCCGTACTCGAGAAACTGCTGACCGTCCAGGGAGATGCGGAGAAGCAGCAGTTCCCCGAATACATCCGTTTCGAGGGCATCCGCTTCAGCCACACCGAATGGTCGTACCAGGCGCCCCTGTCGGGCTGTGAGCAGGCGGCACGAATGGTGCCGGCGGCGGTGCAGATTGCCGACGCCATTCGCATCGGTTTTCACAACTGCACCTTCAATCATCTGGGCACATGGGGGATCGAGGTCCTCGGCAGCAGTCGTGATGTCACCATCGCCGACTGCACCTTTGAGGATCTCGGCGCCGGCGGCGTGAAAGCCTGGCACGGCAGCCAGCGCACAACCGTCAGCGACTGTGAGATCTCTGCCTGTGGTCGCGTGTTCTACAGTGCTGTTGGTGTGCTCATTGGCAATTCAGGCGCCAACAAGGTCATCCACAATCACATCCACGACATCCGCTACACGGGAATTTCCGTTGGCTGGCACTGGGGGTACGAACTACGCCACAACCAGGGAAACATCGTCGAGTACAACCACATCCACGACATTGGCGCCGGTTATCTCAGTGACATGGGGGGCATCTACACCCTCGGCCCACAGCAGGGGACACGTCTGCGCTTCAACCACATCCACCACGTGCAGTCGCGCACCTATGGCGGTTGGGGAATCTATCCGGATGAGGGCAGCAGCGATCTGCTCGTGGAGAGCAATCTTGTGCACGACTGCAATCGCGCGCTGTTCAACCAGCACTATGGCAGCAACAATGTCGTGCGCAACAACATCTTCGCCTTCGGTGGTGACGGCCAGGTGAGCCTCAGTTGCATCGAGTCGCACCGCTCCTTCTGCTTTTCCCACAACATCGTCTTGTTCGACAGCGGTGTGCTCTTCAGCCCGCCGCACGTCGGGCAACCCGACAGGGCGAGCCTCGAGTGGGATTACAATCTCTACTTCGACACCCGTGGAAAAAAGCTGCGCATGGCGGGATTGTCGTGGTCCAGGTGGCGCAAGTCAGGCTTCGATCGCCACTCCATCGTCGCCGACCCGGGCTTCAAGAACGCTGGCAAGCGGCGCTTTGGTCTGCGGCAGAATTCCCCCGCAAGGGAAATCGGCTTCCAACCCTTCGAGCTGAAATCCGTCGGACCGCGGAGAGGCAGATGACAGCAGACAAGCGCATCGGTTTCGTCGGGGTCGGTAACATGGGCCAGTGTGCCCACCTGCTCAATTACACGGATCTGGAGGGCTGTCAGGTCGTCGCTCTCGCCGAAGTGCGGCCTGAGCTGGCGGCGCGTGTCGCCGGGCGCTACGAGGTGGCCAGGGTCTACGCCGATCATCGGCAGATGCTTGCCGCCGAATCCCTGGATGGCATCGTCGCCGCGCAGCCCTTCACCCGTCACGGGGTGCTGTTGCCGGAGTTGTTCGCCGCCGGCATTCCTGTGCTGTCGGAGAAACCCCTGGCCCGATCCATCCAGGCCGGACGTCGGCTGGTGGAAACGGGGGGACAGCATGTGCTCGGTTACCACAAGCGCTCGGATCCGGCGGTGCTGCACGCCGTGGCTCGTATCGCGCAGCTGCGGCAGACCGACGAGCTGGGGCCCATGCGTTACGTGCGCATCCTCATGCCCGGGGGGGACTGGATTGGGGGAGGGTTCACGCATCTGGTCCGATCCCTCGAAGCGGCACCGACGCTGGACTTCGATCCACCGGCACAGGACATGGATGAGAGGACGGCCAAGGCCTACGAATCGCTGGTGAATTTCTACATCCACCAGATCAACCTCATGCGGCACCTGATGGGTGAGTCCTACCACATCACCTTTGCCGACCGCCAGGGGGTGCTGCTGGCCACCGAGAGTGACTCCGGCATCGTCGGTGCCATCGAGATGAGCCCCTACCGGACCACCATCGATTGGCAGGAGCGCATACTCGTCGCTTTTGAGAAGGGCTATCTCGAGATCGAGTTGCCGGCGCCGCTCGCATCGAATCGGCCTGGGCGAGTGCGTGAATACGCCGATCCCGGCGACGGCAGCACACCCGTCGCCAGCGAGCCGCAACTGCCCTGGGTCGGGGCCATGCGGCAACAAGCGACGCACTTCGTCCAGCTGCTGAACGGGCAACCGACCTGCCTGTGCACCGCTGCCGAAGCCCTCGAAGACCTGCAGGTAGCACGGGATGCCGTTGTCATGAAAGGGCAACCGTCATGAAAATCCGGCAGCTGGCAATCAACTCGGTTTCCACCCGGCATCACGACCTGCAGAATATCCTGGCCGCCTACGAAGCGGCAGGATTCGTCAACGTCGAATTCACTCTGAAACACATCTACGACTACCTCGACGCGGGGCACACGCTGCCGGACGTTGCAGCGCTGCTGCAACGACACCAGCTCAGCTGTATCGGTGGCTTCGAGGCCGCCGCTGTCTGCTTTTCCCAGGGCGTCGAGCGCACGCAGAACCATGCCCGCATCCTGGCCAACTGTCAGCTCGTGGGTGACCTCGGGGGCTCGGTACTGGTGTTGGGCACGGATGGACCCGGTGCAGCCACGGTGGTTGCCGATCCAATCGAGGTGATCGCCGCCACCTTCGGTGAACTGGGCGAGCGCGTGCAGTCCACAGGCGTCAAGCTGTGCCTCGAGTTCAACTGGTCACCGGTCGTCAAGTCGGTACGCACGGCAGTCGATGTAGCCCGCCGCTCAGGCTCGAACAATGTGGGTGTGCTCTTCGATCCGGCGCACTATCACTGCACGCCGAGCAAGTTGGAGATGCTTACTGCGGAGTCGGTCCCGCACATCGCACACGTACACGTGGATGACATGGCCGACAAACCCGGTGAGTTGAGCAACTGCAATGCCGATCGTGCTCTGCCCGGGGAGGGCTGTCTCGACCTGAGGCAGATCTTCGGGCGCCTGGAACAGTTCGGCTACGAGGGCTATTTCTCGATCGAGATGTTCGACGAACAGCTCTGGGCGATGCCGGCGGACCAGGCTGCAGCGAGGATGTACGCCAGTTTGTTGCCTCTTTGTGATCGTTGATCGGAGAGCCTGTCATGCAAGAGCGCGACCAGCTGCGCGACCTGGCCCGTCGTTACGTCGACATCTGCCAGCGCCCGGAACAGCAGGAACGCCGCCAGCTCTGGCGTCGACACAACAGCCTGCAGGCGACGCGACCGCCGATCTACATCCGCGCGTTCGCCTGGCAGGAGATGCCCGATGCCGAACTGCAGTGCCAGGATCCCCTGTGGCGCAGCTACGAGGATTTCTTCCGCCGCCACCTGTTCTGGGATGGGCTGGGGGACGATTCGATCTTTGAGCCGTGGGTGACGGTGCGGGCCATCCACAAATGCAGCGGCTGGGGGGTGCACGCCGAGCGCCGCCGTACCGAAGACCTGCATGGCTCCTTCAAGGTCGAGTACCCGATCCAAGACCCCCAGGATGTCGACAAGCTGCGGCCGGCCCAACACGAGATAGACGAGACCCGCACGGCGCAGAACCTAGCCCGCGTGCAGGATTGCCTCGGCGATCTGATCGAGATCGATCTCGATCGAGGCCCGGCATACTGGACGTGGTCAGCGGATCTGTCGACGGACCTGGGATATCTGCGTGGCATCGAGCACTTCATGGTGGACATGATCGATCGGCCCCAATGGTTACACGCGCTGCTGGCTTTCATGTCCGAAGGGGTCCTGCGGGCCCAGCAACAGGCGGAGGACGCCGGTGATCTGGGTCTGAGCGACCACTACAACCAGGCCATGGCCTACGCCGAAGACCTCGACGATCCAGCGGCGAACCGTCGCGCTTCAAAGCGGCAACAACTGTGGTGCTTTACGGCGGCGCAGGAGTTCACTGGGGTGTCGCCGAGTATGCACGACGAGTTTCTGCTGCAGTATCAGTTGCCGATCATGAAGCGTTTCGGCCTCGTCGCCTACGGGTGCTGTGAGGATCTGACGGACAAGATCGACATGCTGCGACAGATCCCGAATCTGCGGCGCATTGCCGTATCCCCCTTTGCCGACGTCGGCCGCTGTGCCGAACAGATCGGACGTGACTACGTGTTCAGCTACCGGCCCAGCCCGACGGACATGGTCGGCTACGGGCTGGACGAAGCGCGCGTGCGACAGTTGCTGCATCAGGATCTGACGGCGTGCCGGGACAACTGTGTTGATATCACACTGAAGGATGTCGAGACGGTGGAAGGGGACCCACGACGAGTTCGGCGTTGGGTGCAGTTGTGCCGACAGGTGGTCGACGAGGTATTCGTCGACGGTTGACCACGAGGCGGGCCAACGCCTCACTCCATGGAAGGTTGGGTGGATGCACGACATGACCATGCGGGAACGCATGCTCGCCCTGGTTCGGGGCGAACCGGTGGACCGCGTTCCCTTCGTTCAGTATGACCACCTGGCGGCGCGCAACGAGGAGATCTGGGCGCTCATCGGCCGACAGGAGATGGGTGTGCTGCGTTGGACGACGCCTTTCCGTCGCGAGCATCCGCACTGCACGCGCACCGTAACTGCGATCGAACGGGATGGTCTGCGGGGCGAGAGCACGGTCATCGAGACGCCCCGTGGCACCATGCAGTCGCAGCGCTTCTTCGAGCCCATGTACGGTTCGGGCTGGACGGCACAACACTTCGTCAAAGTGCTGTCAGACTACGATGCCCTCACGGCCTGGCTCGATGACGAAGTGATCATCGCCGATGCGGAACCGCTCGACTGCGCCCGTCGAGAACTCGGTGAGGATGGCCTGCCCCTCGTACGGGTGGAACGCAGCCCCTTCCAGCAGTTGTGGATTCAGTGGGTCAACCTCGAAGATCTCGTCTGCCACATGATGGATGATCCGGAACGCGTGGCCATCTGCATTGCGGCGCTGCAGCGGCGCCAGCGGGATGTATTTGGCGCCATCGCCAGCCTCGACGTCGACTTCGTGGACTTTCCCGACAACATCACGGCGCCCGTCATCGGCGAAACCTGGTTCCGTCAGTACTGCCTGCCCGACTACGACGAGTTGGCCGACAGGCTCGATGTCCCGGTGTACGTGCACATGGATGGCGATCTGGCACCCCTGTATGCGGCCATCGGCGAATCGAAAGTCAGTGGCCTCGATTCGCTGTCGCCACCCCCCGACAACGACACGTCACCGGGGGCGGCGCTGGCCATGTGGCCGTACATGCGTGTTGCCGTGAATTTCCCATCCTCGGTACACCTGGCCCCGCCGGAACAGGTATATCGGACGACGATGGACCTGCTGGAGCAGGGCGGCGGCAGCGGCCGCCTGCAGATCCAGATCTCGGAAAACGTCCCTCCCTCCTGTTGGCCCCGGAGCTTTCCACAGATCGTGCGCGCCATCCACGACTTTCACGACTAGGGCAGCAACACCACCGATCTGCACATGGGCCAATCGGTACGCCTCACCCGGAAAGATCCTCCAGCGTCAGGGAGATCGTCTCAAGATCGAGCCCAAGAACCGTGTGCAGCCTGACGATGGTGGCGACTCGATCCAGCTGCACAACGGCGATGCAGGGCGTTGTGCCGGAAGCAAGACCCTGACCCACGAGGCCGGCATCATAGACCTCGCGCAACCAGAGGATCTGCACCTGGTAGATCTCGGCAACGGTCTCGAGGCTGAGGTGGAGTTCGCCACCGATGTAGAGCCTTTCCTTCACGAGGGTCCTCCTGCGGCGGTGCCCGCAAGCTCGCGCAGGAGTTCCTGCTGGCGCGGGCTCAGATTTGTGGGCAGGTCCATTTCGAGCCGAACGAAACAGTCCCCGTGACTACCTTTGCCGTCGGCCAGGCCCTGATTGCGCAAACGCAGTCGAAGCCCGCTGCGGGAGCCCGGGGGAATCGCAACCGACACGGTGCCGCGAGCGGTGCGCGCCGTGTATCGGGTGCCTGCGTGCGCTTCCCAGGGAGTGACGACGAGGCGCACTTCGAGGCCATCATCAACGAGCCGATATGTGTCGTCGGCCTCGAGTTTGAGCAGCAAATGCAGATCGCCATTCTCGCCGCCGCTTTCTCCCGGTTCACCAAGGCCTTTCAGGCGAAGTTGCATTCCGTCCCACAGGTCGCCTGGAATTGTCAGGGATACGGTCTGGCGCTTCTGCACCTGGCCAACGCCGGCGCAGGTCGGGCAGACGTGGGTTGTGACGAAACCTGTGCCGCCACACGTGGGGCAGCTCACGCGGCTGGGGATCTCGAAGTTGCGTTTGCCGCCGGCGATCGCCTCGGAGAGGGGCAACCGCAGCTCCGCATGTGCGTCGGCGCCACGGTACTGGTAGCGTGCGTGGCGTCCCTGACGACCAGGGAAGTCCTGGCGGAACTGCCCTCCGAAGATCTCCTGGAAGAAATCCGAGAACCCCGCCGATTGCCCGAAGCTGGTCTCGAATTCCTCGGGTGTCATCGTGCGTTGACCGGGGCCCGGTTCGAACTCCTGTCCATGTTCCCAGTGTTCACCGAAGCGATCGTATTTCTTGCGTTTCTCCGGATCCAGCAAAACCTCATAGGCCTCGCTGATCTGTTTGAAACGGGCTTCGGCTGGCCCCCGGTCGTCCCCCTGATGGCGATCCGGGTGCCACTTGAGTGCCAGCTTGCGGTAGGCCTTCTTCAGGGCGTCCTCGTCGGCATCACGGGCGACACCCAGAACCTCGTAGTAGTCCTGGAACTTCACCGCTATTCAGATGTTCAGAGGGTTGTTCTGCAGCAGGACGATCTTGTTCGCCAACTGCGGCGTGAGACTGAGAATGCGATACTGCAGCAGACGCGTGACGGTGGCGAAATCCTTCCATTCAGAAACGAAGGACTCCGGACCGGCGAGCAGCGCACTTGCTTCGCCCAGCGTTTCCTTGACGTAGTCGCCCAGGGACTTGTCCAGCAGTTCCTGTTCCAGGGCCTTGATGATATCTCCCAGTTTGCCCTTGTCGAGCCAGGTGCCGCTGCACTGATGGCAGTACTCGACTTGCACACCCGTTTCGTCGTAGTCCAACATGTGCATCCGTACGGTGCAGCGCGGGCACTGCGTCTGACCATCGGCGACAGCAATGGCCTCCGCCTGGGACCAGATGGCAAAATCCATCCAGTTGAGATCGGCGTCTGTCGAGTCTTTGACCAACCGCAACTCGTCCTTGTCGAACCAGATTCCTTCGCAGCGACGGCATTCCTTCACCGTGACGGCTTCTATGGTACGGGGCGTCAGTTCAATCTGGCACTTTGGGCAATGCATGGCAGACTCCGTTCTGGGGGGGCTTCCCACCGTCGGTCATGGTGCAGCCAACTCGGAGCGATTGAGGGCGTGCATGGCGAAGAAGAAGGCCAGTACTGTCTCCAGAAGCAAGATGCTCAAAGGAACAACGGCAGCCGCCAGACGCTCCCCAAGGGGTATGGGCTGCAGGTGGAATCGCGGAATCAGGCTGCTGTCGAGAGGCTTGTCCGACATGAAATCCGGGACAAAAAAGAGATGCGGTGAGTCGGGGTCGGCACCATCGCGAGCACGGAGGAACTCGCGCAGGGCGCTGCGGTACTGATTGGCCTGGTCGCGGAAAGTGCGGAACCGATGGATGCCTGTGCCGAGCAGGGCTTCGACGGTGTACTGGAAGGCGAAGCCCGGTGACAAAAGGTTGACGCCGCGGGCGATGCTGAACTGGCGCAGGTTGTTCTGCTCGATGGCACGGACGCGCTGATTCAACTCACCGTCGAGTTCGTTCAGTTTCGCCGCGTAGCGGTGTTCGAGGGCGTACGCATCGACACGTGCCAGCTCGGGCTGCCGCGGGGCGATGCCTTCAGCGACCATGGTTTCGCGAAACTGATTCTCGAAATCCTCCAGTTGATCGAAATAGAAGCCCGCCGGTTCCACGACACGTATCGCGATCAGGTACGACGTCTGCGGAATGACGACGATGAGGGCCGTCCACGTCATGATGAGCACGACCAGTGACGTTGCCGAGGTGCGGGCCACAGCGGAGATCCCCATTCCCAGCAGCAGAAACAGTGCCGCGTAGAATACCGCGCCAACAAAGAAGAAAAGGTAGCTGCGGGCGACCATGCCATTGAGTTCGAGCACACCGCTGAGGGCCAGGATGGCGAGGCTGATCAGGCTGCCCAGCATCAGTGTCACCGACAGGGTGAGCAGGTGGGCGAGAAACTTGCCCATGAGGAACTGCCCGCGCGACAGTGGATTGGCCAGGACCAGGCGCAGTGTACCACCTTCGCGCTCGCCGGAGATGGCATTGTACGACAACACAATACAGAGGAAGGAGAGTACGTAGCGGACGATGACGCCCCAGTCCATGACCTCGAAGGTGCGCATCCAGTAGTTGACGGTGCGCGCGTGACTCAGATTGGTGAACCGGCCCGACTCAGGGCTGACGTTCATGCCATAGGGAAACCAGTCCGAGCCGGCTTCGAGGATGAATTCGATGCCCGCTTCCGGCGCCCGGATCTTGTAGTTCGCCGACACCGCCTGCCGGAGTGTCTCAGCTCCCTCGTAGCGACTTTCATCGCTGTGTGTTGCGAGTTCTGCCTCTTGGGCGACACGATCCATTTTGTGGGCGTAGATGATGCCGTTGCCGACGAAGAACATCAGCAGCACAATCAGGCTCGTCTGAAAACGGAGGGAGCGCAGATTGTCGCGCAACTGGTGCAGCAGCACGGCCGTCATCATTGCGGGTCGTACGTGTCGAAGCGGAAGAGGGTCACCAGGGCGCTGAGGCCGAAGATGAGGATAAGCACCAGCAGGCCGGGCATCATGATCTCGAAGGATTCGCCCAGCGTGCGTTTCCAGCGACCGCCAAACTTGGGCATGTTCGTCAGGTCGAGTTGTCGGCGGCCGTCCTCGGCGGCCTGCAGTTCCTGCGCCTCGGCCCAGGCCATGCGCGCCTGCATGAAGGGTGAGTCGGGGGACAGCATGGCCTCCGTAACCGCTTCCGGATCGGGGATCATGGGCTCCTGGTCGGCAGGGTCATCAGAAAACCAACGTCCGTTGCTGAATACCCCCTTGTCGCGCATGTATTCGATCCAGGTCCGCCGATAGTCTCGTCCCAGTTGACCGAAGCGCATGCGGTCACTCAGGGACGTGCGTGCAAGCTGGTAGGTCAGTACCTGGTAGTTCGTTACCGGTGACAGGATCGCCCAGCTGTCCACCAGGTGGGCTTCACTGTTGAGGGGCTTCCAGTTCTCCCACTGATAGTCGTAGCCGCGGTCGGCAATCTCCAGGCGTTTGTTGAGTTCCTCCTCCGTGCGCCGACGCTGCCAGTCGAAGCCCACCGGATGGGCATAGCGCACGCGACTTTTTCGTTCGAGGCTCTGCAGATACGCCGGTGGCGGTGGTGGGTGCGTCGATTCCCACTCTTCCATGTGCTGTTCGCGTTCCTCGCGCAGATCACGGATATGATCGAGCCATATCTCGGCGGAGGGCTCGTCGACACCGTAGCGTGACATGGATGGCAGGAAGCTGACGTAGCCGATGCCGGCAACGAGCCAGCCGAAGAGGCAGATGGTGAGCGCCGTGGAGGCGTCCCGCGTCAGGGCCGATACCATCAGGCTGAGGGAGAAGATCTGCGCCAGAAACAGGCAGGAGAGGCCGAAGAGGATGGCCAGCCGCAGCCAGTCGTCGCCCTCGAGCTGAATGTCCGGATTGGCGAGCATGATCAGCAGGGAGAGCACGAAGGAGAGAGTGAAGGGCACACACAGGGAGATGACGCCCCCCACGAGTTTGGCCAGCACCACATGACCACGTGGCACCGGGTTGCTGAGCATCTCCTTCAGGGTGCCGCGCTGGCGCTCGCCACAGATGCTGTCGAAACCGAGCACCACGGCGAGAAAGCTGAGCAGCAGGGCGACAACGGTGCTGAAGTCGATCTGCACAAGCACCTTCATCAGCCGGCTGACAGAGTCGCTCAGGCTCCAGGCTGTGATCGGCACATAGTCGAGACCAAAGAACACGCCCTGACCTGAGGTGGATACGTTGCCGCGGCTCAGTACCGACAACGGCATGGGGGGCACCATGATCGTCGGGTCGATCCTGTTGTACGTGGTGGCCTGGCTGTTGCGGTCGTTCAGATTGCCGGATTCGGCGGCGTAACTGTCGAGATTGTTGGAATAATCGAGGCTGCCGATGAGGGTCGCCATGACGGCGAGGATCACACAGAACACGAGCGCCACCCCCAGGCGCAGGGTGAGCAGGTTTTCCAGCAGCTCTTTGCGGATCAGGATCCACATGACGGGCGGGGGCTCCGATTGCTTTGAGTTTCCGAGTCCAATGTGGTCAATTCCACCAGTTTTCCCAAACAGAACATCACCTGTCACCCAGGCATGGATTCATCGACGATGGCTAAGGCAGTCGCGAGGTCGTCACCGTCGAGCCAGTGCATCGGTGTGCCGCGCCGCTCCATGCCGCGGAAGTAGGTGTCCTGGCGTTTGACGAGTTGGCCGATGGCCTGCAGCAGATCGGTGCGCATCTGCTCTCGTGTGGTGTCCCCCAGCAGATAGTGGCCGACGTGGCGGAACTCCATACCCAGCTGATCGAGCCGTTCGATGGGAATGCCGGCATCGAGCAGCTTCTGCACCTCTTCGACGAGGCCGGCAGCGAGGCGTTCGTCCAGGCGCGTGGCGACACGCTGGCGCAACACGGCTCGGTCCCAGCGGATGGTCAGGACCAGGGGGCGCAGTTCGGCGCGGACCGTGGCGGCGCCAAGGGTGCCGGCACGGGCCTCGGCCAGGGCTACCTCCAGGGCGCGAACCAACCGTCGTTTGCCGCCGCTGGTGTCCAGGTTGCGATAGCGCTCCGGCGCCAACTGGCGCAGTCGACCTTCGAGTTGCTCGGGGGACTGCCGCATGAGTTCGGCGCGCAAGCCTTCATCGGCGGGCTCCTGTGGGACCTCGTAGCCGCGCAGCACGGCCTCCAGATAGAGTCCGGTGCCGCCAACGACGACGGGCAGACGACCACGGGCGGTGATGTCGGCGAAGGCGGCGTCAAAATCCTGCAGATAGTTCCACAGACTGTAGACCTGCTGCGGTGAGGAAATGTCGATGAGATGGTAGGGAATGGCGCCGTCGGGGGTCTCGTACTCGGCCAGGTCCTTGCCACTGCCGATGTCCAGCCCCCGGTACACCTGGCGTGAGTCGACGGAAATGATCTCGCCGCCATAGCCCCGGGCCAGAGCCACACCCAGCCGGGTCTTGCCCGATGCCGTGGCGCCGCAGACGACGAGCAGATTGCGGGGCAGAGCCGCCGGCAGGTGGATGTTGTCAGCCTCATTCATGCGCACAACAGTGTAGCAGGAATGCCAGCAATTGGATAGCGCTGTTTGCGCTTGGCCCGGCATCTGCGTGACAATATCCTCGACGAGTCGCAGACAGGCCGAATGCGACCGAAACCGGGAAAGCAGACCGATGCCAGGTACATACGATTGGGAGTTCCCCCTGCCACGCACCCACACGGGCATGCTGCAGGGCAACGGCAGGTTGGGACTGATGATCTGGGGGGAGGGCAGCGTGCTGTGCCTGACCCTGGGCCGCGCCGACCTGTGGGACCATCGCGGCGGCCTGCCGTGGACGGAGAAACAGTCGTACGCCAACATCCGCGCGTGTCTCGAAAGTGGCGATGAGCCACGACTGCGCGAGCTCTTTGAGGGTACAGCACGCCCCGAGGGTGAACCCAGTCGTCCGAGCATCATCCCTGTGGGGCGGCTGGAACTGGACTTCGGCCCCGGTGTCGAGCTGACGACGGGAACGCTGGACACGGCGGATGGCACGGTCACCGTGAGCCTGCGCAAGGGCCGGCGGCAGTACACCGTGCGGCTGCTGCTGGACATGCAGGCGGATCTTGCCTGTGTCGAGCTGCCGCCGGGCCTGACGATGCCGAAGGTATCGCGCTTGCCCGCGTGGAACTGGGTCGGTGCCCAACTTGCGGCCATCTCCTTTCAGCCGCCAAAACGGTTCACGACCAGCGACGCCGCCGGGTGGTATCAGATGTTGCCTGTTGATCCCGGTGTCTGCGTCGGCTACGCCTGGCAGGGGCGCAGCCTGGTTGTTGGCGTGGCTCGTGGGCGGGACCAGCCGCTGGCGCAGACAGCCGTTGCCGTCCTGCTGAGGACGCACGCGGCGGATGGCATCGACAAGCTCGGGCGCCGCATCGGGCGCTGGTGGAAGGCCTACTGGAAGGATGCGGCACAACTAGATCTGCCGGATGTGCAACTGGCCTTCCTCTACGACTACGGCATGTACAAGTTCGCCGGATTGACGCAGCCCGAAGGCATCGCTGCCACGCTGCAGGGACCGTGGATCGAAGAATACCAGATGCCACCCTGGTCCAGCGACTACCACTTCAACATCAACGTGCAGATGTGTTACTGGCCGGCCTTCCACGGCAACCGCCTCGAACACCTGCGGCCGCTGTTCGACATGATCCATACGTGGACGCCGGTGCTGCGTCACAACGCCCACGCCTTTATCGGCATCGACGACGGACTCATGCTGCCCCATGCTGTCGACGATCACTGCACCTGCATGGGCGGTTTCTGGACGGGCAGCGTCGACCACGGCTGTACCGCCTGGGTGGCGCAGATGATGTACCGGTACTACCGCTACACCGCCGATCGGCGGTTCCTGGAGGAAGTGGCCTGGCCCTTCATGCAGGGCGCCATGCGCGTGTATGAAGAGATGCTGGAGGAGGAGGGCGACGGTTACGTCCTGCCCATCTCTGTTTCGCCCGAGTATCGCGGCGCGGGCATGGACGCCTGGGGGCGCAACGCCAGCTTCCAGCTGGCCTGCATCCATCGTTTGTGTGAAGACCTGCAGGAGGCAGCAGCGACGCTGCGGCAGGCACCCAGGCCCATCTGGGCGAAGATCACTCAGCAGCTGCCAAAGGCCTGCCTCACCGGGGCGGCGGGTGCACAGGAGATCGCTCTGTGGGAGGGCACGCCGCTGGAGGAAAGCCACCGCCATCACTCCCACCTGGCGGGCATCGCGCCCTTCGATCTGTTCGACCTCGCCGACAGCGATACGGCGGGGCTGGTTGAGCGCAGCCTACGGCGCTGGCTGGCGGAGGGGCCGGGGTTGTGGAGCGGCTGGTGTGTGCCTTGGGCGAGTATGATCCACACACGCGTGGGCAATGCGGATGCCGCCGTGCTGTGGCTGGAGATCTGGCGTCGGGTGTTCACCAATAAAGGGCACGGCACGCTGCACAACATCGACTTTCCCGGGGTCTCGCTCATGGGTGGGCGGTCCATGGGGCAACTCGACAAGAGCCACGAGATCATGCAGATGGACGCCGGCATGTCCTGCGTTGCGGCGCTGCACGAGCTGCTCGTGCACGAGCGCCGCGGGGTTACCTATCTGTTCTCCGGGGCGCCGCAGCAGTGGCAGGAGGTCGGCTTTCGTCAGGTACGCACCGGTGGTGCGTTCCTGCTGAGCGCCCGGCGCACGCGAGGCCAGATCCGCCAGGTGCGCATCCAGAGCCTGGCCGGTGGCGTGCTGCAGTTGGCCAACCCGTGGCCTGGTGCGGCGGCACGGTTGTGTCGGGCAGATGGCAGCGACAAGCGCGTGACCGGGCGGGTCCTGCGCCTGCGTGTGCCCAAGGGGGAAGTGGTGATGCTGAAACCGGACAGGCAGGTGGCGTCATGATGCAGCTGACGCAGCGGGAGCGCTTCCTGGCCTTCGCCGGTTTCCAGGGCGTGGATCGAGTGCCGCGCCACGCCTCGTACACACCGCACATGCTGGCGAAAATGACCCAACATCTGGGCCGCAGCCCGTTGTTGCACTTCGACATGGACACCGGCATCGGTGCCGGACTGCAGCCGCCGCCGGGTTTTGTGCCGCCCGACTATTCGGTGTATCACGTCGGTCGGACCCCTGGCGCGGATGGTTTCACCATCGATGGCAATGGCTGCGGCCACGTCGACCACGGTTTCTATCACTTCACCGAATACATCAGTCCCATGGCGGCGGCGACAGGCATCGAGGAACTGGAGCAGTATCCCATCGCCAGCCGCGCCGACTGGCTCGTTACGGCCATGCACGAGGCCGTGACCGAGGCGCATGCTGCCGGCCAGTATACACAGATCTTCGTCGGCCACATGTACGAGAACGCCTGGCAGGTACGGGGCTACGTGCCGTTTCTGGAAGATCTGCTGTTGCGCCGCGATTGGGCTGAGACGGTGCTCGACAAATTCTGCGACAACAATCTGCTCGTCGCCGAAGCTGCGGGTCGGGCCGGGTACGACTGCATCGGTACGGGGGACGACGTGGCCAATCAGAACGCCCTCATGTTTCAGCCCGAGTTATGGCGCCAGGTGATGAAGCCGCGCTGGGCCCGTGTGATCGCCGCGGCGCGGGCGCACAAACCCGACATCCACGTGTGGTATCACTCCGACGGCAACATCTGGGACATCCTCGATGACCTGGTGGAGATCGGCATCACCATCCTCAATCCGGTGCAGCCCGAGTGTATGGATCTGCTGGCGATTCGCCGGCGCTTTGGCAAACGGCTGGCTTTTGATGGCTGCATCGGTACACAGACGACGTTCCCCTTCGGCAGTGTGCAGGACATGCGCAGCCGGGTGCAGGAACTGGCGCAATCGCTCCACGGCATGGATGGGGGCCTCATGCTGGGGCCCACCCATGTGCTGGAGCCGGAAGTGCCGGCGGAGAATGTCGTCGCCTTCTTCGAAGCCTGCGACGGGTTGACGGCCTAGATCAGCTGACCGGGTCCAGGTCCCGCGATCACTCGGGATAGTTCGCCGCGACCTCTGCCTTGATCAGCGCCGCCAGCGGCTGGGCGCCGAAAGGTTCCAGGGGTTTGCCGTTGACGAAGAAGCCCGGTGTCTTGCGCACCCCCAGCGTCCTGGCATCGGCCAGATCCTGCTCGATGAGGGCCGTGATGCGAGGGTCTTTCATGTCGATCCGCGCGCGCTCCACGTCGACACCGGCTTCCGGCAGAAACTGCCAGACCTGATCCAGCATCACCTGGTGGTTCTTGGTCCAGGATCTCTGCCGGCGATAGAGAACCTCCAGCGTTTCCCAGAACTTGTTCTGCATCCTTGCCGCCTCGAGAACGCGCACGACGTCGTGCGAGCCCTGGTGAAACGGGGCGTAACGGATGACAACTTTCACGCGCCCCGGAAAGGCTTCCAGTGCCTGGTGCATGTAGGGCGCAAAGTTGGCGCAGGTCTCACACGCGGGGTCCGTGAACTTGACGATGTAGACCTTCGCCGCATCACTGCCGAGGGTCGGCGAATGGGGCCGGACAAAACGCGAGGCATCCTCCCGCGCCATGAAGCTGAGATCCTCCGCCCGTGATGTCCGGTAGGAGTTGGCGGCCAGAACGAAACCCACGACCAACACAAGGCAGGTCCCGGCAAAGATGACACGCTTCACGTGATACTCCTCTTTTTGAGCACGAACAGGATGCCCGTCAGTGCAGTGAATGACAGCAGCGCAAGCAGCGGGATCGACAGGAAGCCGAACAACAGCAGATACTGCTCGGTGCAGGACACGCCCTGCGCGCAGGGCTGCAGACCGGCAGGCACGATGCCACTGTAGAGCAGGTTGTGATAGGCAGCCAACAGCCAGCCCACGACCGCCAGAGGCAGGGCGTATCTGACGACGGCTCGATCGAGAGGGAACAACGCTCTGCCGAGGATGATGACCAGAGGAAACAGGCAGATCCGCTGATACCAGCACAGAATGCACGGCGGGTAGTCCATGACGTTGCTGAAGAACAGGCTCCCCAGCGTCGATCCGGTGGCGATGAGCCAGCCACAGAAGAGCAGGACCCAGTCCGGGTCGAGATCTCCTGAGGACGACGGTGTGGCGACGGTGTCCAATGACCCGCTCATGTCCGGTAGTGGCAGCGAGCGG
>ERZ890510.780-NODE-780-length-23468-cov-5.161876_pt1 | contig 23468 bp, 21 predicted proteins | sample MGYA00521265_ERZ890510 | MGnify/ENA primary metagenome ERZ890510 (study PRJEB32303, sample SAMEA104408624) | aquatic metagenome | biome: Brackish water; feature: Chemocline; material: water | place: Baltic Sea | collected 2014-10-26T21:54:00 | depth 110 m ...
CGCAAGAAATCTGGCCCTCTTAATCGCTACTGACAACTGTCTTTGAAAACGGGAACGCGTCCCAGTAATACGAGCAGGAATAATTTTTCCATTCTCGGAAACAAAGTCTTTCAAGATATCCGTATTTTTATAATCAACCCAGTCTATTTTCTCAGCAGTGAAACGACAAAACTTACGCCGTTTAAATAAGGGGCGACTTGGTTTACGTTTATCATTTTTTTTCTTAAATGCCATTACAACCTCCAATATCTCAAGAATTAATTCTTATCAAACCCTTGCACATTAAACACAGGCCATTTAGATCGAACTCCTTTGTTCATCAAAAAACCACAAAGGGATAGCTTTTGCCCTACCTCAATTTGATCTAACTCAACTGCCTTATCGCCTAACACAACACAATCCAGGTTCAACATGACCCGCCTTTGGTTTTTAGCTTCCATCTGTTCACTACCATGTTCGACTGAAAATTTCAGGACTGGCATTCCAGATGGAGAGTATCGCAAAACCTCTTTAGCGGTAATCGTCGCGAATAAATCAACTTTATTCGTCGACACAAAGTGTCCCTATGCTTCCTCTGTGGTTTTAACAGGCTCTAATGTGACCTCTTCGGTTACCACTGCCGCTACTTCCACCTTAGGTGCAACCTCTGGTGCGGTAGGAACCTTCGGCGTAGCGGGCACTTCAGTTGAAGAAGTTGCTGGAGGACGTCCAACAATTTGTTTCGATTTATCTTCTTTCATCATAGAGGAAGGCTCAGTCACCGCATCCTTCATAGAAACGGTGAGATGTCGGATAACGGCATCATTGAATTTAAAACCCAATTCAAGCTCTTTGAGCACCTCTTGGTCACACTCGATGTTCATGAGAAGATAGTGTGCTTTATGAATTTTTTGAATGGGATAAGCAAGCTGTCTGCGCCCCCAGTCTTCCAACCGATGCACTACTCCCTGCCCGGTGGTAACTTGATTGCGATAACGCTCTATCATTGCTGGTACTTGTTCACTCTGGTCTGGGTGAACCAGAAATACGATTTCGTAATGCCGCATTAATTTGTCTCCTTATGGTTGACGACGCTTCATAAGCGTCTTAAAAGCCCCCTAAAAATGCGGTTTTAGTGGGGCAAGGGATGCGAAGTATACCCTCTTTTACAGGCCTACACAAATAAGGAAAACAAATAATAATACGTAGGAACAACGTGTTAGCTAAATCAAACATCAAGATCAAATTTTTAGATTAATAGTTCAAATAAAAATATAAGTATCCACTACATTAAGATGTTTACACAATACTGCTATCTGGACCTGTATTTATTGTTATAGTCCCGAGCTTTTGGAAAACCAACAGCACACTCCGAATTGTTGAGGGATCTCGAATAAAATCAAATGGCCGCGCACACGTCTCCACAAGATCAAAACATTGTGCCTGCTCGACGCTGGCTTTTGCTGCTGACCGTGCAAATCGTCACATTATTGTTCGGTATGTCCATTACCGCATCAACCATTGTTCTACCTCATATTCGAGGTGCCTTATCGGTCAATCAGGATCAAGCCTCTTGGACCGTAACGTTATTTCTATTGGGAGCGGCAGTCGGGACACCAATCACAGGCTGGCTGGCCGGTCGACTCGGCTGGCGTCGTCTAATGATTGGGACTTTGATTGGATTCACTATCGCGTCAATAGCCTGCGGGCTTTCCACAAATATTGAGAGCCTACTGATATCCAGGACTGCACAAGGACTTTTTGGAGCCCCTTTGACACCTTTAGGACAGGGCATGTTACTTGCGACATTCGCGAAACGACAACACGCTCTTGTGCTTATGCTTTGGGGAATCGGCGGCACTATGGGTCCCGTGTTAGGTCCCATATTAGGCGGTGTGGTTGGAGAAGCGCTGGGTTGGCGGTGGACCTATCTATTTCTTGCTCCCATTGGAGTGCTGGCTATAATAATCGCAGCATTCGCTCTAAGTGATCAACAGCGAGGAACCTCTGGAAGATTAGGATGGACGGGTTTCTTAAGTCTTGTCATCGCGATGGGATCAGCGCAGTTATTACTGGATAGAGGTCACCGTTTAGATTGGTTTGAATCGTTTGAAATCTCAGCTGAACTGTTCATCTGCCTCATTGCCACGCTATTTTTTCTGGGGAGCACAATTTACTCAAAAACACCATTTTTTGAACGTGCGATTTTCACCAACTGGAATTTTGCGATCGGGCTCCTAACAATGCTGCTTATGGGGGCCCTCAGTTATACGCCTATAGCCCTGTTCCCAACCCTACTTCAAGACCTCCGCGGATACCCAGATGCGACTGCCGGCATATTACTTTCCGCACGGGGCTTAGGAAACTTGGCCAGTTTTTTTATCGTTGTTCAATTTACGCGAAAGAATGCCAAACTCGCCCTCACCGCAGGGATAGCACTGCAAATTTGGGCAGGCTGGGCTATGTCCTCACTTAACATTAACATGACGGAATTTGATGTGATGTGGACTAACTTTGTACAAGGGTTTGGCTTTGGGTTAGCCTATACTCCGATGACAGTCCTGGCCTTTTCGACACTGCCAAATCGGCTTACCGTGCAAGGGGCATCGCTATTTAATATGATGCGAAATTTCGGCAGCAGTCTATTCATATCCATTTGTATATTGACACTTCTAAGGTCTACTGCAGAGAATTACGCCGGGCTTAGCCAAGCAATCAACCCTATGAATCAATGGCTCTCAGAACCACAAATATCGAGCTATTGGGGAACAGATTCGATGGTATCCCTAGCTCGACTGAGTCAAGAGATTGCAAATCAATCCTTAATGGGTGGATATCTTAATGCGTTCAGTCTCTTTACTTGGGTAGCCGTTGCCGCCCTGCCACTCGCCTGGCTCTACAGGTCTAACAAAGGCACGACTCAGTAATAATCTGAGCCAAAATAATTTTTACTCGTTATAGAAACAAATCCGGATTAACAGATACGCCATTTAAAATTACGCCGAAGTGAAGGTGCGGACCCGTCACCCGGCCAGACACCCCCACACGACCAATTTGAGACTTATGGGATACAACGTCGCCAACCGAAACATCTATTTCACTCAGGGGTGCATAAAGAGTTAGAAAACCACTCCCGTGGTCAATGGTGACCATTTTTCCAGAAAAGAAATAGTCGCCCACATCAATAATCAAGCCCGGACTAGCCGCTAGAACAACGGTACCCGTTGATGCAGCGATATCCATTCCGCTATGTGGTGATCTAGGTTCGCCATTATAGATTCGTCTAAAACCAAAAGTGGATGAAAGTCGGCCTTCGACGGGCATACGTAATTTGAAGCTATCCAGTTTTTTCTGCGTAAACGTACGCTTCACCGCGTCAATGTGCGTCTTCTCAGATTGATGTCTCTCAAGATTAGTCTGCGACAAAGCAACATGCTTACTGGCGACTTTTAATTTTTCTTCACCATAATCATTCTCTAACACGCGCACTAAGTAAGAGAAAGAAATCCAATCATCGACTTTAACCTTAATAGCAACCTCAGCACCAACCTCTGCAGATAACGGAATGCCAACGACTGCGAACCAGTCACCAGAAACTTTAATTGCAGCCACTCGGTCGCCTTGATATGAAACATTCGGCGCATCGGAATATGGGCCTAGCTCGAAGATCGAAACCCCACCTGCAATAGGCTTGTGCGTAGGAAGCTCATTCGCCTCAAGAACTGGAGATATGAGACACAAGGCCGCACCGATGACAACACATTGAATGCATCTTTTTATGCGCAACACATAAAAGATCAAAATCAAACCCCATGTTTTTTTATTCACAAATAACGCTTAGTTCGAAGCTTAAACATCAAAATCAAGTTAACTATAAACAAACATAAAGCGATAAAAAAATGAGTTCTCATCCAAAAAATAGTCTTATTAATCAATTCGTTGACGACCACAGTTTGATCAACCAAATGCTCATGCAGCAAGAGTGTTATTTCTTTTAATCCAGATGTATCGGAGGAAGCTTGAATGAGACTCAACACAACCACCGGAGGGTTTGATAGCACCTCCCAATCTGGAAAAACTTTTATATCAAGATAAATCACTCCGAGGAAGAGCGTGAGGTAGCCTAATACAGATAATCCATTTATCCAAAGCAAAGAGTGCATGAGTCTATTCAATGTACATAATCCCGTTTTCTCGTGAGTAAGCCGCTATGCTCGAATCGCTTTTATAATTTCTTCGATCGCAGCTGGATCTTCTAAAGTAGTCAAATCACCTGGATCTCTACCTTCGGCAATAGCCTGAATGCTTCGTCTTAATAGCTTTCCAGAGCGAGTTTTAGGTAGCATAGCGACGAAATAAACATTTCTCGGCCTGCCGATCGCACCAAGAGACCGATCCACTTCCTTCATGATTTCCTTCTGTTCCGTTTCGTTATGAGATAAATCATAAATATCAATCAGGCTTTTACGAACAACAAACGCAATCGGCATTTGCCCCTTAACAGCGTCCCGAACACCTACAACAGCAACTTCTGCGACATTTCCGTGATTTTGAATCGCCTCTTCAATCTCTCGAGTACCCAATCGATGTCCTGCAACATTAATCACATCATCGGTACGACCCAGAATAAAGTGATATCCATCCTGATCCCTAATGCCCCAATCAAAGGTCGAATAGACAAGAGTCGACTCGAATGTTGAAAAATATGTACTCACAAACCGCTCATCGTCTCCCCATATAGTGCTCATACACCCGGGCGGCAATGGTGGGACAATCGACACGAGGCCTTTTTCATTTGCATCCGCCTCAGAAGCATCTGACTCACGTAACACTTTAAGGTTATACCCGTACGCAGGAAAAGAAGGACTTCCATACTTAACGGGAGTTGATTCGATCCCAGGCATGGGTGTTAACACAGGCCACCCAGTTTCAGTTTGCCAAAAATGATCGTGAACAGGCTTTCCAATAGCACCCGATATCCAACTATGCGTCGATTCATCCAAGGGCTCTCCTGCTAAAAACAAATGCTTCAAAGCACCCAGATCATATTTATCGATATATTTCGGATCCTGTTTTTTTAATACTCGAATAGCAGTTGGTGACGAGAACATCACATTTACATTGTATTTTTCAACGAGGCTCCACCATATCCCTGGGTCAGGAGTCGTTGGCAACCCTTCATAAAGCAAAGTTGTCATCCCCATAATGAGTGGCGCATAAACGATATACGAATGACCAACTACCCAACCAATATCGGACGTCGTAAACATCGTGTCGCCCGCTTGCGCGTCATATATATGATGCATAGACGCGGCTAGAGCGACTGCATACCCACCAGTATCGCGCTGCACACCCTTGGGCTTACCGGTCGTTCCAGATGTGTACAAGATATAGCTTGGCTCGTTAGACTCAAGCCATTCAACCTCAACTGTTTCACCATTAAACGACTGAACAGCCTCTCGATAATCAATATCTCGTTCTGCATTCCAATCAAACTTATCCACTAAACCTCGATTGACTAAAATCACGTGCTCTGGTGGTTTTTGAGCTAACTCTAAGGCCTCGTCGACTAATCCTTTATAGGGAATAATACGTCCTCCTCTCATCCCCGCATCAGCAGTTACCATAACCTTTGGGGAACAATCATCCACCCTTTGAGCCAAACTGGAGGGGGCAAAGCCTCCAAAAACAACCGAATGAACGGCTCCGATTCGAACGCACGCCAGCATCGCATAAACAGCCTCAGGGATCATCGGCATATAGATTAAAACTCTGTCGCCTTTAATAACTCCTTTTTTCTTCAGCAGAGCAGCAAATTTATTTACCTCTTGATGCAATTCTCGGTAGCTAATCGCGCACTCTGAATTCGTCTCAGTAGAAACATAAATAATCGCATCTTGGTCTGGTCGTTCATCTAAATGACGGTCAACCGCATTGAAGCAAAGATTGGTCTTTCCGTTCAAAAACCACTTGGTGAATGGTGGTCTCGAATAATCAATTACCTGATCAAACGCACTGTCCCAATGGATCAACTTGGCCTGCTCAGCCCAAAATTCGTCCATTTTTTCCATCGATTTTTGGTGAAATTCATTTATTTTTTTTGACACCGCCTTACTCCCTCTATCGCTTGTCAACGGTCAATCAGAAATCTTAACGACAGAACGTCCTCGCATTTTCGCTTGCATCACCAAATCGAATGTTGCCGGCAACTCATCAAATGCAACAGTAGTAACAATCTTATCGAGATTTCTCGGCTTCATATCAGTTGCAAGTCTCCTCCACACCTTACGTCTAACCGCCATCTCAGCATTTACTGAGTCAATGCCTGCCAGCGTTACCCCTCGAAGGATGAATGGCATTACCGTAGTGTTAAATTTAAAACTCGAAGCCAATCCGATAGAAGCAATAGCGCCACCAACCTTAACTGTACTCGCCATCCAGGACAATATATCCCCTCCTAGATTATCGACAACACCTGCCCAAGTCTCACGACCTAAGGGTCTAATTTTAGTCAAATCAATCGATGCAATATCTAGCACTTCATTCGCCCCGAGGTCTTTTAAATATCCCGCTTGCTCGGGTTTTCCCGTCATAGCCGTCACGTCATAGCCCAAAGCCGCGAGAATATCTATGGCAATTCCTCCTACACCACCTGTAGCACCATTCACGACAACTGGACCGGCACTTGGGTTAAGTCCGTTGTGCTCCATACGCTCAACAGCCAGACCCGCAGTAAATCCTGCCGTTCCTAACGCCATCGAACTAAAAAGGTCTAACCCATTTGGCATCGGAACAACCCATTTAGCAGGTATGCGACAGTACTCAGCATAACCACCATGATGAGCTACCCCAATGTCATAACTCGTCGCGATGACTTCTTGGCCCACCTTGAAATCATCTGAAGATGATTCAACCACCACACCTGACAAATCGATTCCTCCGACACATGGAAATCTGCGAATAACCTTTCCTGCACCGGTCGCAGCTAACGCATCCTTAAAGTTCACCGAAGAGTAGGCAGTTTTAATGAGGACCTCTCCCGGATCCAGATCATCGGTGTCTATATTTTTAAAACCACTTGTAACACCGTCTTCTGCCTCTTCAATTAAGAATGCTTTAAATTGCGTCATGTTCATCTCCTATAATGTTTTATCTTAATTTTTGTGCGCTGCGGCAATATTACAACATTGCACTCAATCAGTTTTTTATGGCAAATGAGCTTCGCCAAGATAGCGTGCAGTCTGCATCTCAATTACACGTGATTCAGTACGATCTTTTTCAGTCCCGCCTAGCGAATCTGTAAATAAAGACGTTAAAGCAAATTCTGAATCAATCACTAAGTTCACTCGTCGATCGTAGAACTCATCAACGAGCCAAGTAAACCGTCTACGCGCATTATCTTTATCTTTATCAAACTTAGGAACTCTGCTGATAAAAACCGTATGAAACTGCTTGGCTAATTCAATATAATCGTCTTTTCCTCGAGGACCGTCACAGATCTCATCAAAATGAAACCAAATCACCTCTTTCGAAACCATCTTAGTGAGGACAGATCGATTTTGTAGTTCAATCATCTCTGAATGTTTGTTTTCTTTAGAAAGTAAATCAAACAAATTCATTACCGAAGATTCAACCTCATTTTGGCTCCCGCGAAAGTAGACTCCCGCTTTCTCTAAGGAGATCAATCGATAATCCTCACCAGCATCGAGATTGACTACGCTCATCTTTGCTTTAATTAAATCAATAGTAGGCAGAAACCGGGCTCTCTGAAGACCATGTTCATAGAGCTTATCAGGCCTCCAATTGGCGGTAGTAACGATCACCACCTCTTCGGTGAAAAGCGACTCGAGTAGGTTCCTCATAATCATCGCATCTCCAATATCTGAAATATGAAATTCATCGAGACATAATAATTTTGTTTTCGATGCTATATCTTTTCCAATAATCTGAAGAGGATTCTGTCGACCTTGCAGGTCTCTCAGCCTGTGATGTATTTCCTGCATGAACCGGTGAAAGTGAATCCTCTTTTTTTTATCGACTCGGATGTTTTCATAAAAGAGATCCATCAGGAAGGTTTTTCCGCGACCTACTCCTCCCCAAAGATACATACCTTTTGGAAGATTCGATTTAAAAAACAGTCGCGTTATTAAACTTTTTTTTTGTGACGACTGTTCGAGATCTACGGCCAGTTGTGCGAACTGATTAGCTGTCTTAATTTGCGCTCTATCAAGCGCATACCCTAGGTCTTTCGCCTTCGATTCAATCAGCTGTCGCATGGCACTCCTACTTGCGGGGTATACGGATTCTTAACTTCATAGAAAAGACCATACTGTAATGGCGCAATTAACGCTCAAGCACCTTATGGCATTGGGTTCTAAAGACTCAAATATCGATTATCGATCCCTAGCGCCGCCTCATGCATAGCTTCAGATAACGACGGATGGGCATGAACAATACGAGCAATGTCCTCTGCAGTCGCACCAAATTCCATTGCGACCACCGCTTCAGAGATTAACTCTGAAGCGTAAGGACCAATGATGTGCACTCCAAGAATTCGATCAGTTGTCTCATGCGCAATCATCTTAACAAATCCGGCGGTATCTCCAATCGCTTGTGCTCGTCCACTCGCCACGAAAGGGAACTTACCGACTTTATATGGCACACCATCCGCCTTTAGGTCTTGCTCCGTTCGTCCTACCCAAGCGATCTCTGGGCTCGTGTAAATCACCCACGGGATCGTGTCAAGATTAACATCTCCGTATTGACCTGCGATAGTCTCAGCTACAGCAACGCCTTCTTCAGAGGACTTGTGTGCCAACATCGGCCCTCGCACGACGTCGCCGATAGCATAGATATTTTCAACCGTCGTTAGATTATGATTATCGACGATAATAAACCCCCGCTCATCAACTTTAATTCCAACATTATCTAGGCCAACACCGTTCGAATTAGGCACTCGACCAACGGCCACTACAATACGATCACACTCCAATGTTTTAAGGTTATTGTCCTCTGTGTAGGTGACAGTAATTTTTTTACCTTTTCGAATGACCTTTTGAACAGCGCAGCCTAGTCGAATGTCCAACCCAACATTCTTGGTGAATATTTTCTTCGCCTCTTTAGCCACAGTCTCATCGACCACAGCCAAAAAAGTGGGGAGTGCTTCCAGTATAGTTACCTTTGCACCTAAACGTCTCCACACACTGCCCATCTCTATACCTATGACGCCAGCGCCAATAACCAATAAATGTTTTGGCGTATTTGGTATCGACAACGCACCTTTGTTGTCGCAAATGTAATCGTTATCCACCGGCACTGAGTCCATCTGTCTAGGTTGTGATCCCGTTGCGATAATTACATTCTTCGCCTTCACGATCACCTCAGACGCACCATCTACACTTAGGTTGATCACATCGCCTTTAGAAACAATTTGAGCTCGGCCGTGAATCTGAGTCACCTTATTCTTTTTAAAAAGAAGAGCAATACCATTTGTAAATTGCTTCACAATGCCGTCTTTTCGAGCTAACATTTTCGACACATCAATGCTTACGTTTGTTGCCGAAATCCCATGCTCATGGAATTTGTGAATGGCTTTCTCATAATTCTCTGAAGACTCAAGCAGCGCTTTAGATGGAATACAACCAATATTGAGACAAGTCCCACCAAGACTAGCTTTACCTGCAGAGTCGGTAAAATCATCAATACAAACTGTTCGAAGGCCCAATTGTGCCGCTCGAATGGCAGCGACATACCCGCCGGGTCCAGCACCAATTACAGCAACGTCGTATATAGTTTCCATAGCACCTGATTAATTAAGTAATTAATGATTGCGAAGTGAGCTCTTTAGCACTAAATTTCGAGCAACAAACGAGAAGGATCTTCAAGTGCCTCTTTAATTGAAACTAGAAATAAAACTGCCTCGCGACCATCAATAATTCGATGATCGTAAGATAATGCCAAATAATTCATCGGCCTTACAACAACTTGCCCATCCTCAACAACTGGACGATCTTTGGTTGCATGAATTCCTAAAATAGCTGATTGAGGTGGATTAATAATTGGCGTCGACAACATAGACCCGAAAACCCCACCGTTAGATATGGAGAAAGTTCCACCGGTTAGTTCATCAATGGTCAACCTGCCCTCTTGCGCTCGCTTCCCGTAACCACTGATCGATTTCTCAATCTCTGAGAACCCCATCGTATCAGCGTTTCGAATGATTGGCACGACAAGACCTCTAGGACTACCGACCGCCATACCAATATCAAAATACCCATGATAAATGATATCGTCCCCGTCCACTGAGGCGTTGACTATTGGGTATTTTTTAAGTCCAGCAATAACCGCCTTAATAAAAAAGGACATGAAACCCAACTTAACTCCATGCTCCTTTTCAAACTGCACCTTGTACCGGTTTCGAATATCTATGACCGGTTGCATATTAACCTCATTAAAGGTCGTCAAGATTGCGGCTGTCGCCTGTGACTGCAGCAATCGCTCTGCAACGCGTTGCCTGAGACGTGACATCGGTACACGTTGCTCAGATCTTCCTTTGGCACCCAATTCTTTAGCCTCTGCTGGAACGACAGCAGACTGATGGTTTTCTTTTTTAGCCAATGTTGCAGCAACCATATCTTCTTTGGTAATTCGGCCGCCTCGACCCGTCCCAGAGATTTTGTTCACTTCAATACTTTTATCAGCGGCGAATTTTCTGGCTGCCGGCATGAGCACCACGGTGGTCTCCACCGTGGAAGCATCTGTCTTAGCCCTCTCATTTTTACCTGCTGCTATTGTGTTCGCTTCTACCTGTCGATCATCAACTGCACTGGTATCAATACGAGCAATAACCTCATTCGCTGCGACCAAGGCTCCCTCTACTTTAACAATCTCGATCAACACACCCGACTGAGGTGCCGGCAGCTCTAACACAACTTTATCTGTCTCAATATCGATAAGGTTCTCATCTCTTTGAACAAAATCTCCTTGCTTTTTGTGCCAAGACAACAAAGTTGCCTCAGCTACAGATTCAGACAATGCAGGCACTCGAACTTCAATCAGCATGACTTCTCCCAATTATGGTTAGTCGCAAATACGTTAATCAGATATGTTAAATCGTTAATCATTTATTCCTAAAGCGGCATTCAACACTGCACTTTGACGCTTTAAATGGAGCGCCGAATACCCACCTGCTGGTGAAGCCGAAGAGGCTCTCAACGCATAACTTAGCTTTTGCCCTTTCAACAGATGGCGTTCTATGTAGTGCTGAATCCTGTGCCAAGCACCTTGATTCCCTGGCTCTTCCTGGCACCAAACCATCTCTTTTGCACCTTTGTAAAGAGCTATCTGCGCTTTGAATAAATCATGCGGGAACGGATAGAGCTGCTCCAACCTGACAATCGCAACATGATCCAGTTGACGCTCTTGACGTAGAGCAGAAAGTTCGAAATAAACTTTGCCACTACAGAATACAACCCGTTTAATCTTGGAAGGATTCGTATTCGCGTCATCTGGAATGAGGTTTTGAAATTCTCCATTGACAAGGTCGTCTAAAGAAGAGATAGATTGTTTGTGGCGCAGTAAGCTCTTAGGACTAATAATGATCAACGGCTTGCGGTAAGGTCGAATCATTTGACGTCTCAAAACGTGAAACATTTGACTGGGCGTTGAAGGAATACAAATTTGCATGTTGTAATCAGCACACAACTGTAAATAACGTTCAATTCTTGCCGAAGAATGCTCTGGCCCCTGCCCTTCGTAACCATGAGGCAGCATCATCACGAGACCACACATGCGTCCCCACTTAACTTCACCAGAAGCGATAAACTGATCAATGACGACCTGCGCTCCATTGGCAAAGTCACCAAATTGAGCCTCCCAAATCACGAGCTCATTAGGTTCAGTTGTTGCGTAACCATATTCGAAACCAAGCACTGCTTCTTCCGACAGCAATGAATCGATCACTGAAAATGTAGGCTGTCCTTTATCAATATGCTCAAGGGGAATGTACATCCCGCCGGTCGCACCCTGCCTTCTTTGGTCATGCAAAACAGCATGTCTATGGAAAAAAGTTCCTCGACCGCTATCCTGACCAGATAAACGAATACCATAGCCGGCTTTTAAAAGTGACGCGTAAGCCAAATTTTCTGCCATACCCCAATCGATCGGAAGCTCACCTTGTGACATCAAGCGACGATCACTAATCACCTTTTCTACGCGAGGCTGCAATACAAACCCCTCCGGCACAGTTGTCAGCTTCGCGGATAAAGCTTTAATCGACCTTAACGTTAGGCTCGTTTTCGCTGCGTGCGTCCATGGAATATTTTGGTAAGCCGACCAATTAACCGTATAAGGAGGTTTAAAATTGGACAAGATGGTTTTATTTGTATGATACCCGCCATCCAACGCATCTCTGAAATGGCCAATCATTTCCTCCGGCTCTTCACCCCGAACACAACCTTCGGCTACTAGGCGATCTGCATATTTTTTTCGAGTACCCGGATGTTTTTTAACTAAGCTATACATCCAAGGCTGCGTGACCATCGGCTCATCTTGCTCGTTGTGCCCGAGCTTTCTAAAGCAGACAAGATCAATCACTACATCTTTTCCAAATTCCATCCGATAGTCGAGGGCAATTTCCGTCACAAAGGCTACTGCTTCAGGATCATCCCCATTGACATGGAAAACGGGCGCATCAATCATCTTTGCAATGTCACTACAATACAAAGTAGAACGCATATCCCTAGGGTCTGAGGTTGTGAATCCAATTTGATTGTTAATAATGATGTGTACGGTACCCCCAGTTCGATAGCCACGTGTCTGAGAGAGGTTTAAAGTCTCCATAACGACACCTTGCCCGGCAAAAGCGGAGTCGCCATGCAGCAACACAGGTAGGACTTCTCTGCCTTCAGTATCGTTGCGGCGATGTTGTCGAGCGCGTACTGACCCCTCAACAACTGGGTTAACAATTTCAAGATGTGAGGGATTAAATGCTAAAGAAACATGCATTGGTCCACCAGGGGTCATCAAGTCCGAGGAAAACCCCTGATGATATTTAACATCACCCGCAGGGAGTTGCTCTACCGACTTGCCTTCGAACTCCGAGAATAGGTCCTTCGGCATCTTACCCAAGGTGTTCACAAGCACATTGAGACGCCCCCGATGCGCCATACCAATAACTGCCTCTTGAATACCTAACTGACCGGCTCTTTGTAGCAGATGATCCAACGACACAATCACACTTTCCGAACCCTCAAGAGAAAATCTTTTTTGCCCAACATACTTAGTGTGAAGATATTTTTCTAATGTCTCCGCTGCCGTCAAACGCTCGAGCAAATGAAGCTTAAGGTCTGAAGAATATTGCGGATGACCTCTTGGCCCCTCAAGTCGATCTTGAATCCATCGTTTTTGCTGTACATCACTGATGTACATGTACTCTGCACCAACCGATCCGCAGTAGGTATCTTGCAAGGCCTTCAAAATATCTAACAAAGGCATTTGCTCAGGCCCGACAAAAGACCCCGTATTAAAGTTCTTATCAAGATCATCCTGGCCAAGGTCATAATGTTCGAGAGTTAACTCAGAAATTTCAGGCTTGCCGAATCGATCGAGCGGATCTAACGATGCAAGCCTCACACCTAAAAATCGGTATGCATTGATGAGTTGTAGCACTGAAACTTGTTTACGCTCGTTACTGACATCTCCTACAAGACCATTAACCGAGGGGGTTACCACCTCGTTGTTTTTATACCCGACAAATGACTTAACAACCTGATTATGCGAGACATCCTTGACTAGACCTGAATTTTGCAAGCCATCAAAATAATCTTTCCAATCTACTGAGATTGAACTCGGGTCCTCTAAATAAGAGTCATACAACTCTTCTACAAATGCAGCATTAGTACCAAACAGGTAGGAGTTACCACCAAATTCGTTCATCATGGTTTATTCAGCCAAAGGTCCGTTGTAAGAATCATATTGAAGAAATTATCGTTGTTGAATTGACCTCACATCCCGTAGGCCCTCGCCGACATATAATTGTCTTGGGCGACCGATTTTTTGCTCAGAATCAGAAATCATTTCATTCCATTGAGCAATCCATCCGACGGTACGTGCAAGAGCAAAAATACATGTAAACATGTTTGTTGGTATCCCCATCGCCCGCTGAACAATACCCGAATAAAAATCAACGTTTGGATATAACTTCTTCTCAACAAAATAGTCGTCTTCTAACGCAATCCGTTCTAGCTCCATTGCCAATTTGAATAAGCGGTCATTCTCCAAACCCAATTCACTTAAGACCTCATGACACGTCTCTCGCATCAATTTAGCCCTGGGATCATAATTTTTATAGACGCGGTGACCAAAGCCCATCAACCTAAATCCTGAATTTTTATCCTTAGCCTTCTTGATATATTCGCCAACCCGAGACACATCTCCAATCTCCTCCAACATATCCAAACACGCTTCGTTTGCACCACCGTGAGCCGGTCCCCAAAGGCAGGCAATTCCTGCAGCAATACATGCAAAAGGATTTGCACCAGAGGACCCGGCAAGACGAACAGTCGAAGTCGATGCATTTTGCTCATGATCAGCATGCAATATAAAGATACGATCTAACGCTCGCGCTAACGTTTCGTTAACTTTGTACTCTTCAGAAGGAACCGAGAACAGCATTTGCATAAAGTTAGCCGAGTAGCTCAACTTATTATCGGGATACACAAAGGGTTGCCCAACCGAGTACTTATAAGCCATAGCTGCAAGTGTTGGTATTTTGGCAATCAGGCGAAATTGTGAAATCTCTCGATGCGACGGGTTATCTAAATCTAATGAGTCGTGATAAAAGGCCGAGAGGGCGCCAACAGTACCGACCAAGATTGCCATTGGATGGGCGTCACGCCGGAAGCCTCTAAAAAAATTGTTAATCTGATCATGGACCATGTTGTGTCGCATGACCTTTGAATCAAATCTTGTTTTTTCTTCGGCATTAGGTAACTCACCATTTAACAAAAGGTGGCAAACTTCAAGAAAGTCACATTGCTTAGCAAGCTGCTCGATAGGATATCCTCGATAGAGTAATACACCCTCATCCCCATCAATATATGTTATCGCCGACCGGCAACTCGCAGTCGACAAAAATCCTGGATCATACGTAACTTTTCCTGTTTTACTAAGCAGAGTTCGAATATCAATCGCATCCGGACCGATAGTCCCGCTGTGGATAGGAAAATCGATACTTTCTTCTCCGTTTGGAAGAACCAGATTTGCTTTTCTCTCGGACATTACAACCCCTTTTTATTTTACTTTTAGTAAGACCTAGGCCTTTTATTTTTATATGTTGCGTAGCATTTTCATCTGAAACTTATTTACGCATTAAATTAACCAATACCTCGAACTCTTTATCACTTGTATCGGCCCGGCCCATGGCAAGGTCCAATAAATCGTTATCCTGAAGTCTCAACAAGCGATTAAATGTTTCTCGTTGCTCTGCCCCCAGTGAAGGGTACTCTTCATTAAGAAATTTTTGCAAAACAAGATCAAGTTCTAGCAACCCCCTACGACAACTCCAACGTAATCTATCCATATCGCTCATAGCTGATGTCCTAAACCATCCTCTTAACGAGCATATCTTTGATTTTTCCTATGGCCTTTGTTGGGTTCAAACCTTTAGGACAAACATCTACACAATTCATGATTGAGTGACACCTGAAGAGTCGGTAGGGGTCCTCAAGATTATCTAACCGTTGACTCGACGACTGGTCTCTTGAGTCTGCAAGAAATCGATAAGCCTGAAGCAAACCGGCCGGCCCTACAAACTTGTCTGGATTCCACCAAAAAGAAGGACAAGCAGTCGAACAACACGCACATAAAATGCACTCATACAGCCCATTTAATTGCTCTCTTTCTTTTGGTGACTGCAGTCGCTCTGTATCAGGAGCTGCGTCCTCATTGACCAAATAAGGCTGAACCGAATGATATTGTTTGAAAAACTGTGACATATCCACAATCAAGTCACGAATAACAGGCATCCCGGGTAGCGGTCGTAATTCCACAGGTGACTTAAGCGTTGCCAGACTGGTGACACAAGCGAGTCCATTTTTACCATTGATGTTCATCGCGTCTGAGCCACAAACACCCTCGCGACACGATCGACGAATACTTAAAGAATCATCCATCTCCTTAATACGAATCAGCGCATCGAGCAACATCCTATCGGATGAACCAAGCTCAACGTCATACTCCTTCATATAAGGCTTCGCATCTTGGTCTGGATCGTATCGATAAATTCTAAATAACATTACGTATACCTCTTTACTAAATAACTAGAATCGCTTAATAAGTACGGACCTTAGGCTCAATAGTCTCTGCGGTTAGCGGATTCATGTGAACAGGTTTGTAATCCAATCGGTTACCCTCTTTAAACCAAAGAGTATGCTTCAACCAATTCTCGTCATCTCTCTCTGCAAAATCTGCTCGATCATGAGCGCCCCTACTTTCTTTCCGAGCGTCCGCAGATACAAGAGAAGCCAATGCGACTTCGATCAAATTATCTAACTCCAACGCCTCAATTCGAGCCGTATTGAATACCTTGCTCTTATCAGAAATTTGAGTTCTCATAACCCGTTGCTCGACCTCTTTAATTTCAGCAACCCCATTGGCAAGTAAATCAGGAAAACGGAAAACACCACAATTTCTCTGCATTGTTTGTCGGAGCGCTGCCCCGACCTCAGAAACAGATTCACCATTAGTTTGGTTATTCAAACGATCCAATCGCTCACGCGTCAAATCACCAGCATCGTGAGGCAAGTCTTTATGCTCAGGGTTTTGTTTTAAGAATTCAACAGTTGAATTACCCGCAGATTTACCAAACACCAACAAGTCAGTGAGCGAGTTCGTTCCAAGTCGATTAGCACCATGAACCGACGCGCAAGCACACTCGCCTGCCGCAAATAACCCGGGCACAATCGCCTCCTTATTCTCCCCCGACGGGGCAACCACTTCACCCCGGTAGTTAGTCGGAATACCGCCCATCATGTAATGGCACGTTGGCACCACAGGAATTGGATCTTTAACTGGATCAACATTAGCAAATTTCTTAGCAATTTCCCGAATCCCTGGCAATTTACTCTCGATTAACTCTTCACCTAAATGATCAAGCTTCAGCATTACATAATCCCCATTATCACCACAACCTCGACCGTCCTTTATCTCGGTTGCCATCGCACGAGCAACCACATCGCGAGACGCTAAATCTTTCGCATTAGGTGCATAACGTTCCATAAATCGTTCGCCATCCTTGTTGAGAAGATACCCTCCTTCTCCACGCACACCCTCCGTGATTAAAACACCCGCTCCAGCAACACCTGTAGGATGGAATTGCCAGAACTCCATATCTTCAAGTGGTATACCCGCCCGAGAGACGATACCGAGACCATCACCAGTGTTAATAAATGCATTCGTACTCGACTCGTACACTCGCCCCGCTCCGCCTGTAGCAAATAAAACCGCCTTCGAGTGGAAAATAAATACTTCGCCCGTCTCCATTTCCATAGCCGTAACACCTACAGCTTGACCCGATGAGTCGCGTATCAAATCAAGCGCCATCCATTCAACAAAGAAATGGGTATTAGCTCGCACATTTCTCTGATACAAAGTATGTAACATCGCGTGACCCGTTCGATCAGCCGCACAACACGAACGCTGACTCGGTGGCCCCGCTCCAAAATTTTGCATGTGTCCACCAAACGGGCGCTGATACACCGACCCATCTTCATTTCGATCAAAGGGCATCCCAAAATGCTCTAACTCAATCACACTCTTCGGTGCTTCGCGACACATAAACTCAATCGCGTCCTGATCCCCGAGCCAATCTGACCCTTTCACGGTATCGTACATGTGCCAATGCCAGCTATCCTCACCCATATTCGCTAACGCTGCGCCAACCCCACCTTGCGCTGCCACCGTATGGGAACGTGTAGGAAAAACTTTAGAGAGCACAGCAACTTTACAACCTGCTTCTGTTAGCTGGAGTGCGGCTCTCAGACCAGCGCCACCGGCACCAACAATCACGGCATCAAATTTTCTTACTGGATACGACATTTATACACTCCACAAAATTTGAATGGTCCATAAGGCATAAGCAATCAGAACCAGTATCGTTAGAACTTGAAGACCAAGACGCAACGCCGTGCACTTGATATAGTCCATAAAAATATCTCTGACGCCAATCCATGCATGCCAAAAAAGACTCAAGAAAAATAATAGTGTGATGGTTCTCATCCACTGAGGTTGGAACATGTAGCTCCACTCGAAGTAATCTTTCGGGCAGGTAACGACGTAGACAATTCCAAAGACAATTGTATACACCGCCATGATGGCCGCCGTGACTCGTTGGATCAACCAATCCTTTATCCCATAGTGCGCTCCGGTAACAATTCGATTTACCATATGCTGACTCCAAAAATAAGTGTGAGAGCTACACTCAAAACCAATACCGCGGCACTCGATTTTCGCGCCGCCGAGAGATCTGAGCCAACATGCAAGTCAAGAAGCAAGAAGCGAATACCCGCTATGAAATGATGAGTAAATGCCCAGACAAGGCCAATGACTAACGTTTTACCCAACCAACCAGTTAAACATTTTGCTGCCTGTGTATACCCCTGCGGGGACTCCAAACTTAATGATAAGATACCCAAGAGGACGCCGATCATTAAGAATATGCCCAAACCACTCACCCGATGAAGAATTGAGACAAATCCTGGAAGAGGTAACCTGATTTTGGTGAGGTCTAAGTGTTTTGGCCTCGGTTTTGTATTCATAACAGTTAGTTCCTTATTTTTTAATCAACAACCGCTCATTAGACGATTTGATTCCTATAATGATGGTTAGAGGTATTGCAATAACTCCGCCTCAGTTCAACAGGTTGGTCTCCATACGTGTACGCAATACGATCAACCCTCAGCAAGGGCGAGCCATCGAGCAAACCCAATCGGTCAACAATTTCGCCTTCCCCTAAAACTGCCTTTACCCGTTCCTCCACATGGAGAATTCTTAATCGGAATACAGCCTCATACATGCTATAGAGCATACAGTTATGATCTAAAATCATTTTTTCTTCGATCACCTCAAACAGCTGACCGGGGAGACGAATTTCTTCATAAATTGTTTGAACTCCTTCTGGAGATAAAATTCTTCGAATTAACCAACCGGTTGAACCTGCAGCGACCGACAAGTTCGAAGCAGACAGCTCATCGAGCTTTATCCTCCAAAAATCGATTAAACTTGCATTTACGTCCACAACTGGTCCAACGTCTGGTGCCAGCCGTAAAAAAGGAAATTTTGTGGGCTCTATTTGATGAGAGGCGACAAAAGTGCCTCTACCTTGGTGACGAACAACCAACTTTTGGGTGGCGAGATCAGAAATCGCTTTTCTCACGGTACCTTGGCTAACGTTATAACGTTGCGCAAGCTCAAATTCGCTTGGAATTGACTGGCCTGGCGCCCACTCACCAGACCTCAAAGCGTCTGTAATTAACCGCTTAATTTGGCGATATAATGGCACATAGCCCGCATTCGTTTCGCTTTGAAGCTCCATGATTGGTATATTCTATTCTCAATTTGAAGATTTATCTACAAGAATTGCAGCTACTCTTATGTCTTATATAAGACTTGTTGACGTGAGGCACAGACGAAAGGTACAATGGAGAACTCAAAATGACATCTAAATGGCATTCTAAAGGCTTAAAAATAAGCCTGGGATCGTAAAATACTCTTCTGCCCCTTAGAAATATTAATGGCGGCAGATGACAGAACCCATATAGTATAAAAATTTAAGTCTCACAACATTTAATAAGGGATAAGTACAGATGAAGAAGCCCATCAGAGTCGCCATTACAGGCGCCGCAGGTCAAATCGGATATAGCCTATTGTTTAGAATTGCTTCAGGCGAAATGCTCGGCAAAGACCAACCAGTCATCTTGCAACTACTAGAGATAACACCAGCACTTAATGCACTCAAAGGTGTCGTTATGGAGCTGGAAGACTGCGCATTTCCACTTTTAGCAGGTATTGTTCAGTCTGACGATCCAATGATCGCGTTTAAAGATATCGACATCGCACTTTTGGTTGGAGCTCGGCCTCGATCAAAGGGTATGGAAAGAAAAGACCTATTAGAGGCAAATGGCGCGATATTCACCGTTCAGGGACAAGCACTCAATGCAGTTGCGGCTCGAGATGTCCGAGTGCTTGTCGTAGGGAATCCGGCCAATACCAACGCTTACATCGCAATGAAGAGCGCCCCCAACCTCCCGAGCCGCAACTTCACAGCAATGTTGCGTCTCGACCACAACCGCGCCCTATCCCAACTATCCACCGAGAGTGGCCAAAGCGTTGACTTAATCAAGAAGTTGATCGTCTGGGGCAACCATTCCCCAACGATGTACCCCGATTATCGGTTCGCGACCATAAATGGCAAACCTGCAGCAGAGGTCATTAACAATCAGGACTGGTATGAAAATACATTCATATCAACCGTAGGCAAACGAGGCGCGGCAATCATTGAGGCTAGAGGCCTATCATCAGCCGCCTCCGCCGCGTCCGCCGCTATCGATCATGTCCGAGATTGGGTCTTAGGCTCTCAAGGAGAATGGACGACAATGGGAGTTCCTTCTGACGGCTCTTACGGAATTCCAGAGGGAGTGATCTACGGGTTTCCCACCATCTGTTTAAACGGTGATTACCAGATCATCCCAGACCTAAACATCGATGAATTTAGTCGCTCAAAAATGAACGGCACACTTCAGGAGCTCGAGGAAGAACGTAGTGCGATAAATCACTTACTCGATCAAGGGTAAGTAAGATGATCCATCCTGACAATGTGCTATTCCAAACGGGATCATCTTTACCGTTAATCCCGTCATGCGAACACTTTGCTGGGAACGAGAAATTCATCCGCAAGGCCGTCATCTTGCAATCATCAACAGAGATAAAGTTCGATGTCACGTGTGATTGCGAAGATGGGGCACCAGCTGGAGAAGAGTATCAACACGCGATAATGGTTGGAAAACTAATGGCTGAATTAGGCGGCCCTAACAATAGATTAGGCGTTCGCATCCATGATCCAATGCATCAAACCTGCAATCAAGACATTGATATTTTAATGGCTGAAGCCGCTCAAAATATAGCTTACCTTACCATTCCAAAACCTGTGAGCTATGACGACGCGGCTCGCACAGTTGATTACATTCATAAAGCAGCCGAGTTAAATGGCGTCAGCGCGCCACCGATCCACATCCTCATTGAAACGCAAAGCGCACTCAGTGAGGTCTTCAAAATCGCGAGTATCGACGGACTCGAAGGGCTCATATTCGGCTTACTGGATTTTGTCAGTGATCATCAAGGAGCCATTCCCGCTACTGCGATGCGATCGCCGGGACAATTTACCCATCAGTTAATTTCTCGAGCTAAAGCTGAAGTTGCTGCCGCCGCACTCCGACATGGGCTTGTTGCGACACATAACCCCTGCCTCGAGATTCAAGATCGATCGATCGCTTTTGATGACGCAAAAACGGCTAGAGATACTTACGGATACATGCGCATGTACAGTATTCATCCGTCACAAATTGAATCAATCGTAAATGGGATGAAACCTAACGAAGACGAAATTGATCGAGCCACGCAAATTTTATTAGCAGCCCAAAAAGCGGACTGGGGCCCAATCTCCCATAACAACGAAATGCATGACCGGGCGAGTTATCGGTATTTTTGGAATTTACTCCAAAGAGCTCATCTCAATGGCATACCTGTCAATGAGGAAGCAAAAAGCTCATTTTTTCAATGAATTACAGTAAGGATAAATCATGACCATCTCTTCCCAAGGGAAAAAATTTAGAGAAGCTGTCGATGCTGAACAACCTCTACAGGTTATCGGTGCGATTAACGCTTACCACGCACGTCTTGCGGAGCAATCTGGATATAAAGCTATATACCTATCGGGCGGTGGTGTAGCCGCGGGTTCTTTAGGCATTCCTGATCTTGGCATTTCCTCCCTGGATGACGTTCTAACTGACGTGCGGCGCATTACAGATGTCTGCTCTCTGCCCCTTCTCGTCGATGTGGATACCGGCTTTGGTGGCGCGTTTAATATCGCGAGAACAGTAAAATCTTTAATAAAATTTGGTGCCGGGGCCATGCATATTGAGGATCAAGTCCAAAGCAAACGATGCGGGCATCGCCCTAACAAGGAAATTGTCTCAAAGAGCGAATTCGTCGACAGAATCAAAGCGGCCGCAGACGCGCGAATAGATCCTGACTTCGTCATCATGGCCCGAACAGACGCGCTTGCGGTTGAGGGATTGGATGCCGCTATTGACCGAGCTTGTGCGTGTGTTGAAGCTGGGGCAGACATGATATTTCCAGAAGCCATGACTGAGCTCAGCATGTACCAAAAATTTGCAGATGCAGTTAAGGTCCCCATTTTGGCGAATATCACAGAATTTGGACATACTCCCCTATTTACGGTCGAGGAATTACGTTCCGTAGATGTAGCGCTTGTTCTTTATCCGCTATCTGCTTTTCGGGCAATGAATCAGGCTGCACTTAACGTCTACCAAACAGTACGCAAAGAGGGGACGCAAAAATCTGTCCTCGACACCATGCAAACGCGAGACGAACTGTACGACTATCTCGATTACCACAAATACGAAAAAAAATTAGATGATCTTTTTGTGAAAGGAAATAATCATGAGTGAAAAAATAGAACATAAACCAAAACCAAAAAAATCAGTTGCGTTGTCAGGAGTCCCTGCCGGCAACACGGCGCTTTGTACCGTTGGACGAACAGGTAACGACCTGCATTACCGCGGATACGACATATTGGATTTTGCTCAAGATGCAGAGTTTGAAGAAATAGCGCATCTATTGGTCTATGAAAAACTTCCTACAGCGGCCGAGCTCAAAAACTATAAATTAAAACTGAAAGCGCTTCGCGGATTACCCACTAACGTTAAAGCAGTCTTAGAGTGGATACCGGCATCAGCGCATCCTATGGATGTGCTAAGAACAGGATGTTCCGCTCTTGGTACCGTTCTACCTGAAAAAGAAGACCACAACATCTCAGGCGCTAGAGACATTGCCGATCGATTGATGGCCTCATTTGGATCCATGTTGTTGTATTGGTATCACTGGAGTCATAACGGTCGCCGTATTGAAACGGAAACCGATGACGACTCGATTGGTGGACACTTCTTACACATGCTTCATGGAAAAGAACCTTCAGAGTCATGGGTTAGAGCAATGCACACCTCTTTAATCCTCTATGCAGAACACGAATTCAATGCTTCAACCTTCGCTGCACGTGTTATCGCAGGAACTTCCTCGGACATGTATTCATCAATCACAGGAGGAATAGGCGCACTCCGTGGTCCAAAGCATGGTGGGGCAATCGAAGTAGCCTATGAAATTCAGCAGCGCTATCACAACCCTAAAGATGCTGA
>ERZ890510.783-NODE-783-length-23339-cov-10.615745_pt1 | contig 23339 bp, 30 predicted proteins | sample MGYA00521265_ERZ890510 | MGnify/ENA primary metagenome ERZ890510 (study PRJEB32303, sample SAMEA104408624) | aquatic metagenome | biome: Brackish water; feature: Chemocline; material: water | place: Baltic Sea | collected 2014-10-26T21:54:00 | depth 110 m ...
CAACGACTTTTTTTCAAAATCAATAGGGTTACATTAATTTTGAGTCAATGCGCATTCAAAACAAAGAGAATGATTGATAACTTTCAATTGTCAATTTTGAAATAATCTCTTATTTAAAGCCTATGAAAAACGACTTTGCTCCTTTCTCAATTGACACCCACACAAAAGTGAACATTGGGCTTCGAATTTTAGAAAAACGACTCGACGGATACCATAATCTCGATACTGTATTTCAAGAATTAAATTTTGGCGATACGCTTTATTTTTCGCCTGCGGAGAAATTTGGATTTGAGATAATTGGCTTAGCTATTGATGATCAAGGTGACAATATTTGCGAAAGAGCTTATTACGAATTTTGCGAAAAAACAAACCTAGCCCCAGCCGTTAAAATAGTATTGGAAAAACGAGTTCCTACTGGGTCGGGTTTGGGTGGAGGAAGCGCTGATGCGGCGGGCGTTTTAAAAGGATTAAATCGATTGTGTGATGCCCCTTTAAGTTTTGAGCAACTCGAGGAAATCTCAGGACATTTAGGCGCCGATGTTGCATTTTTTATTAGGGGAGAGACGCAACGAGGTCAGGGTATTGGCGAGCGTTTATCACCTATGAAATTGGATTTTTCTGCCATGGCATTATTGGTGATTCCAGACCTCCATATCTCTACAAAACAAGCCTTTGAAGGATTAAATTTAACATTGACTCCCCCTAGAGAGCCGTTTATGTTTGCGAGCCTTTTAAAGAAGGCAGATTTGACAATGTTTTTTGATAATGTTTTTGAGACACCTGTCTCACATGCATATCCGCAAATTGGAGAAATAAAACAAGTCCTTCTGGAGAGAGGTGCTTTTTTTGCCAGTTTGTCGGGTTCCGGCTCGACTGTGTATGGACTTTTTGACTCTGGAGAAGAGGCATTTGAAGCATCAAAATATTTTGCTTCAAAAAACATTTTCTCAACTGTTTCAAAACTTATCATATCATCATAAAGTTTCATTCCGGGATCGTCTAACGGCAGGACACCGGCCTTTGACGCCGCCAATCGAGGTTCGAACCCTCGTCCCGGAACTTTTTTAACTCAATTTTTAACTGGAACACTGAGGTAATTTAATGCAACCCAAGATTTTTTCGGGTAGAGCTAACCCTATGTTAGGGAAAGCAATATCAGATTTTTTGGAATTGGAAAGTGGAGCGATCACGCTAAAAGATTTTAGTGATGGTGAAATCTATGTTCGTTACGACGAGAATATTCGTGGCGAGGATGTGTTTATCATCCAGTCTTTGGCGCCACCTGCCGATAATTTTATGGAATTATTGCTTATGATGGATGCAGCGAAACGCGCATCTGCCAAGCGAGTTACCGCTGTTTTACCGTATTACGGATATGCAAGACAAGATAGGAAAGATCAACCCCGCGTTCCCATTTCTGCAAAATTAGTAGCAGATATGATGGTCGCTGCTGGGGCTGACCGCGTCATTACAATGGATCTGCATTCCAGTCAAATTCAAGGTTATTTCAATATCCCTTTCGACCACCTTTATTCTAAAAAGGTGTTGGTCAATGCGATTAAAGAAATGGGGCTTGAAAATCTGACGGTGCTTGCGCCTGATATTGGCTCGGTGCCATTGAGTCGTTCGTATGCAAAACAGCTTGATGCAACATTAGCCATCATTGATAAAAGACGTCCTGAGCCTAATAGGGCCGAAGTGATGAATTTAATTGGCGAAGTTGAAGGAAAGAATGTGTTGATAATGGATGACATGACAGACACGGCAGGCACTATGACAAATGCAGCCTTTGCATCCATGGAAAGAGGAGCACTCGGTGTTTATTCGGCATGTACTCATGGTGTACTTTCTGGCGATGCGACCAAACGTCTCTCAAATTCACCTATTAAACATATGATCGTGACGGATACCATTACAGTACCCGTCGAAAAGCAATTTGAAAATTTAGAAATTATTAGTGTCGCTTCAGTTTTTGGTGAGGCTATAAGAAGAATACACAACGAAGAGTCCATTTCGGTACTCTTTAACTTATAGGAGAAGGAAAAGATACATGGCTCAAAAAGCTCGTAAACGTTTCGAGATCCAATATGAAACTAGAGAAGAATTAGGCAAAGGCGCGACGAAGATTTTACGCGCTGAAGGATTAATTCCTGCAGTTTTTTATTCGGGTGGTGGTCTAGCGGTCCACATAAAGTTTCCATTATCACATTATCGTGAGATGGTTAAATCAGGTGAGAAAATTTTTAACATTACCGTGGACGGTGAACAACGTCGTGCGATGGTAAAAGCAGTGCAATATCATCCATTAACTGATAAAGTAAGACACGTTGATTTACAAGGTGTTAGACTCAGAGATATTATCGAAATTCCTGTCCCGATTATTCTTAATGGTTTACCCATTGGTGTTAAAGTTGAAGGTGGATTATTACAGCACATTATTCATGAAGTCACAATTAGCTGTAAAGGTGAGGATGTGCCCGATTTTATTGAATTGGATGTAAGCGGTTTACACCTCGGTGACACGATACATGGTAAAGATTTAGAGGATGATCGTTTTACTTTCTTGATTGCTGATGATGCTTCCGTCGTTACTGTAGCCCACCCACAAAAAATGGAAGAAGCTGCAAGTGATGAAGATGAAGACGAAGACGAAGTAGAAGAAGAACAAGAACAAGAAGAAAACTCGGATTAATAACGAGTTGGTAGAGTAGTATAGCATTGTCACTTAAAACAATCATAGGTTTAGGAAACCCGGGTCGTCAATATGCCACCACACGTCACAATGTTGGTTTTATGGTAATTGATGAGCTCGCAAAGCGATGGAACCTGACATTTAAAGCAGGAAAAGGTCGTTATGTTATGGCTAAGGATGTTAGCAAGAATACAATTCTTGTGAAACCGACAACATATATGAATTTAAGTGGCGAGGCCGCTCAACATGTAATCGATTATTTTCACATTGATATTATGGACTGTATGCTCGTTTTTGATGAACTTGATATTCCGTTTCCCCAAGTGCGTATTCGCAAACAGGGAGGATCTGGAACTCATAAAGGCATTCAGTCTGTAATTTATCAATTTAATGATGATGTGTTTCCACGTATCCGGATGGGGATTGGTGGCCAGCAAGGTCTCAAGCCATCAGAAGCGTTTGTCTTAGAATCTTATTTAAAAGATGAAATAATAGGGCTCGGGGAACAGATCAACAAAGCAGCAGATGCTGCAGAATTTTGGATCGAATCCGATGACATTGATAACACAATGAATCGGTTTAATCAAAGGCCCAAATCTGCCGTTGAAGTTACGGAGGAAAAATAAACAATGGAAAGTCAATTAATCTATCTCCCCATTGCAGGAATTGTAGGTTTACTTTTCGCATTTTGGAAAACATCTTGGATTCAAAAACAAGATGAAGGATCAGATGTCTTACGCGCTATCGGAAAAAGTATTTCCGAAGGAGCGATGGCATTTTTAAAAGCAGAATATCGTGTTTTAGGCATTTTTGTTGCCGTAGTTGCCATCTTATTGGCTGTTGCAAATGCAGGCGCTGAAACATCATCATCTCTTGTTGCAGTATCTTTTTTAACGGGGGCATTCACGTCTGCTTTAGCAGGATATTTAGGAATGCGCGTTGCAACAAAATCAAATAATAGGACAACAAACGCTGCCCAAACAAGCTTAAGCGCTGCTCTAAAGGTTGCGTTTACCGGCGGTACCGTAATGGGACTTTCTGTTGTTGGACTTGGTATTTTGGGTTTATCATCTCTTGTTATTATTTATACAAACATCTTTGATTTTACGACGGATATAAACCGCATATTAAATATTCTTTCAGGATTTTCTTTAGGTGCGTCGTCTATCGCTTTATTTGCACGCGTTGGAGGTGGAATTTACACAAAAGCTGCCGATGTCGGTGCTGATTTAGTTGGAAAAGTTGAAGCGGGTATTCCCGAAGATCATCCGCTGAATCCTGCCACCATTGCTGATAATGTAGGTGATAACGTGGGTGACGTAGCAGGTATGGGTGCGGACCTTTTTGAATCGTATGTCGGCTCTATTCTTGGTGCAATGATACTAGGAGCTAGCCTATTAGCAAGTGGTGTTTTAGATCTAAACTTTGTCGTCGCTCCATTATTTATTGCAGCGGCAGGGATTTTAGTATCCATTCTTGGAACATTTATGGTCAATGTTAAAGAAGGCGGAGACCCACAAAAAGCGCTGAATATTGGTGAATTTGGATCTTCTTTTATTATGATAGGTGTTATTTACTTCATTATAAATGCGATGCTTCCTGATACATTTACGAGCCCTAGCGGCATTGAATATACTAATTTTGGTGTCTTTATAGCGACCGTTATTGGCTTGGTTGCAGGTTTAGGTATTGGAATTGTTACGGAGCATTATACGGGTACGGATACTAAACCTGTTCGTAGTATTGTTGAACAGTCATTAACTGGAGGTGCTACAAACATCATTGCTGGATTAAGTGTCGGTATGCAATCTACAGCTATCCCTGTTTTAATTATTGCTGCAAGTATTATGGGCGCATTCCATTTCTCTGGGCTTTATGGTATTGCCATGGCAGCACTTGGAATGCTTGCAAATACAGGTATTCAACTTGCTGTTGATGCTTATGGCCCAATTTCAGACAATGCGGGTGGTATTGCAGAAATGGCCGAATTACCTAAAGAAGTCCGTGAACGTACTGACAAATTAGATGCCGTTGGAAATACAACCGCTGCTATCGGTAAAGGTTTTGCCATCGGTTCAGCTGCTTTGACGGCTCTTGCATTGTTTTCTGCGTTTATGGTACAAGCCAAAATAACATCCATCGATATTTCCTCGCCTGAAGTTATGGCAGGTCTTTTCGTTGGAGGCATGTTACCTTTCCTCTTCTCATCAATGGCAATGTCAGCTGTTGGCAGAGCTGCAATGGCTATGATTGGAGAAGTTCGCCGTCAATTTGAACATATCCCTGAATTGAAAAACGCGTTAGTTATTATGAGAAAATACGACTCAGATATGTCAAAAGCTACCGTGGAAGATCGCGCCATATTTGATGCGGCAAACGGTAAAGCAGAATACGGAAAATGTGTGGAGATTTCTACAACTTCAGCCATTAGAGAAATGCTGGCACCAGGCTTACTCGCCATTTCATCACCGGTTCTTGTTGGTTTTATTTTTGGCGCTGAAACACTTGGTGGTTTACTGGCCGGTGTAACAGTTACAGGCGTATTAATGGCTATTTTCCAATCCAATGCCGGTGGTGCATGGGATAATGCAAAGAAAATGTTTGAAAATGGCGTCGAAATTAATGGTGAGACTTATCACAAAGGTTCTGAAGCACACAAAGCAGCGGTCATTGGTGACACTGTCGGTGATCCGCTAAAAGATACTTCAGGTCCATCATTGAATATTTTAATCAAACTTATGTCAGTGGTGTCACTCGTTATTGCCCCACTTATCGCAAGTATTTAATAAGGAGGTTCCTACTTGAAAAAATATGAATGTCTATACATCGTAAACTCAAATTATGATGGAGACGGTATCACAAGAGTGCTAGACAAGGTTCGTGAATACCTTGAAGGCAGCAATGCAACGATTGCCAATGTGCAACATTGGGGCAAACGTCGTCTTGCATATCAAATTGAAAAACAACGCTACGGCAACTATGTCCTAACTCATTTTGAAGGCGAAACAGATAATGTTTCATTTCAAAAACTGATGGAAATGGATGAAGCCATCTTAGCATATATGGTTATTCGTTTAGATGAATTTCCAGAGTTTGAAAAAACAGAAGTTCCACCAGCGGACACAGATGATGTAAAATCATTTAAAAAACCTTTCGTCGAGGATGTAGTCAAAGACGTTGTTGAAGACGTTGTTGAAGACGTTGTTGAAGACGTTGTTGAAGACGTAGTTGAAGATGTCGTTGAAGACCTTGTTGAAGATGTAGTCAAAGATGTCGTTGAAGACGTCGTTGAAGATGTAGTCGAAGACCTTGTTGAAGATGTAGTTGAAGATGTTGTTGAAGATGTAGTTGAAGACGTTGTTGAAGACCTTGTTGAAGACCTTGTTGTTGTCAATGAAAGTGCTGAAGAAAAAACGACTGATAAACCAAAAAAGACAAAAGAAACAGAAGAATAGAGGTAAAATATGAAAACATTTTCTTACCGCAAAAAAATATGTAAGTTCTGTGATAATACAGATATAACTGTTGATTATAAAAAACCTCAAGTGCTTCGTCGTTTTATTACTGAACAAGGGAAAATACTTCCTCGAAGAATTACGGGTACGTGTGCTTCGCATCAACGTGAACTTGTTCGCGCCATCAAACGTTCTCGCAATATTGCTTTATTACCTTACGTCGTTGACGTAAAAGATATGTAATTGAGGTAATGATATGAAAATTATTCTAAGAGACAAAATCGAAGGTTTAGGTGAAGCTGGAGAGACCAAAAACGTTAAAAACGGTTATGGTCGCAATTATCTAATTCCACAGGGGTTAGCCTATCCAGCTACGAAAAGCTATCTTAAAGTATATGAAGAAGAAAAAACAAATCGAGAAAAACGCGAAGGTCGTGAGCTTGCTAAAGCACAACAACTTGCGAATAAACTTTCTAATCTTTCCCTCGAGGCAACTGTTCAAGTGGGTGAAGATGACAAAGTCTTTGGTGCTATTACGTCTGCAAATATTGCAGAATTATTAGCCGCTAAAGGTTACGAAATCGACAAACGCGGCATCCTTTTAGACGAACCTCTTAATGCATTGGGCATCTATAATGTCTCAATTAAAATTAGTTCGACTATTAAAGCTGAAGTAAAAGTTTGGGTTATTAAAGAATAATTCGATTTTTAGCATATTAAAAAGGCAGGTTATTCCTGCCTTTTTTTATTTTATTACGATTAGAATTTTATTTCACAATCGCCTGCATCTGCGTTTCTATATCCCCTGGAGTTGACATGATTTTACTAAATGTCGTCATCGTTAAATCAGGAAATGACAATGCAATACGATATCGTCCATGAAGCATGACAACGTTTTTATCCGTCACAAGAATTTCATAAGGCAAAAACGAGACATGTTTAGGAAATTCCGTGTCAATAATAGGAAGAAAATGACCTTCTCCCTTTTCGCCCCTTAATTGAATTCCATAGATCTTCAAGTCTTTACCAGGTATTTCTTTTGAATAGATTAGTTTTGAATCGGTTTGTTGTTTGAGATTATTTTCGATTTTAGTCGTCGCTTCAGAAAAACTGGTAATTTCTGCTAATTCTACGATATCTTCGAAATACTCCATTCCAAACATATAATGATAATGTCGCAATTCTTTTTCTGACAATCCCTCTTTTGATCCAAATGGTGTGAAACTATCGATGCAGCAATCTCTCAAAGCCTTCTCCAGTTCAATGAAGACGGTCTCAATATTCGATTGAATATCGGGATATTTATTTTGGAAATAGGCATTTCCCCAATATTCAGGATGCGTAAAAGCGATATCAATTTCTTCAAAATTTTGTGTTAATGATATCTTCATTCCCGTCGCCATTGCCGTTAAACCACCTGTCTTTTGGATTGCCTCAATTATTAGGGGGTGTGTCAAAATAATGATGTAGCTGACACCTTTTGTTTCAACTTCATATCCCCCTAAAATTTCAAATCCTTTGGAAACCAAAGCTTCTTCAATATTTTGCTTTATTACTAAAATGTTTCCTTCAACTGGGTTTGAAACTTGATAAGGTTTCAAGTTTTGCCCTAGCATTGCACCTGTCGTTAAAATCAAAGTAACTAGTAAAAATATTTTTTTCATAAAACTCTCCTTATGAAAATAGATATGACAAATCACATGCCAATAAAATGTGTAACGGTTTCTGTGGGTCATTGTTGTATTTTATTTCCGTCAAAATTACTTCAACCAAGAGAAATTCGATAATTTAATGCATCAAAACGCGTATAAATCTTTTAAAATATTGTTATCGCCAAAGAATTATTTATTCTCTTTGAAAAGATGCACCATAAAATTATAAAGAAATGAAACTATGAAACCCGAACTTTTATCACCTGCTGGAAATTTAGAAAAATTAAAATATGCTTTCGCCTTTGGCGCTGATGCTGTCTATGCAGGCGTCCCCAAATATTCGCTGCGAACGCGCGAGAATGACTTTCGTAATGAGTCACTCGCCGAAGGGATGGCGTATGCAAGAGCGATTGGCAAAAAAGTATATCTCACATTAAATATATACGCCCATAATACAAAGATTAATGGTTTTCTAAAAGAGATGGATCGCCTCTCAGAATATAAACCAGATGCCTTGATTATGGCGGATCCAGGCTTGATTGCCCAAACAATTAAGCGTTATCCCGACATACCAATCCATCTGTCAACTCAAGCGAATGCAACGAACTGGACAGCCGTTTCTTTTTGGCGGGATATTGGTGTAAAACGCATCATTTTGTCGAGAGAATTACGCCTAAAAGAAATAGCTGAAATTCATGAAAAAGTACCAGATATAGAACTGGAATCGTTTGTCCATGGTGCGATTTGTATTGCCTATTCAGGTCGGTGCCTCATCAGCAATTACATGAATAATCGCGACGCAAACCAAGGGACCTGTACCAATTCGTGCCGCTGGGAATACACAATGGGTCAAGATAATTCCTTAGTTAATTTCGAAAAAGAGCAACATGCAAAACGTCATACAAATCCTATCGAAGTCCCTGAAGGGCTTTATGTTACGGAACCCAAACGACCTGATCAAAAATTCCCTATCGATGAAGATGAGCATGGCACCTATCTTTTTAATGCAAAAGATTTGTGTGCGATTGAATTATTAAACGACTTAAAAAATGCCGGTATCGTAAGTTTTAAAATTGAGGGCCGAACAAAATCTGCCTACTATGCCGCCATGACAGCAAGAGCATATCGAAAAGCCATCGATGATATTGAGATGAAGAAACCATTTGATGAAGAAAATTTACGAAATTTAGTGGCTTTATCGAACCGTGGTTTTACAACGGGATTTTACATGCACAATCCCCGGGAACTAGGGGAAAATGTCCAAGATAGCCGAAGCTCTGAGCGGACACATAAGCCCGTAGGGACGGATTGTCGTTTTGATGAAGAGGCAAAACTTCTGTGGTTTGAAGTAAAAAATAAATTGGACAAGGGAACGGAAGTCGAAATTATCACAAGAGACTCTATTAAAAAAATGGAAGCCACCGATTTGCGAAATGATAAAGAAAGACACGTACCATCGCTTCACGGCGGAACGGGAAGAGGTGCCATCCATTGCGATGAAAATCCTGGAGAATTTGCCATCATTCGTCGAAAACTTTATCCAGAAGAACTCGAATTAATCCAAGTATAATCAGTTACTATCCTTATAAAATCAAGAATTGTAATCCTCTAGCATCGAGGATTCTCGTTTCATAATTACGAGCAATTTAGATTCTAGCTCGACCCATTCTTTCTTTGTTGTTTTCGTGTAAATGCTTAAATTTGCTCACAGCAAAATCAACACGCTGAGGAGGTTAACATGAAAAAGATTTTTGTTTTGGACACGAATATCATTTTGCATGATAGCGCATGCATTGACCAATTTGAAGACAATGACGTTGTGATCCCAATTGCCGTTCTTGAGGAATTAGACCACTTTAAAAAAGGAAACGAGATGGTGAATTACCACGCTCGTCAGTTTGCACGAACATTAGACAAAATTTCGGATGATATACTTTTTGATAAAGGTGTGTCTCTGGGTGAAAATAGAGGTCTGCTAAAAATTGATGTCACTAGCTCAAATGACTTTGATAATAGAGATATTTTTACAGAAGACATACCGGATCATCGCATCCTTGCTTCGGCATATAAGCTTTCAAAATTGCTTAAGAAAGAGCGCGTCATTCTTTTATCAAAAGACGTAAATCTTCGTCTCAAAGCGCGATCAATTGGTGTTGAGTCTCAGGATTATTTTTCGGACTCTGTTAAAAATATGGACGAACTCTATACGGGAAAAACCGTCTTAGAAAATATTTCGGAAGATACTATTGATAGTCTATATACCGTACCGTTTGAGCTTGAATTCTCAAGTACAGGCATTGAAGAAACGCCTAAAGGATGGCATCATTATATCTTAAAAAATGTTCAAAAATCAGCCCTGGCGGCCTACAACCCAAATTCCTTGAAGCTTGTACATGTCGATAAAAAAACCGTGGCGAGTATTATTCCGCGGAATGCCGAACAGATTTTTGCACTAAATTTACTCACAAATCTAGATATACCTCTTGTCACGATTTCGGGAAAAGCGGGAACGGGCAAAACGCTTTTAGCCTTGGCCGGCGCACTAGAAAAACGAAAAAATTATCAGCAAATATTTATAGCGCGCCCCATTGTACCTCTTAGCAATAAAGATATTGGTTTTTTGCCAGGTGATATTAAAGCGAAGATTGATCCCTATCTTCAACCCTTGTGGGACAATTTAAAAGTCATTCAAAATCAATATACTCGTAGCCATTCTGAATTTGATAAAATCGACGAAATGATTAAAGATGAGAAAATAATCGTCGCGCCCCTTACTTATATTAGAGGTCGAAGCTTGCAAAAGATTTTCTTTATCGTCGATGAGGCTCAAAACCTGACACCTCACGAAGTGAAAACGATTATAACCCGTGCAGGCGAAAACACTAAAATTGTATTCACTGGCGACATTTATCAAATTGACCATCCATTTTTAGATAGCCATAGCAATGGTCTTACTTATTTGATCGACAGATTTAAAGGCGAAAAATTGTTTGGTCATATCAATTTGGAAAAAGGCGAGCGTTCCGAATTAGCGGAGTTGGCGTCTAATTTATTGTAGGGTTGATGGCTTAATTCGCTGGGTTTACGGATTTACGGATAGTGTGAAATAGGACAATCCTGCCAAAACAGGAAGCGAAGAATTCTTTAAGAATATTTTATGGGATAACTTTCGTATCGAAACGAATCTAAAGACTTCCTTCTAGTTCAAGGAGAAAGGCTTTTATATTCTCGCCACCGCCAAAACCACCTAATCCGCCATCTCCTGCAATAACACGGTGGCAAGGAATGACAATAGAAATCGGATTTTTCCCATTCGCTGAACCCACAGCTCGCGACGCTTTGGGATTATTCACTTTCTTTGCCAATTCACCGTAGGATATGGTTTCGCCCCAAAGAATTGTCGTTAAGGATTTCCAAACTTTCATCTGGAAATCCGTGCCTTTTGGCGAAACAGAGATTGTAAAATCTTTTAGATTTCCCTTAAAATATGCATCGAGTTCAAACGTTATTGTTTTGAAAATATCCGAATTTTTTATTTGAATATGGTGCGGATAAGTTTGATTCAAATATTGCAGGATTGACGATTGTCCAATATCACCAAAAAATAGACCTAAGAGAACGCCTTCTTGATTTGCGGCGAGGGATAAGTCACCTACAGGCGACGGATAGGTCATCGTTGCAATTGAAATCATTTCGCTGTTTCCCCTTATTTCTCTGCTGTTTCTAGCTTGTGTTCAACGAGAAAAGCATCAATATTTTGACTCAACAAATCACGCGTTTCGCGATAGTTAGGAAGCTGATTGATATCGTCTTTAAAATCGCGATAAGGGTCATCGATATCCCAATGAATAATCTGTGGGTCCGTGTCGAATGACGGCAAATTCTCCTTGGCGCTTGTACTGAGTGTGATGACAAAATCCAAGCGAAAGTCATAAAAATCATTGACCCAATCACTCGTATGATGGCTTATATCGATGTCAATTTCATTTAACACGCGAATCGATAAAGGATGTACGCGGCTTGGACTAATTCCCGCAGAAAAACAATCGAGGTGAGTCAGTTTTTTGGCATTCAACAACCCTTCGGCGATTTGAGATCGGCAGGAATTGCCAGTACAGACGAATAGGATTGTAATCATATTTTTAAAGTGAAATTACAATCATCAATGTAAAAAGATTAATAAGAATGAATTCGGTAGTACAGCCAATCCACGCATTTTTTACTTGAATGTGTTTGGCTTGTTTTTGAAAACAAGAACTGTATTCCTGGATCGTGTTAGCATCTTTTCCCAGCAACTGCATAGGGCTCGGTTTAGGGGGCTCTACAATATATGATGCTGCAACACCAACGACACTCAAGGTCATCCCTGCTCCTAACCACAACCAACTTTTTTCACTCATTTCTTGTTTTGCAGCGATTTTTGCTTCGTCACAGATGATATTTTGTCCATATAATTGAGAGCCAACTATAATCATTAGAAGTGTTGAAATAATCAATCTACTAGAATTTAACATTGTGTCCCCTTCTTATATTTTATAAATCAAAGAAAGAAAATTTTGGAAGTTCTATTAATAGAATTTTATAGGCTCAACGTCAAGCCATAGAGGGATTGTAAAAACAATGGATTCTATTTCTCGTTTATTAGGTACATAGAGCGTGTCAAATACAACGGTTGTTTCCCCGGTTAACTTATTAGCACTAAAATCAGACGTTGTGTAGGATTTTAAAAAAACTTCATCGTTTACCGTTGTATATTCATGAATATCCATGTTGGTATAAACGCTCATAGCTTTTATAGTATTGAGCTGAGTAATTTGCTCTGCATTTTTAGTGATATTAATAATAGGGTAGGGATTTTTTTGGCTCTTTTGTCGAAATTGCAAATGCGTCTCATCATTTTTTTGCGTTCGTTGCGTTTCTATCAAACCCGCTGCCAATATTAGATCTTCATTAATTGGCTTAACAGATGGTGCAATCGCTAAATAAGCGTACGGGTCATTGGGGTTAAGAGAAACTTCCAAAGCCTTAGGCTCATCAGGATAATAAATGAGCATTTTCCCGCCTGCTAAGAGTACGTTTTGATTGACGGGTTCAATAATATGAATGTAAATAGAATCGGGAGATGCCCAAAGCAATTGCCCTGTCATAATCTCTATATTATCACCACTTACATTGGTCTGAGTAAAAAAAGCAAAAAGCTGAAACCAAGTTGAGAGTGCTTGCATTAAGGTGTTGGTGAAGCTAAAAGAGTCGTAGCTGCAAAATATGCACCGTAGGCTACACAGCCCATCAATGCTTTACTCTTTTGTATCTCTTTAGCGGCATCTTTGTAGCACATCGTATAGCGAGCAACATATACGGCATCTTTTCCGATTAAATATCTTGTGGGTGGTCCTTTCGGATCAACCACATAGGAGGCTCCGTATCCCACAAGACCACACGCAAAACCTGCCGCCATCCAACCGTAACCCTTAATATTGTCTTTGGCATCTATTTTTGCTTGAAAACACGCATCTGTATTATTTTGAGACGTGCTAGAAATATTTGAAGGCGTTGGTGTTGTCGTTGTAAGAAATTGCGTTTGGACAATCACTTTGTTGGTAGAAGTTTTACCGGCTATCAAGTCGTTTAAAACGGCTGGCAAACCCTTCAAAAGAAGGTCATCAATTTCGCCTCGAACATTCGTACTAGCGGAGTGGATCACTTCTCCCGTCTCAACTTCAATAACACGAATATCAATCGTATAGGTTTTTCCAATAAGACCAATTCCACCCGCAAACATAAGCTCCACACCCAACACTTCACCCATTGCCACCATGCTTTCATTACTCGTGACGCCTGAAAGTTGAAATGATTGTTCGCTCAATAATTGATTAATTTTTCCTCTCTCAATCACTGTAAATTTATTGGATTGAGAAAGCATTGTATTCACTCGATTTGAGAGTGTTTTCACATCTGATTGAGATACACCTGTTGCATCAAAATCCAAAACAGCCATACTTCTTTTCTCTTGAGCATTAAGCGTACTTAGAAGTAAAATTACGAAGAGTGCTTTAATAGTATTTTGTGGAATTAAATTTAGTTTCATTTAGAAAAACCTATTTTCATTGATTATTGAATAATGTTAACCAGCTGCCATAACCTGCATTACAAGATTAAATACAACACTCGCAACACAACCCTTCATGGCTGAACTCGTTTGAATCTCTTTTCCTTCTTCTTGGTAGCACTGGGAATAAACGGTGACATAATTCACATCTTTGCCCAGCAAACGTGCAGCATCGGGTTGATCAGCATCCATGACATAAGCAGCACCCCAGCCAAATGCACCACAACAAAAACCAGCAGCCATCCAACCGATACCATCTTGATCTGCTTGTGCATCCATGGTAGCTTGGGTACACGCGTCAAGACCGTCTTGTGCCATAACAGGAACCATCATGAGAAGCGCGACAAGTAAAATGATAAAATTTTTCATTCTCTCTCCTTAACAATTTAGTTGATGCCAAATCTATACGATTATCATTTTAATGCAACGATAGAATCTGTCATAATATGAGGAGCAAAGGTAGTTCCTTTATAAATGAGATCGTAATTATGTTGCAAGTTCTAATGTAAAAATTATGTTCAACCATGTTTTGGATGACCTTCTTCAGCTTCATTTGTATTATTTCAATCTACCATTTGGTCTTTTGGAAACCACTTAACACGGGACCACTTTATAAAAATTACCCTTTTCTAAAATTTGGACATCGTGGGTCAACGGTATCGGAACCAGAAAATACCATTCCCTCTTTTTTAAAAGCAATTTTCGATGGCTGTAACGCTATAGAATTGGATATACACATGACGAAAGATAACCATCTTGTCGTTATTCATGATGACCGTCTCGAACGAACTACAGACGGCATCGGCTTTATAGAGAATCATACATTGGCTGAGTTGAAAACCCTGAATGCCGCAAAACTGTGGGAAAATCGCGACGAGAAAATCCCAACATTAAAGGAAGTTTTCGAAGCAATTCCTCCAAACATTATCGTCAATGTAGAAATAAAGAACTTCAGTTTTTTTTCTGAGCAGCGCATAGAGCTGGAGCTCGTTCGCTTTATAAGAGACAATGATTTGCGAGATCGCGTCATCGTATCGTCATTTAATCCCTTTAATATCTGGCGCGTAAAAATGGCGGATCCTCAAATATTTACGGCGCTTTTATGGTATAAATCAAGTGTGTTTAATATTAAAGTGAATTTTGGACTCCACGTTATTCATCCAGATATTTTACACCCCTACCTTGAAGAATTAGAGGGACCCGTTCGGTTTTGGTCCCGCGTGAAAAAACTTCCGATGCATGTTTGGGTCGTGAATGAGAAAGAGCAGATGTTAGATATCAACAAAAGACCCGGCGTAAAAGGCATCATGACAGACGATACTAAACTTTTAAATAATACGATTGGAGCCATTTTATGAATCCGCTGTTAGTATATTTAATTGAAGTCGTTCCGGCTCTATTCGTGATTATTAACCCCATTGGTGCAGCGCTCATTTTTGTTTCCATGACAGGGGATGATTCAGATATTGAACTCAAACAAAAATCGCGACGCGTTTCCGTAGCCGTCTTTTTAAGCCTGATTATTTTCATGTTTTTGGGTCATTTTATTTTCAAAATGTTTGGCATTACATTGCCCGCTTTTCGAATAGCAGGGGGGATTTTGCTCTTTGGAATGGGTATGAGTATGATTCGGGGTCAACATCCAAAATCGAAAATCACCGAAAAAGAACGCTTTGAGGTTCAAAGCAAAGAAGACATCACCATTATTCCCATGGCGATTCCCGTTTTAAGCGGCCCCGGAGCCATGGCAACGGTTATGATGTACAAAGAAAATGCCCATAATATTACTGAAATTATGATCTTAATCGGCGCAATATTTTTCTCCTCCCTCATGACGTATTATATTTTCAAATCGTCCCATAAATTGGTCCAACGTTTCGGAAAAACAGCTTTTCGAATAATTACACGAATAATGGGGATGCTCGTCACAACGATTGCGGTTCAGTTTGTATTAAGTGGTGCCACCAATGTCGTCCTTGACCTTTGGGGACAATTGAATTAAATAATATGAAATTGACGGAAAAAAAAATTGATTCGAAAACCATGTTTCAAGGCAAACTGTTGCATGTCCAATGTGATACGGTTGAATTGCCGAATGGTCACACAAGTACGCGTGAAATTATTCGCCATCAAGGTGCCGTCGTTATTTTGCCAATATTTGAAGACGGTAGCATCTTGCTTGAAAAACAGTTTCGATATGCTCCCAAGCAAATATTCATTGAATTGCCTGCGGGCAAAATTGATAAAGGCGAAGATGGACTCGCAACAGGCAAGCGCGAACTCCTCGAGGAAACAGGGTACCTCGCCAATAAGTGGACATTCCTCGCAAATATCTACCCCGCCATTGGATATGCTGATGAAAAAATGGATTTGTATCTCGCACAAGATTTGAACTTTGTCGGACATCAACGGGATGAAGACGAATTTCTCGAAACTTTTACCGTCACCCTTGATGAAGCATTGGAGCTCATTATATCGAATCAAATTGGCGACGCCAAAACGGCCATTGGACTTTTTTGGGCGGAAAAAATATTAAAAGACCACTGGACCTTTGAGGACGAATAAATGACACGTATCTGCAAAATATCTGATATCAAAATGGATAAAGCAAAGAATTTTAATGTCCAAAATGTAGAGCTAAGTATTATCCATACAAAAGATGGCTTTTTTGCCCGAAGTGGCGTCTGCAAACACAATGGAATAAAACTCGAGTTGTGCTCCGTTTCTGGGAAACAAATTACCTGTCCATATCATGGATGGACTTATCATGTTGAATCTGGGAAAGGTATTCAGCCCTCACATACCTTTCTGAGTTGTTATCAATTAAAAATTAGGGGTGATGAAATTTGGGTTGATATATCAAAAAAAAATGATGACGATTTCGAAATTGATACATCTCGCTATCAATGGTAAATTGTATTCACTATTTTAATAAGTTTAATTAAGTTTCTTCGCTAATTTGATGGGAGGCAATATGAAAAAAATCGCAGTCGTTTTGTCAGGATCCGGCGTTTTTGACGGATCTGAAATTCATGAAAGTGTCATCACCTTACTGGCACTCGATAAAGCTGGAGCAAGTGTTCAATGTTTTGCACCAAATATTGAGCAATGCCATGTCGTCAATCATTTAACAGGCGAAGTTGCAGAAAATGAAACGCGAAACGTACTGGTAGAATCGGCGCGCATTGCACGCGGAAATATTAAAGACATTGCCGACGCTCAAGCCAGTGATTTTGACGCTGTTATTTTCCCTGGAGGATTTGGCGCCGCAAAAAACTTAAGTGATTTTGCTTTCAAAGGCTCGGAATGCCATATTCAAAAAGATGTAGAAATTTTTGCGAAAGAAGCCGTAAAAATCGGTCTCCCTCTTGGATTTATGTGTATCGCGCCTGCCATGATTCCTCGCATTTACGGCGATGGCGCAAAATTAACAATTGGCACCGACGTCGAAACAGCGGCGAATATTAACGCCATGGGAGGCGTACATGTCGCGTGTCCTACAACAGAATTTGTCATCGATAAAAAGCTTCGAGTCGTTTCAACGCCGGCCTATATGTCCGCAAACTCCATTAGCGAAGCTGCAATTGGAATCGAAAAACTAGTAAATGAGGTCTTAAAACTTATCCCATGAAATCAAATATTAAATTTCTAAATGAAGTCGCAAAATTCTCGAAAACGTCGAGCAAAAGCAATGATATGTTTTCCTCAGATCAAATGAAAGTTGATATTTTAACGATGAAAGCGGGTCAATATTTCTCTCCAACTCAAAGCTATCTCGCCGATTCGTATTATTATGTACTTGAAGGGGAAGCTATTTTTGAAATTGATGACGACGTTTCCATTCTTGTACCCAATGCAAGTCTTTTTGTAGGACCCGGGCAGAGTGTTGGCATTATTAATGAAAGTGATGAAAATCTAATCATTCTTAAAGTACAGGCTCCTCCTGAGGGGATTTGACTTCGTTGAAATTTTCTGGCGTAACACCACTATTCCCATTGCCTGATTTGACCTTGTTTCCTAACACTCAGATGAGCTACAGGATATTTGAACCTCGCTACATCAAGATGTTAGAATCCGTCTTAGAAGGGGAGAAACTTATCACCTTGGCTTTGTTAAAACTAGGACATGAGGAAGATGATTATGGAAATCCTGACTATTATCCGATGGGTGTCCTCGGGAAAATATTAGAATACGAGTCCCTTCCCAATGGCGAGTATAGCATTATTGTGGAAGGACTTATGCGTGTTGGCATTGGCAAACTAATCAAGGATTTCCCTTATTGTGTGGCTGAGGTTGAACCCATTCCTGAATTTGACGCTGACCAATTTTATGAAAGCGAAAAACGAGAAATATTATTGAGGCTGAGTTATTTGGCAGAGTATTCTATAAAAGGTAATGCCTTTACAAATATACTATCGAATCAAGAAAGCATTGCTTTATTGGTAAACATCATTGCAAAAACCATCCCCATGAAACCTAATGATAAATATAATCTTTTGGCAATGGACTCTATTAAACAACGAGCGGATAAAGTGCTTTGGTTTCTTGATGACCAAATCGAAACCCTCGAATTATTAAAAAATGTTGACCTCCCAATTAAAAATAATCAAATGATGAATTAATCGATTAAAAAGGACAAAAAATGGAAAAAATTATTGGTGAAATTGAACGCAATGAAACAGAAAAAGTAATTGTTCAAATCAAAGAATTTAAGGGAAAGCAATATGTCGACTTCCGTATTCATTATTTAGCAGACGAAGAGGAATGGAAACCAACACGAAAAGGTTTTACAATCCGTCCTGATCAATGGGAGATTTTTGCAGGCTTTGTTAATGAGACAGAAACAGCTTTGAAAGACGAAAAATTAATCGACTAGATTAATTCTATTATAATTCGATAAAACATATAAATATTTCCTGCCCAAAATACGCCATGAAGCCATCCAAATAGGACGTCTAGAGGATAATGAGCACCACAATAAATTCGTGAATACCCAACAAGAAAAACAGCTATAGCCCCTGGGATTAAAACGTGAGGGAAGAAGAAAAATAGCATGAGTGTAATGGCAATTGTGTTAGAAGCATGATTTGATGGAAAAGATCGTTTGCCACTATTCATCGCGCCAATCCCCTTAATGTCATCTAAAAAATACTGTGGACGGATTCGTATGATTCGCTTTTTTAACACATAAAAATTTATAGAATCTGCTAGTCCCGCAGAAATTCCGCCTAAAATCAAAGCGGTAATCGCTCCTCGAACGTCAATTAGTAGCAGATAAATAACTAAAATTATCATCGGAGCAATCCATTGATACGGATTGCTGAGGGTCGTCATGATTTTGTCTAAAAAGGGAGAATCTCCCTTATTAACAAGTTTGCGAACGGTCCATATTTCCCATTTATACGGTGAAAAATTCATTTAATTTCACGATCAGAAAAGGATTTTGCGTCGGGATGGGCTGTCAATTTGTGTGCCATATTAATGGGGGCTAAACTGGGTTGCTGACGTTTGAAAGCAAGTGTAATTTTTTTGTTAAGCGCATTCGTTTCATAAAGAAAAAATTCGTTCTCATATAGCCCAAGTCGAACAGGCGTAGCGACAGAATAAGTCGTTAAAATGGCGTCATTATTCATTATTCCAGCCAATTCTTTAAAATATTCCCGCGTCCATAATTCCTGATTTACTTCGCTGCTAAAGGCATCCTGATACACAATGTCAATGTCAGAAAGTGTTTTAACATAGTCCCGCGCGTCCCCACAATAAACCTGAATATTAAACTGATTATCGTTAAAAAAATGCTCTTTTGAGATGGCTTTTATTATGGGTTTAAGGGTGTCAAATTCACTTGGAAATTCAAATTGATGGAGTGACTGAATTAACGCTCCGTCTAATTCCGGCGAGAAAATTTCTACTGAAATATTGAGCTTATGAGTAAGAATGTGGTAGAGGGTTGCCCATGTATTGTAGCCGAGACCAAAACAGATATCAAGGATGCGAAGATGTGTTTTTCCTGCGTGGTGATGGAAGGCAGGAACGACATGTTTAAAAAGTGCCTCGCTAAATGCCCCCACTTGTGTCGAATGAAAATGCTGATGATATTGAGCCGAAAAAAGCGTGTTTGAGCCATCACTCGTTTGTATATATGTTTGTTCAATCACTTGAGGAAGATAGGCAAATAATTGTGGTATTCAATGACAAGGTGCTTTTATTAGCCCATGAATTATTTAAGGGAGCTTTTTATGAAGAAAACGAAGATTTTGCTATTAATGATGATGATTATTGTTGTATCAAGTTGTGCTGTTCATACAGAGGTAAAAATTAAAAAAACACATAAAAACGAACCGGGCATCTTGCGCATCGGTTTTGATATTGATGACACAATATTGTTTTCGAAAGTCAACTTCGAAAAAGCACCACAGAGCTTGGATAATCATGATGGCGTTGATTTTTCGTGGATTAATAAGCACGATACCGAATATTCGACACTTATTCAACCCATGGCGGATTTGATACTTTTTTACCGAAATCAAAAACACGACATATTTTTTATTACGGCTCGACCCGAAACAGAAGGCGAAACTTTGAGCGCCTTATTAACGGAATTATTGGGGTTTTCTATTGAAACAGGAAAAAATCTGTTCTTTGACCCAAAAGCAAAAAGTGACATTACTGGCAAGCGCCATACGACGAAACACCTTCGTATCAAAGAACTTGAGCTTGATATGTTTGTAGGGGATTCAGATACGGATATAATTGCGGGACTAAAAGCAGGCGTCCATACGGTTCGAGTCCTCCGCGACCCTACATCTGTTGAGGCTTATAGTCGTAATTATTTCGGCGACACCAAAGCGGGAAACCCCATCGACATGGAATGGTTTCAAAAATTTGTCTTAACTGGCGTCGGTCCCTACGGAGAGACCATACTCCCCTTATATTAAAAGCATCTTGCGTGCGGAAAATATCTAACACCCTTCGACAAGTGGTTCCTGAGGCTCTCGAAGGACTCACGACAGGCGCCGTTGCACAAAGAAAAGTATTTTCATTCATCTCGTAAATATTGGCTCATTCAATTCCCCTTCCAGAAGGGGTTAGGGGTAGGTAAGAATTACAAATGATAAATTACAAATGTATAGAACAGCCGTATTTTTCTAAAATAAACATTTGTTAATCGATATTCTTAAATCAAATATAATTTTCTCTGCGTTCTCTGTGGTAAAGTTTTAAAACCATAAACTTTACAAAGAAAAGAAGGCCTGTCACTCTGATCCGCCAGTTGGCGGAGAAGAGTCTCCTCTACCCCTAAACTTTTTTAGTCTTATTTTTGGATGCTAAGAACCACAATATTCCCATCGCTATTGCCGATATACCTAAAATCAACGGAACGATTTCCATTCCTGTCCAAAACCATTGAACACCATCTTGATCAAAATGAAAAGCAATAATAAAAAAACTACACATAAGTGTAGCGCTCATAAACAAATTTCTTTTTCTCATTTTTTTCTCCCTTTCTTGTATATTGTTCATTTCTAATATCATTAAATATTCAAGAAAATAAAGGTTGAAAAAGGGTTGATTTTTTACAAAATAAATTAGAAGCGGTCTGTTCCAATCGCTTTTGCTTCTTTTCTGTTGCCGATTTCTAATGTCTTATAAATATGATTAATATGCGTTTTAAGTGTGCTAAGTTCTATAAAAAGTTTATCCATAATTTCTTTGTTTGATTTCCCTTTTATAATAAGCTCAAATATTTCACATTGTCTATTGGTTAGTAATTTTATTTTTGCATCCATACTATTAGAGTTGTTTTTATTGGAATTTTTAATTTTATCTATGATTAGTTGAGTCTTGTGCTTTTCTATTCTAATCCAAAGTAAAGAAAGTAATAAACCGGCCATGACAAGAATCAATGCTATAAAAGGAGCGTCATCCCAAAACCATTTAGGACCTTCAATCCCGAAACGAAAACCAATAGCCACGAACATTATCAGTACGGCAATAAATTCAAGGATTTTCTGTTTTCTAAAGATGATGTTAAAATATTTTGTTGAAAAATCCATCAATACCCTATTCTTTTGATAGCATAATTACTCAAGTATATAGCGCTCTAGGTCTGAGCTGCTTCCTGAAACAGACTCGATTTGTATGATAATTGTATCCATCCACATCATATTTGTTTTGCGCTCCCTTATGAGTCGCAGACCCCGCCGATCTTTGATCCCGCCGAAGGGAAACACGAAGTGTCGGGGAAGTGTCGGGGAAGTGTCGGGGTGAGTCCGCTCTAAGCAGCTTGTTGAGGCTGTCGAAAAAGGTCGATATGGGGTGGTATTTCTGCATCGTATTCGTTTTCACGGTTTTAAGTCAGTTTAACCTGTTTTTTAACCTTCCATATTCATATCACCTTCAGATGTCTGCCTGGACACCGAAATGCTTCATCTATTGACTGCTATTAGACCCTTTTGCCCATCTATACACCCAATGTTCCGTAGTTTAATATCTTCTCAACATTATGGACCATACAAAATAATAACCACTGAACATCAACCTTAACTTGGCTCCTCAGAGTAAACCGATTAAGCTGCTTACAGCTCCTGATATTGCCAAAAACAGGCTCAACCACTCCAATCCGTTTCTCATAAATCCTGCCACTCTCATGCTTGTCTATCTTGACGACCATCTTCTGTGATAAGGTCTTGGGAATATTATGTTCAATCTGAATATTTAATTGTCTGCGGATGGTATTCTTGGTTCGCAAACATTTGCTTCTCAATTTACAACTGGAACAGTTTGACACGGGGCTACGATACGTGCGATACACCAAGCCATTAATCTTATTTCGCTTCACATATAGTATTAACTGACCACCATCTGGGCAAGTATAACTGTCGTTCTCTGAATCATATGAAAATTTATCAAGCTCATATCTAATCTTTGTTTTCATCTTTGGCTTATGGCGGTCTCTGGTCTTAAAACGAATATCCCTTTTCCGGAATAAGTTATCAGGAATATAGGCATCCAGCTTCTCAAGGATTACCGTCTTCAGGTTAGTATTACTATGGTAATTAGAATCGGCGGATAACTGCCTGCCTTCAAAGTAATCAGACCCTTGACCAATAGCCGCCATATTGCCCTTGGCACCTTCCATGATTTGTTCTAACTGGTCATTATCCTGACCCTTGCCAGAGGCGGAGCCATGAACGATAATCTGGTGCTTCTCATCGACTAGAGCTTGGGCATTGTAGCCCTGAATCACACCATGAGAAGTACTCATCTTGGCTGAGTCATTATCAGTTATGTTACTTTTTTTCTCTTTATTACGTGCTCCTAAACGAGGCTCGTTCTGATTTAGAAACTTCTGTATGCGTTCTGAGGATTGTTTTATCTTTTTAATCTGGCGATCCCTGCGCTCATGGGTGTCATCAGAATCAGATTTA
>ERZ890510.785-NODE-785-length-23290-cov-4.563762_pt1 | contig 23290 bp, 20 predicted proteins | sample MGYA00521265_ERZ890510 | MGnify/ENA primary metagenome ERZ890510 (study PRJEB32303, sample SAMEA104408624) | aquatic metagenome | biome: Brackish water; feature: Chemocline; material: water | place: Baltic Sea | collected 2014-10-26T21:54:00 | depth 110 m ...
GTTCAGGCGGTCTCCAGCAGCGATATCGACATGGCGGATCGGATCGGCAAGCCCGACCGTGTGCCGCAGGTGGATCTGCTGAAGAGGGTGGGCGGGGATCACATCGGCTGGCACGACGCCGGCCAGTTCCTCGTGCATGTCTCCCAGATCGATACCCACGAGATTGTCAAGCAACAGCGTGTGATAGGGGAGCCCCAGTGCCACACCAAGGCCATCGAGCAGGGCCCTCTCAAGCAACGATGGGCCATTGCTGGCGACCAGCGGATTGCGCCCCGCAGCGGGACCCGCAGCCTGGCAATCGTCGTAGCTCTGGCGCCAGATTCGATACACCGACTGAGGCTTCGACTCGGCCATGGCCGACGCCACCGCCGCCTGCGCGCCGGCGACGAGATCATTGAGGTTGTCGGCGTAACTCTTGTCCGGATCCTTGTCGTACCACTTCGGTGCCAGCATGTCGGCTGCCACACCCGTCGCCCTGCGACCATCGGCCAGTTCGACGTCGAGAAACAGGTGAATCTGGGCCGAGCGGGTCAGCGTGACCATGCCAAAGCGAAAAGGCATCCGCATCGGCACGTGACGAATGCCGAAGTGGGCGCCGCGGATCGTCAGTCTGGGGACATCATTGAGATCTGTCATGCCGATACGGCGGCAGCGAGGATCTCTCGGGCCTGGGCCAACTGGGCCCTGACTGCGTCAGGCCCGGTGCCTCCCGGAAGATTGCGCCGATCCAGGCTTGCCCGGGGGTCGAGCCGCGCCAGGATCTCCTCGTCGAATGCCTCGTGGTGTTGTTGCAGATCAGCCAAGGTAAGTTCGGTGAGTCGACGCCCGGACTGCGTCGCGGCGCGCACGACGGCGCCGACCACGTGGTGCCCGTCACGAAAGGGTATGCCTCGTTCAACAAGGAAGTCGGCCAATTCCGTCGCCAGCGTCGCGGAATCAATGGCTGCCTCCATACGCTCCACCTTGACCGTCATCGTCGACCAGGCGCTGGCAAAGACGTCGAGACAGTCGTCGGCCGTGGCGAAGGCATCAAAGACAGGCTCCTTGTCCTCCTGCAGATCCTTACCATACGACAGACCGAGCCCTTTCATGGCTGTAAGCAGAGTGACCAGATCACCGAAGACTCTGCCCGTCTTGCCGCGAACGAGTTCAAGGGAATCGGGATTCTTCTTTTGCGGCATCATGCTCGAGCCGGTGGAATAAGCGTCGTCGAGTTCGATAAAAGCGAACTCCGCCGAGGACCATATAATCAGATCCTCGCAGTAGCGACTCAGGTGTGTCAGCAGAATGGATAGTGCCGCCAGGATTTCCAGCAGAAAGTCGCGATCACTGACCGCGTCGAGGCTGTTCGGTGTCACCGCAGAAAAACCCAACTCGGCTGCCATGTATTGGCGATCGAGGGGGAACGCGGAACCGGCAAGAGCACCCGAGCCCAGGGGCATGAAGTCTGCTCTCTTTGCCGCATCGACGAGGCGCCCCGTGTCTCGCTCCAGGGCCCAGAACAACGACAGCGCGTAATGCGCGAACAGAATGGGCTGCGCCTGCTGCAGATGGGTGTAGCCCGGCATGATGGTGTCGATGTGCGCGGCGCCGCTGTCCACAAGGACCTGTTGCAGATGACGAATACGACCAACCGTCGCCCCCACAGCACCACGAACAAAGAGGCGCACGTCAAGGTTGACCTGGTCGTTGCGACTGCGGCCGGTATGCAACTTGCCGCCGACGGGACCGATCAACTCGATCAGCCGGGTCTCGACAGCCATGTGAATGTCTTCGAGGGCCGCTGCGAAGACATGCTCGGGGCGAGAAAGTTCGTCGCGGACCCGCTCGAGGCCAGCGAGGATCTGTTCGCCTTCCTCGTGCGTGAGAAGGTCGGCGCGCACGAGGGCCCGCGCATAGACCTTGCTGCCGGCAATGTCGACGTGGAGCAGTTTGTGATCAAAGCCGATGGATGCGTTGAACCGCTCCATCAACTCTGCCGTGGCGCCGGCGAAACGCCCACCCCAGGGCTTGCGTGGCTGCGATTCTTCCCTGGGCGGCGTCATCCCTGACGAAGAATCTCGTCGAACACATCTACGACTTCGCCGATCTGCTCTTTTTCTACCACCAGCGGGGGTAGAAAACGGACAACGTCTGTACCGCAGGGCGCAACGAGGATCTCGCGCTCACGGAAAGCCGCCAGATAGTCGCCCGGTGCCTTGCCGATCATGACCGCCCCCTGGATGAGACCGCGGCCCCGGATTTCACTGATCTTGTCCGGATAGCGCTGTTGCAGTTTCTCCAGACCGGCCCGAAGGTATTGGCCTTTCTCCTGGATGCTCTCAATGAAGCCGTCTGCCATCAGCTTTGTCAGCACTGTCAGTGCAACGTTGGCCACAACCGGGTTGGCGCCGAAGGTCGCCGCATGATCTCCTGCCTTGACGGCATCGGCGACTTTCTGCGTCATGAGGGTCACCCCGATGGGCAACCCGCCTCCGAGAGCCTTGGCCAGCGTCATGACATCGGGTTCAACGGCGAACTGCTGGTACGACCAAAGTGACCCTGTCCGACCCATGCCGACCTGAATTTCATCGAACACCAACAGCATGTCGCGCTCATCACACAACGTCCGCAAACCCTTGAGGAATTCGTCACTGGCGACGTGGATGCCACCCTCCGCCTGAATCGGCTCGACAAGGATGGCACAAGTCTCGTCGGTGAGTGCCTTCTCAACGGACGCCAGATCATTGAAATCCGCGAAGTCGACACCCGGCAACAGTGGCTCGAACCCCTTGTGATACTTGGGCTGCCCTGTTGTCGAGAGTGAGCCCATCGTACGACCATGAAACGAGTTATTGAAGGCGAGATAACGGTATTTTCCACCCGCCACGGTGTTGCCCCACTTGCGGGTGAACTTGAGGGCAGCTTCCCACGCTTCCGTACCGGAATTGCAGAAAAACACGCGGTCCGCGAAGGAGTTCTCCACCAGTTTCTGCGCCAGTCGAGTGGATGGCACGGTGTGGTAGAGATTGGACACGTGCATCAGCCGCCCCGCCTGTTCCTCGATCGCTTTGAGGATATCGTAGTCCCCATGGCCGAAGGCGTTGACTGCCAGACCGCTGACAAAATCGAGATAGCGGTTGCCATCGAGGTCAAACAGGTAGACCCCGTTGCCTCTCTCCAGGACAAACTCGGGCCGGCCATATGTCTGCAGGATGTACTGGTGTTCCTGCTCGATGATCTTATCGGTTCTCATGATTTGCGATCCTTATTCGTACGCTATTGTACGATTTGCGTGCCGACACCTTCGTCGGTGAAGAACTCAAGTAGTATCGAGTGCGGGATCCGGCCATCGATGATGTGTGTTTTGCGCACACCGGCCCTCACCGAATGTACGCCGGCCAGAACTTTCGGGATCATGCCGCCCTGCAGGATCCCTGCAGTGATCAGACCTTCGACTTCCCCGAGATGCACCGTCGACATCAGCGTGCTCTCATCGGCCGGATTGCGCAGGATCCCTGTCACGTCCGTAAGGAAGACGAGTTTCTCAGCATGCAAGGCGGCGGCAATCTCGCCTGCGGCGGTATCGGCATTCACGTTGTATGCAGCGCCGTCTTCGCCGCGACCAATGGGTGCCACCACGGGGATCGCCTCCCGGGCGATCAACTCGTGCAGCGGCGCTGCATCCACGGCAACCACATCGCCGACAAAACCAAGAGCAACCGGACCCTCAGCGGTCTGTGCCGTATGGGGCCGTACCGACAGGATGCCCGTGTTGCGCGCCGACACCCCCACCGCGTTGCCTCCAAGCGCATCGATCGCCGCTACGAGACCGGCATTGACCTCACCAAAGAGGACATCCTCGACAACCTGCATGGTTTCCTGGTCGGTGATTCGCAGGCCGTTGACCCGCTTGGTTTCAATGTTCCGTTCCTTCAACCGTCGATCGATCGCCGGCCCGCCACCATGGACAATCACCGGATTGATACCGACCAACTCCATGAACACGAGGTCACGCAGTACCGTGTCGACGTCGTCCTCGGATGTCAGCGTGCTGCCCCCGTATTTGACAACCACGGTCTTGCCCCGGAAAAACTGGATATAGGGCAGAGCTTCCACAAGGATCGACGCCTTATCGATGTATTGCTGCAGACTGTGCTTCATTGCTTGGTTCAACTGTCCCTGACCGTAAGGCCTGTCAATGTCGCCAGATGTCCGCAGAGTTCCTTTGACTCGACAGGGCCGCGGGAGACGACAAAAATCGTATTCTCACCAGCCAGGGTGCCCATCACCTCTGGCCACTGCATCCGATCCACAGCTTCACAGACGGCCTGGGCGTGTCCGGGGCGGGTCTTGATCACAACGAAGTTGGCAGCACGATCCAGGTCCGTCACGTGGTCGCGCAGTTCCCGTTCGAGGAGATGGCGATCGGAAATCTGGGGCCCGTTATCGGCCAGCGAATAGCGGAATCCGCCATCCGCCTGTGGAATGCGCACGACGCCCAGTTCACGCAGGTCCTTCGATAGCGTCGATTGGCTGACATCGATGCCGTGCCGGCCCAGTGCAAGCGCCAGGCGCTCATGGGTATCGATCCGGTCATCGCGCAGCACCTGACGGATCATCGTATGTCGGCCTGATTTCGCTGTCGGCATAGTCAATAGTCGAATAATTATTCCATATTTGTGAATAACTATTCAATATAGTTGGCATCGACGACCCTGTCAATCGTCGTCAGAAAGAGCCGGGCGACCCGCGGAAGCTTCTCTTGGGGACAGCAATTCGGACAGTCTCTGCTTCAATTCGCGCGCATCAAGACCGCGAACCAGACCGCCGCCAACCGTGATGGACACCGTCTGAGTTTCCTCAGACACAACGATGGTGACTGCGTCCGTTTCCTGGGACACGCCAAGGGCGGCTCGGTGACGGGTGCCGAGCCGTTGATCCTCGACCTCCTCAGCCAATGGCAGGGTGCAACGAGCAGCCACGAGGGACTCCCCCTGAATGACGACCGCCTGATCATGCAGGGGGGATCGGGGCGTGAAGATCGTCGTCAGCAGATCTGCTGATACAGTGGCGTTCAGCGGCACGCCGGATTCGATGATCGCTTCCAGGCCCGCCTCACGAGCGATGACGATGAGCGCGCCATAGCCGCGCTCCGCCAATTGCACAGCGCCGTTGACCACCTCGTCGATGACCCGCGAAGGCTCGCTCTTGTAAAACCAGTTGAGGATCGGGCTCTGCCCCAGGACAACGAGCATGCGGCGCAATTCGGGTTGAAACAGGATGACGAGAAGAATGAGAAGGATCGATTGGACCTGCTCCAGCAGGTAGGCCAGAGCCGTCATATCGAGCCAGCGTGCTGCCAGGGCGACTGTGGCCAGCAGAAACAGGCCAACAAGCATCTGCGCCGCGCGCATACCGCGAATCAGGTTGAGCAGGCGATAGATGACGAGGGCCACTACCAGAATATCGAGTATGGAGATGACGCTGACGGGCAGGAAGCCGAAGAGGCGGAAGAGTACGAGATCATCCATCAGGGTCAGTCCGGCAACCGGGTTTCGATAGATTCGGCAAGGCGAACAGCCCGCACGGAGGCGCCGACGTCGTGAACGCGCAGGGCTCGTGCCCCGTGAGCGACTGCCAGGACGGCGGCGGCGATGCTGCCCTCAAGGGCTTCGTCCGGAGTCAGACCCAAGGGCTTCCAGATGAAGGATTTGCGCGAGGCACCAATAAGAACGGGGCAGCCGCTGACGCCGAACTCCCCTGCCCTGCGGACAATCTCGCGGTTGCCATCGATCGACTTGCCGAAGCCGATGCCGGGATCAACAACGATGCTGTCGTGGCCCACGCCGTGCTGTCTGGCATAGTCGACACGTGCCGCCAGGTACGTGCAGACTTCGCCCACGAGATCATCGTACTTGGTGTCTTGCTGCATGGTAGCCGTCGTTCCGCGGCGATGCATGAGGATGACGGGCGCACCGGATTCGGCCGCCACCCTGGCCATGGCCCCCGATTCATGCTCGAAGGCGCTGATGTCATTGATGATGTCGGCACCGGCCGCCAGAGCGCGTCGCGCCACTTCGCTCTTCACGGTGTCAATCGAGATTGGCACATCACTCTGCCGCCGCAAAGCCTCCACGACGGGGACGACTCTGCGGCACTCCTGCTCAGGGTCGATCGTCGCCGCGTCACCATAGAACGGTGGGCGTGATGACTCTCCGCCAATGTCGATGATATCAGCCCCCTCGTCAGACAGTCGCAAGGCGTGGTCGGCAGCTCTCTGTGCGTCAGGATACCGCCCACCATCGTAGAACGAATCAGGCGTAACGTTCAGCACGCCCAAGATCTGCACCCGCCGACCAAAGTCGATCTGCCGGTTTCCCTGCAGTTGCCAGATCACTCGGGAGCGCTCTCCGGCGCGGGCTCGGGGGTGGCATCCGCGTCGGCTGCGGCGGCGGATGCCGCCCGGGAATCGACAGGGGCCGGCTCGGGGGAGCGCTGAATCGGCAACCCCTGGAGAACACAGTCGATTTCGGCGTCGTCCAGCACCTCGTGCTCCAGCAGGGCGGCGGCGAGGTTCTCCAGTTGCTGGCGATGCGTCTCAAGCAATTCGCGGGCACGCGCCTCCGCCTCCAGGATGAGATCGCGAATCTCCCGGTCCACGGATTGCGCCGTCTGTTCCGAATAGGCGCGGGCGCGAGCGAACTCCTTGCCAAGGAAGACCTCTTCATCGTCGCCACCAAGGGCCAGTGGCCCGAGATCCTTGTTCATGCCCCAGTCGCAGACCATCTTGCGCGCCAGGCCTGTGATCTGCTTGTAGTCGGCCTGTGCCCCCGTGGACCGTTCGCCGAAAATGAGGGACTCGGCGCAACAACCACCGAGGCCGGTGACGAGATGGGCCTTGAGCTGGGTTTCGGTGATGGAGTGACGCTCATCTGCAAGGAACGAAACCATGCCCATCGCCTGCCCTCGTGGGACGATGACCGCCTTGTTGATGGCCGGGGCGCCGGGGGTCATCTTGGCAGCCAGAGCGTGGCCTGCCTCGTGCACCGCTGCCAGCTTCTTGTCCTCCTCGGTCATGATCAGGCTCTTGCGCTCGGCACCCAGCATCACCTTGTCCTTGGCTTCTTCGAAATCCGCATGCAGGACACAGTCGCGATCACGGCGTGAGGCCAGCAGCGCCGCCTCGTTGACCAGGTTCTCGAGATCGGCTCCGGAGAGGCCGGGCGTGCCTTTGGCCAAACGTTCCAGATCCACATCGTCGCCCAGAGGTACGTTGCGTGCGTGCACCTCGAGGATGCCCTTGCGGCCACGCACGTCCGGCAGATTGACGATGACGCGCCGGTCGAAACGTCCGGGGCGTAACAACGCCGGATCGAGCACATCGGCACGGTTCGTGGCGGCAATCAGAATGACGCCATCATTCGACTCGAATCCATCCATCTCAACCAGAAGTTGATTGAGTGTCTGCTCGCGTTCGTCGTGACCCCCACCGATACCGGCACCGCGATGGCGGCCGACAGCGTCGATCTCATCGATGAAAATGATGCAGGGAGCGCTCGCCTTGCCCTGTTCGAACAGATCACGCACGCGCGATGCGCCAACGCCGACGAACATCTCCACGAAGTCTGAGCCACTGATCGAAAAGAAGGGGACGCCCGCCTCACCAGCCACGGCACGCGCCAGGTGGGTCTTGCCAGTGCCCGGCAAACCGATGAGCAGCACCCCCTTTGGGGTACGCCCTCCCAGACGTTGGAACTTCTTCGGATCCTTGAGGAACTCGATGATCTCACTCAGTTCCTCCTTCGCCTCATCAACTCCGGCGACATCGGCGAAAGTGGTCTTGCGACGGTCCTCGGTCAGGATCTTTGCCTTGCTCTTGCCAAATGAAAACAACCCCTTCGGCCCGCCCTGCATCTGCCGCAGCATGAAGATCCAGAAGCCGATGAACAACAGCCAGGGCAGGAAGGAGATGAGCACGGAGTACCATTGGAAGGGCTTGTCCTCGAAGGAGAAGTCTTCGATGCCAGCCTCGAGCCACGCCTGCTTCGTCGAACCGTCAATGGGCCCGAGGTTGACGACAAACCGCGTACCGTCGCGCAGGACACCGTGGAACTCCTGATCGCCGATGATGGTGGCCCGCTCGATCTGACCGGACTGCAGATACTCCTGATACTGGACGTAGGAAACCTCGGGATTGTCCGCGGGCGTGCTGCCGAAGAACTTGGCGGCAATAATCAGGACCAGAACGAGGAAGATCCAGAAGGCGCGACTGCGGGACGGCCAGCGCCACGGCATACGCGGGCGATCGTCGGCGGGCTCATCCTGGCGCTGTCGAGGCTGCTCATCCATCCTGGGTTGTCAGTCCGTCATTTGGGGGAGCCATCGCACCAGGCTCCGGTGAGTCGGTGTCGACGATCTCGAGATACAGGATACAGTCGGTGTCCGAGGCCACCTGGAAGGCCTCGCTGCGGTTCAGACCCACGACCCACAGCACTTCCTCGTCGCCACCACTGGTGGATCGAACCAATACCAGAGCATCTTGCCGCAGAATGCGTGGCCACCTCGCGTCGATGAAGCAGTCGCTCAGCTTCTTGTGGTGTCCCCCCATTCCCAGCGGACGCGGACGATCACCGGGTCGTGGGGATCGCAACTGCAGCCTGCCATCGGCGGCCCGCTCATCGAAGGCGACCCGGTACTTTCCAAGTCCCGGCTTGAGTTCCGTGAACGACGCTGGAGAGACGACGGTTGCCTCCAGCGCCATGGATTGCTCCGGAACCAGTGTGCGCCCCGGAATCACGACCTGCGCGTGTACGACACAGGCAGGTCCGCGACGCATGACGAGATCCGTTCCGGTGTTCTGCACCCAGATGTCTGCGAACACCTGGTGCAATCCAGCACCCGCGGTAGCGAGGTACTGAACAACGCCCTCCACGGCGGCGAACGTAACCTGCTCCGAAACACCCGTGGAATTCTTCGCAAGCTCTTGAATATACTGACGTAACACGCGCCGTTGAATGGCTATATGATAACCGCGCAAACCTGCAGTATCAAGCGTGATGCAGACCCCGCGCCGCTGTTTGAGCAGCTCTCGCCCCGCGCTCTGCGACACGCCCTCGAGATAGTCATCATCAGCCTGCAGCAATCGGGCGGTGCGTACCAACCCTTCGACAATTGCTGGATTGTGGCGCTCCGCCAGATTGGGAAGAAGCTCATGGCGGATTCTGTTCCTCGGGATCCGCACATCACGGTTCGTGGGATCTTCGCGCACCGCCAGACCCCGCTGCTCGGCATATGCTGCCACCGATGATCGACGCACGGCAAGCATGGGGCGGACAATCCCATCGACGGCAGGCCGTATGGCACCCAGGCCTGTGGCCCCTGCCCCGCGCAGCAGGCGCAGCAGAACAGTCTCCGCCTGGTCGTCAGCGTGGTGGCCAACGGCGATCCAGCGACAGCCGACCTGGCTGGCGACATGGTTCCACATGTCCCGCCTGCAGGCACGCCCAGCCTGCTCCGTCGACACGCCGCGATCCTTGGCGAAGGCGGTCACATCCACCGACTCAATCGTGACGGCCCAACAGGCTGGCAGCAAGAGTCTGGACAAAGATCGCGTCTGCCGCTGAGTCCGGGCGCAACTGGTGATCCAGATGGGCCACATGCAACCACAGATCAAGCGGACCGCTCAATCGATGCAGAACGTCCAGCAGAACGACCGAATCCACGCCACCGGAGACAGCAACAACCAGGCCCTCACCAGGCATCACGCCGGCTTCGACGAGGCCGGACTCTACCTGTTTCAGGAATCCATCCGAGTTGGGCCTGATACCGGACATGCTCTGTCGAATCTCACTGGAATGAAGATTGCTTGCCTCTGGCTGAGGATTGCTCGATTAACATGGAAGAAAACAAGAACGAACCCCCATCTCAGGAGTCCATGATGTCCACCCCCTACAACCTCAACGGAATACGCGTCCAGACAGCCCGTATGCTGGAGATATACTCCCTCCTGCGCGCTGAACTGGATGGGGGCAACAAGATAGGCATGTCACCTGAAACAAGAAGTCGACTACAGCATGCCGTCGATACGATCGCCGAAAACATGGTCCAGTTGGCGGCTCAACTTGCCGCCGCGATGGAAACTCCTTCCGCCGTTCATGACGACGGGAGCATCGAATACCCTGGTCTGGGGCGCGTGGATCCAACCGAATCACGAGAACTCGAGGAAATCCTGGATGCCGTACTCAAATGGCATGCGGAACTGATCCAGAACGACACCGGGGAATGACCGGCGCCCGCCGGCCATTCCCCAAATGGTTGATGCTGCGTCTGCCCAGCTACGGCTTCTGCGGCAGCGATGGTCCAATCAATTGGCGACGGAGATCGCCAAGACCTCTGTCCAGTCGCTCTCCCTGCTGTCAATATCGATGGCACGCACTCTGAAGTAGTAGACCGTGCCACGGACGACACCGTTGTCCGTGCGCGTTGTGCTCACGTTGTTCGGCACGACGGCTGTGTAGTCGGAATCCGTTGTGCTGTTGGCAACTGTCGTGCGCGAGACTTCATAGCGCAGGATCGCTCCCGCCGACTTGGTCCAGCTGATTGTCACGACCGGAGGGGCTGCCCCATCAGAAGGGGTAGAAGACACAAGGCGCACATTGGTCGGCAGATCCACGCCACTGGTGGTTGCTGCCGCCGTTGAAGATCTCGGGCTGACGTTGCCGTCATCGTCCAGCGCCTCTACCTGGTAGTAATACGTAGTGCGCTGGTCCAGGAGCGTGTCGTCATACGCTGTTGTCGAAGCTGTCGAGATTTCCTGGAAGTCCCCATCAGATGTGGTGGATCGATAGATGCGATACAGACTGACGCCGGTCAGGGTGGACCCATTGGAATCCGACGCTGGTGGGCGCCAATTCAGCGACAGGCGCTCCGGATCACCGTTGTTCGGTTCGCCAACGAGGAAGGTGGGAGCCGCAGGGGCCCGCGTGTCGGTCTGGACCGTGGCCCCATCAAAAGCTGATTGCTCACTCTCCCCCGATCCAGTGACGACAGACACCCGGTAGAAAAGGATCTGGCCGCCGCTCAGGTTCGAATCAATGAAAGCGGTTTGCCCTGTTGTGAAAGAGGTCCCTTCCGCGCCTGCGAGACGGCTGAAGCCCTGATCGGAGCGGGTCGACCGGAAGACGTTGTATCCCAGAAGCTCGTCCTCGCCGCTGGCCGACCAACTCACGGTGATACTCTTCACATCGCCTACCGCATCGACATTCAGAGGTGCCCCGATGCCCTGAGTCGCTGCAGCCACCGTCGATGACCGCGGGCTGACGTTGCCCGAGCCGTCAAGAGCACTGACAGCATAGTAGTAGGTCGTCGCTGCCTGCAGCGCCGCATCGGCATAGGACGTTGTGCTGGCATCGATGGTGTCGAGTGCGACCAGAGCGGTAGCACTCCCCTTGCCACGGAAGACGATATAGCTGGTCAATCCTGTCAGGTCGCCGCCGCCCTGATCCGTGCTGGAACCGGTCCAGCTGAGCGACACAAGAGCCTGAGCCTCATCAGCGATTGCCACGATATCGGAAGGCGATGCCGGCGCCACGTCATCGTTGGCGGCTCGGCCGCTGACGAAAGCAGAGCGCTCGCTCTGCAGGCTCGTCGTTACGGCGGCCACCTTGTAGTAAAGCAGCTCCCCCACCGTGGCAGTGGAGTCGACGAAGGTTGTGCGCCCGGTGGTGAATACGGCCCCACCATCACCCGCCAGGAGAGTGAAAAGCAGATCCGGCCGCGTCGACCGGTAGAGATTGTAGCCGATCAGATCGTCAGCATCGACAGCATTCCACGTGATCTCGATCCGACCGATGCCATCGCTTGCGCGGACGCCATCAGGGATCGGGACACCAATGGTCCGGGCCTGTCCTGTCGACGATTGCCCGCTCTCATTACCGGCTGGATCGAAGGCGGTGAGAGTATATCGATAGACAGTGAGGGACCGCAGACCACTGTCATCATATTGCCTGATGTCTGCGGCCAGCGTGGCAATCGGAGCGAACGACCCCGATCCTTCGGCACGCAGCAACCGGAATCCGTCCAGGCCCGTGCGTTCACGACCACCGGCATCCGTGATGGGCGCCGTCCAGCGGACCGTGATCTGCGTCGGATCGGTTCCGGAGGGAACGACCGAGATATTCTGCGGCGCCGCCGGGGCGGACTCATCCGCTGCAGCCTGCGCACTGACGAAGGTTGATAGTTCACTGGCGACGCTGTTGGTGCCGATGGCGCGGACCCGATAAAACAACAGCGTACCACCGGTGAGATTGGAATCGACGTAGCTCGTGCGTCCTGTAGTGAACGACGAGCCTTCGCTCCCGGCCAGGATCTGATACGTGCCATCAGACCGGGTTGCACGATAGACGTCGTAACCCAGCAGATCGTCGCTGGCCACTGCCTGCCACTGCAAGGTGATACGGCCGAGACCCTCGATGGCGACTACCGCCATGGGTGTCGGAATCCCTGCGGTGCGAGTCGAACTCGACAGCGCCTGAGAGCTCTGGTTGCCCGAGGCATCAAACGCGACCATGGCATAGCGATACACCGTCAACGCCTTCAACCCGGTATCGACGTAGGTCCTGAGGGTCGCTGCGAGTGTATCTACGGGCAGCAGCGCACCGTCGCTGCCTTCGGCACGCAGCAACAGGAATCCGGTCAGGCCGGTCAGATCACCACCACTGGTGTCGATCGACGGGGCGCTCCAGCCCACAGTGATCTGTCCCGGGTCGTTCTCATCGGCGACAGCGGAGACGTTTCTGGGGGCGCCGGGTGCGGACTCATCGGCCAGTGCACGCCCGCCGACGAAAGCGGAGAGCTCGCTCAGCAGGCCATTCGTCCCCACCGCCAGCACCTTATAGAAGAACAGGCTGCCGCCAGCCAGATTGCTGTCGATGTACGACGTCCGGCCGGTGGTGAAATCCGCGCCTTCCGAACCTGCGAGGCGAACGAAGCCGGCATCAGACCGGGTGGACCGATAAATGTCGTACCCGGCGAGATCCGAATCATCGACGGGGCGCCAGTCGATGAGGATGCGGCCGATTTCATCACGCGCAGCCAGACCTTGCGGCGCAGGGATGCCGCCCGTCGTTGTCTGGCTGGACGTGGCGGGACGACTCTCATTGCCAGCGGCGTCAAAGGCGACAACTGTGTACGCGTAGAGCGTCAGACTCTTGAGATCCGCATCCTGCCACAAGCGGAGGTCGGCGCCGACGGTATCGGCGGGGACAAACGATCCCGGACCGCCCTCTGAGCGGAACACGACGAAACCCGACAGACCTGTCAGTTCCTGGCCATCGGAGTCTGTCGTTGGAGCACTCCAGCGGACAATGATACGCCCCGTTGTGGATTCGTCTGCAACGGCCGAGACATTCACCGGAGCATCCGGCCCAATCCGATCCTCGCCCTGTGTTCTCACGCGGACAGCGCTGGCACGGCCGCTCTCATTGCCCTTCTCATCGAAGGCAGCAACGGTGTAGTAGAACGTGGTGGACTCGTCAAGACCGCTATCGACGTAACTTGGGTCGACCACTGTGGCGATGCGCACGAAGGAGTCTGTCGTTTCCTGGGAGCGGAACACGGCGTAGCCGGCAAGCCCCGTCAGCACACCACCACTGGCGTCGCGTTGCGGCACATTCCAGGACACGGTGATGCGGCCGAAGTCGGCAACATCCGGCACAGCCGATACATTCGCCGGCACCCCGGGCGGGACCTCGTCAGCCTTGGCCTCGCCGCTGACAAACGTCGACAGTTCGCTCGCTGCTCCGGCGCGCCCAACAGCACGTACCCGGTAGTAGAACAGGGCGCCCCCGGTGAGGCCACTGTCGATGTAAGTGGTTCGACCGGTGGTAAAGGAACGCCCTTCGACGCCGGCAAGGCGGTCATAACCATCGTCGGAACTGACGGAACGGTAGATATCGTAACCGATCAGAGCTTCGTCTTCGACAGCAGCCCAAGTGACTACAATACGGCCGATCTCGTCCGCCGCGTTGACACTCTTGGGTGTCGGCAAGCCCGGGGTGGTAACCTGCACAGCCGTTGCCGGCCGGCTGGTATTGCCGCCTGCATCGAAGGCAACCATGCTGTAGCTGTACATGGTAAGAGTCTTGAGATCGTTGTCCACGAACTCGCGCGTCCCTGCCACCAGCGTGTCGATTGGCACAACACCGCCAGTGCCGGCCTCGGCGCGAAGGATGACGTAGCCGGACAGCCCTGACAGGTCGCGCCCATCGCTGTCCTTCTGCGGGGCAGACCAACGTAGCACGACGCGGCCGAGAACGTCCTCGTCAGGAACGGCGGACAAGCTCTGCGGTGCGTCGGGAGCGACGTTGTCTTCCAGGGCCGTTGCACCCACGAATGCCGTCAACTCGCTCTGCAGGCCGGCCGTATCGACGGCAGCAATGCGGTAGAAGAAGGTGCGATTCTGTGTGTGGATCGAATCTGCGAAGACGACCTTGCCCGTAGTGATACCCGCTGTCGAATCACCGTCGCCTGGGACAAACGCGTAGGTGCCGTTGGACTGCTCCGATCGGAACAGGGCGTAGCCTGCCAGATCGCGGTCCGTCACCCCTTGCCAGGCGAGACGAATGACACCGACACCTGGCTCGGCGGCCAGTTGCGCAGGAGCCTCCGGGCGATTCTGCACAAAATCCGATTGCGGGTCGAGTGGATTGCTTCGATCCCGATCACAACTCACGGCGACAAGGGCCAGCAGGAGGGCCGCAGCAAGGGCGGCGCCCGGGTTCGTCTTCTTCATCTTGAAGTTTCCGGCTCTCAAAAGAAATGGCGCTGCAGGCGCAGGCCGACAACTCGGGGACTGACGGCAGGCACGAGAGACAAGGATGGACCGTTACCGAGTTCAGTAGCAGTCGATGTGAGGGACCCGGTCTGCATGGACGCGGGTCCGGAATCGCCACCGGTCAACGCGAGGCGCAAGCCAGTGATGCCGAAGGCAGCGGCCAGTGCCCAACTGACTTGGCTCTTGACGTCACGATTGGTGGTGCGCTGATAGAATTTCTCGATCTCCGCCGGATCTGTCGCCAATTCGTAGGCAGCGTAGAATTCATCGGCTTCGTCCTGCAGGCCAAAGCCTTGCATGACCAGGACCGCACTCCCGGCGAGAAATACCACCCCGAGGGAACGCCGTACAGTGAGGAATCCGCCGCCACCCGAACTGCCAATCGCCGTATTTTCGGCGTCCGACATCCCCCAGGCCGTTTGGGCGACCGAATCGATACCTTGCTGGCCGATAGCATGTTGGCCGATACCTTGTTGGCCGGCGTCAGCCAGAGCCATTCGAGGGCCAGACAGAATGGTCATCACCATCAGGGCGATGGCGAAAACCGTTGTGCCCGCACTGTGGACAAATGGACAGTGGGCAAACAGACCGAAATGTGTCTTCATTTTATTGGCAACCCCATGAAACTGAGCAACTTACGTCAATTGTGAGTAAAGTAAACAGACAAGGGTGGACTTTGTCAACAAGTGCTCAGAGCCGGACACAAGGACCCGATCCGGCACCCATGCGCCATCGATAACCATGCCAAGAAACAGCTAGTTGCACCCCTACTATATCAAGCCGGCGCATTGACAAATGCACGCATGTGCAGTAAATATGAGTGCAGGTAGTCACATCGCGTCCCTTACCGCCTGGAAACAGGGCGCGCATCCCACACTCACGGGAGCAAACCAGGCCATGCCCAAGGAACTTACCGATCGTCAGCAAGAGATCTACGACTTCATTGCCGCCATCATTCACAGCCGTGGCGCACCACCCACGATCCGCGAGATCATGGACAAGTTTGACATCAACTCCACCAACGGTGTTCGCACGACGCTCGCCGCCCTCGAAAAGAAGGGTCACATTCGACGACATCCCCGACTGTCACGCGGGATCGAATTGGTAGAGTCTACACCGGAGCACGTCTCCCTCGATACGATCGAAATCCCCATTCTCGGCCGAGTTGCTGCGGGCGTACCGATCCTGGCGGAGGAACATGTCGAAGGCACCGTGCACGTGGACCGCTCCCTGGTTCCGTCCTCTGGCAACGTCTTCGCCTTGCGCGTGCAGGGCGACAGTATGATTGACGCAGGTATTCTCGACGGTGACATCGTCGTCGCCCGCCAGCAGGAGACGGCCAATCGAGGCGAGATCGTTGTCGCTCTGATCGACAATGAAGCCACGGTCAAACGCTTCGAGCAGGGCCCCGAAGGGATCCGCCTGCTGCCAGAAAACGCTGCCTACGCGCCGATCATCGTCAACGGTGAGGATGGGGTCGAGTTCCGCATCGCGGGACGTGTCGTTGGTCTCATGCGACAGTTCTGATCCAGCCGTGAATCCTTCGGCCCATGCGTCCCGGCGGCGCGAGGATGGACTGGCCATCTTCAGCGCCGCCGTAGCCGCTGTTGACCCCTTCGCTCTGGTTCGAGCCAACCTCCATCTGGCAGATGGCGATCTTCATGTTGGCCCACACACCATTCCCCTGACAGACACGGGTCGCGTCATTGTTGTTGGCGCCGGCAAGGCGACGCCAGCCATGGCCAGAGCCGTCGAACATGCACTGGGGGATCGAATACACAGCGGGGCCATCAACACCAAACACGATCATGCAGTTCCGCTGACCCGCATCACCACAGTCGAGTGTTCGCATCCCATTCCCGATGCCGACGGCGTCGCCGGCGCCCATTGCATCCTGCAGCTTCTGGAAGGACTCTCGGAACAGGATGTCGTGCTTTGCCTGCTCTCCGGCGGTGGCTCCGCCCTGATGCCGATGCCCGCCCCGGGGCTGAGTCTCGACCACAAGGGCCGGACCACAGCGGCACTGCTCGCCTGCGGCGCCACCATCGATGAGATCAATGTCATCCGCAAACACCTGTCTGCGATCAAGGGTGGCTGGTTGGCACGGCGGGCCATGCCTGCCCGTGTCGTGTCGTTGATGATCTCTGATGTCATCGGTGACCCGCTCGACACGATCGCTTCTGGGCCGACCGCTGCCGACCCGAGCACCTTCGCCGACTGCCTGAAAATCGTTGCCACGTACGGGATCGCCCGGGGCATTCCTGCCGAAGTCATGCACCACCTTGAGGCAGGTGCGGCGGGTCAACTCCCGGAGACCCCAAAACCAGGGGATCCGGCCTTCGAGCGCACAGACAATCTGATCATCGGCAACAATACGCTGGCCCTTGCCGCGGCGCGGACAGAGGCCACCCGGCGGGGCTATCAGCCGCTGATCCTGTCATCCCGTATTGCCGGCGAGACGCGGCACATCGCCTCCATGCATGTTGCCATCGCGCGTGAAGTGGCCGCCACGGGACAGCCGCTGCCTGCGCCTGCGTGTCTCATCAGCGGCGGCGAAACGACGGTTACCATCAAGGGTGATGGCAAGGGGGGGCGCAACCAGGAGTTTGTGCTGGCAGCAGCGCTCGATCTGGATGGTTGCGACGGGATCACGGTGCTCAGCTGTGGCACGGATGGTACGGATGGCCCCACCGACGCCGCCGGCGCCCTCGCCGATGGCGCGTCGGTCGCTCGTGCAGCGGCTGCGGGTCTGCACGCGTCCACGTATCTGCTCAACAACGACTCCTACAGGTTCTTTGAACAACTCGGCGACCTCGTGATCACAGGACCCTCGGGCACAAACGTGATGGACCTTCGCCTCCTGCTTATTGGTTGATCTCGGGGCGCTTCGGGCGGCGGCACACGGGGGAACCAGGCCTTGATTGAGGCGTGTGCTGAAGAGCTCTGCAGGTGGACGAATGCTCAAGAGGATCGTACAATGCTTGTGCCACCCATGAACTGTCGCCCCTTACTCACTTTCCTGACCGTCATCCTCGCCGGCGTGGGACCAGAAGCCGCCAACGCAGCCAGTGGCTACGCTGGCGAGTTTCTCGCAGTCGGTGCTGGTGCCCGTGGCCTGGCGATGGGTAGTTCCTTCGTCGCAGCAGCCGATGATGCAACCTCCGGATACTGGAACCCTGCAGCTCTCGCCTCCGCTCCATCGCGGCAGGCACACTTCATGCATGCCGAACGCTACTCCGGACTCGTGGAGCAGGATTTCGTCGCCGTCGCCAGCCAGGGTGGTCCGCTCTTTGATGGGATTTCTCTCAGCCTGCTGCGTCTGGGTGTGAGTGGCATCGAATTCACCGAATTGCCCGACGCCGCCGTCCCTGTGGGTCCCGACAACCGACCTGTCGTAGCGTCGACGGAGAGTGCCGCCGACTACGCAATGTATCTCTCCGGCGGGCGACGGATCGGCGAGCGCCTCGATCTGGGGATTTCTGCCAAGTTGATATACCGCACCGTCGCCGACTACACGGCCTACGGGCTCGGATTCGACATCGGTGCCCGTCTGCGGCTGGCGCAGGGCGTGACCATGGCTGCCAATCTACGCGATGCGACCACCACGCCTGTCTTCTGGAACACGGATGCAACCGACAGCATACATCCTTCCTTAAGTCTTGGCGTCGCCGTTACACGGGCGTTCGCCGGTGGTCAGGCCATTGTCGCCGTCGGGTCCCGCGCCGGGGGGGATGCCAGTGACGATGCGGATGCTGCACCGATCAATGGCGGACTCGAGTATCAGACCGGTCGCATCGCCTTGCGGGCCGGCTTCGACGAGGAGCGGCCGACCTGGGGCCTGGGCCTGCAACTGTCGCGTGCCATTGTCGTCGATGTCGCCTATCTGCAACACAACGAACTCGAGGGAACCTATCTGCTCTCTGCCACCATCGGATTCTGAAGCAACGGTAGTCGACCCTGCGGGTGGCCATCGATTCGGGTACATCACCCTGGTCGGCCGCCCGAATGTGGGTAAGTCGACCCTGTTCAACACCTTCCTTGGCCAACGGCTGTCCATTGTCACGCCACGGGCACAGACGACCCGCGGTCGCATCCTCGGAATTTTGACGCGACCCGATTCACAGCTCGTGTTTCTGGATACTCCGGGTTTGCTGGAGGCGGCCTACAAGCTGCACGAAACCATGGAAAAGCAGATCCAGCGCGCCTGCAGTGACGGTGATGCAGTGGTCCTGCTGCTTGACGCGACACATCCCGACGACCGTGTCGACCTGATCACGAATTTCCTGGCGCGCAACCGCAAACCGTTGCTGCCGGTGCTCAACAAGGTGGATCGCCTCGCGCCGCAAGCTCTGGATCCCCTGATGAAAAGCCTCTGTGAACGCTACGGCTTCGATGCGTTGTTGCCGCTGTCGGCGCTGACGGGGACCAACGTTCCCGATCTGCTGCAGCGTGTTGCGGGATTGATCCCTCTTGGGCCACCACTCTATCCGGAGGAGATGGTCGCCGACCAGCCGGAGCGCTTCTTTGCCGCAGAACTGGTTCGCGAAACGGCCTTCGAGCAGCTTTCTGACGAACTCCCCTATTCGATCCAGGTCGAAATCGACGAGTTTCGCGAGCCCGAAGAAGGGGATGGCCGCAAGACCTACCTGCACGCCACGTTGTATGTGGAGCGCGACAGTCAGAAAGGCATCGTCATCGGCAAGGGCGGCGCCAAATTGCGCACCATCGGCACCGGCGCCCGACGCAAGATCGAAGAACTCATCGAAGGTCCGGTGTTTCTGGAGTTGCGTGTGCGCGTGCGGCCTGACTGGCGCAAGCGTGACAAGGATCTGAGTGAATTCGGTTACAAGTGACCCTTACCCGCGGGAGACAACTGATCCATGAAGGTCCTGGTCGTCGGTAAAGGTGGTCGTGAACATGCCCTGGCCTGGAAACTGGCGCAGTCCCCGCAAGTAGAGCGGCTGTATGCTGCGCCCGGCAGCCCCGGCATCGCCGCCCACGCGCAGTGCCTGAGTGACATCCGGGTCGATCTCGACCTTTCCCAACGTGCGCAGCTGGAGATGGAGATCCTCAAGCTGCGCGACTTTGCCGTCGCCGAAGGCATTGATCTTACCGTCGTCGGCCCGGAGGTAGCCCTCGCTGCCGGCATCGTGGATCGGTTTCAGGAGGCGGGGTTGACCATATTCGGCCCTACAGAAGCTGCCGCACGGATCGAGTGCGACAAGACCTTCTCCAAGGAACTCATGGCGACGATCGGCGTGCCGACGGCGGCGCATCGATCCTTTGACGACAGTGCCAGCGCCATCGACTACATCCACCAGCAGGGCGCGCCGATCGTCATCAAGGCAGCGGGCCTTGCCGCCGGCAAAGGCGTCATCCTCTGCCGCAGCGAAGATGAGGCAATCGCCGCCGTTCATGACATTCTTGATGACGGTGCCTTCGGCGAAGCCGGCGCACAGGTGGTCATCGAGGAGTTCATGGAGGGTGAAGAAGCCTCGCTCTTTGCCATATGTGACGGGACGCACTACATCAACCTCGTCGCCGCCCAGGATCACAAGGCGATCGGCGAAGGCGACACGGGACCCAACACCGGCGGCATGGGGGCTTACGCTCCTGCCCCGGTCATGACCCCGGCCCTTGTTGCACAAGTCAACAAAGAGATCATCGAGCCTGTGCTGGCCGAGATGGCGCGGCGCGGCTGTCCCTATCGGGGGGTCCTGTTCTGCGGCCTGATGCTGACAAAAACTGGGCCAAGAGTTGTAGAGTTCAACTGTCGCTTTGGCGACCCCGAGACCCAGGTCGTACTGCCCCTGCTGCGCTCCGATCTGGTTGACTTGTGTCTGGCCTCTGCACGCGGTGACCTGTCACAGGCGGGGCCCGTGGAACTCGACACCGACCGTGCAGCCGTATGTGTTGTAATGGCCTCCGGTGGCTATCCAGGCAAGTACCAGACGGGACTGCTGATCGATGGGGTGGATGACTCCGCCGGCGGCAATGCCACGGGCGAAACCATCATCTTCCATGCGGGTACAGCGCAGGATGCAGATCGCCTCGTCACGGCGGGGGGGCGCGTTCTGGCCGTAACAGCCATAGCTGCCGATATCTCAAAGGCGGTGCAGAGCGCCTACAGCGCCATCAACGGCATCCACTTTGAAAATGCGTACTGGCGTCGTGACATCGCCTACCGGGCGTTGCAGCGGCAAGGGGCACAGCACCCCGGGTAGGGATCAGGGTTTGCGCAACATCTGACGGCAGAACGATGGAAGCGCCGCGGCGTTCTGTGTCGCCTCGGCGCTCCGTGTCAGAGAAGTCTGTTACGTCCGTATGTCTGTTTGAGCTCGTTCTTCCGGCGGGGAAGGGGCTTGCTCTCAGGCGAGTGTATCGACTGTCTCGCCTCTGCCTTCCTGGCGGGTTTCGGCAGGCGTCCGCTGCTGATTCGCAGTGGCTTCTGCTCGTTGCGCTTCCTGCGCCTGGCTGGTGCGCTCTTCACGACGTGTCTGCTGGCTTTCGGCCAGGGCCGCCCGAGTCTCGCGCCGATCGTCGGCACGCGTCTCACGCTCCTGGGTCGATTCAGCCTGCTGTTCGGCACGTCGTTCGGCCCGCTGTTCCCGGGCCTCGCGTACCTGCTGTTGCTGCTGGCTGTCCTGGGAGACCGTACGGGCCCCCTGGATCTGCTGAGCAGCTCCACGGATCTCTGACATGGCGCTTTCCTCCTTGTGTGGTGCACACCTCTTTGCGTCCTTGCAATCGGAAAAGCTGTTCCGTCAGTTCACCGCGCCTTTGACGAACTGAGGTGGAACAACATTCCGACGGCAATATAGCGCCGACACCCTTGAAGTCAAGCAACTCTTCGTGCCCCATAAAGTTAGACGAATCCCGGAGGCGGCAGTGACGGACACCTTGCGCGTGCGCAATATGAGATTCTTCGCATTCCACGGTCTGCTCCCCGAGGAGGCACGTCTGGGACAGAAATTTGAGGTCGATGTTGATCTGCGACTCCCCCTGGCAGCAGCCGGTGTCAGCGATGATCCAACACGGACGGTGGACTACGCCCAACTTTTCACCGTTGTCGAGGGGATCGTCAACGGTGAGCGCCGCTTCGGTCTTGTTGAAGCCATCGCTGAGGCGGTGGCGAGGGCCATTGGCGAGGCCTTCCCCAGTGTGGCTTCCGCCTGCGTCCGGGTGCGCAAGCCGAACCCGCCGGTGGCAGGCCATTTTGACGGGTTGGAGATTGAGATCGAGAGAGTTTTCGATCGTGCTTGAGACGGTTTATGTCGCTCTGGGATCCAACGAAGGCGACAGCATGGCCACGCTTCGATCAGCGCTGCAGCATCTTGCTGCTCGGCATGGCGTTTCGCTGCTTGCCTGTTCCGGCGCCTGGGAAACAACACCGGTGGGCCCGGTAACCCAGGGCAACTATCTCAATGCTGCCCTATCTCTGCAAACCGAGATTGCGCCGCGTGCATTGCTCAACATCCTGCTCGAAATCGAAGGCCACCATGGGCGCAAGCGACTTGTGCGCTGGGGGCCCAGGACGCTGGATCTGGATATCCTGCTGTATGGAGATCACCTGATTGAAGAACCGGGGCTCCGTATCCCCCATCCCTGGCTCAGGCGCCGACTTTTCGTCCTCGAGCCGCTGCTTGAGATTGCCCCGGAGTTGATACATCCGGAGGATGGCGAACCCCTCGCAGACAGTCTCGATGCCTTGCGGCTGCTCCAGCAGGAGCGTGTGCTGCGCGTCGCCGATCTGGCTCCGGAAGAAAACTAGCGGATCAGCGACAGGCTGATCACCCGGTTGCTGCCCGCAACATGCAGGCGGGTCAGATAGGTTCCGGAAGCCACCGGTTGCCCCGCGTCGTTGCTGCCATCCCAAATCGCCTCATAGCGGCCGGGAGCGTGCCATCGGGAGGCCAGCGTGCGCACGGGCTGACCGAGCAGATCGTATACCGTCATGTCGACCTCACCATGGGTGGCCACGGCGTAGGGTATGCGCACACTGCTGTTGAACGGGTTCGGATAGGCAGAATTCAACGACGCCACCACCGGCAAGGCGGACGGCGCATCACCGACAGCCGTTGGTGTGGAGGCCCTGGCTGAAAGTTGGAAATTCTGCCCCTGCTCCGACGTTCGACCAATGATCACAACGGCACTGTCGACACCGGTCAACTGGGCGACGCCACGATTGCCAGCGTCGATTGCGACGCGGCTCAAGTCATTCCCCATTGCGCCCATAGCGTAGACCCACACATCGTAACGGCCCGTGTCGTCGCCGGCGAAATCGATGACCAGATCGCCAGGGGTGCGGAACAGAACCGTTGCCGTCCCCCAGCGTCCGCTGATGGCGCCCGTGACGGATTGCAGGGGCAGCCTCTCCACAGCAAAAGTCACAACACGACGATCACCAAGCGCCCGGTATGCGTAGCGCTCGTCATGCGAGGCGTAGTTGGCCACCGTCCAACGCTGCCACACATC
>ERZ890510.786-NODE-786-length-23282-cov-7.155466_pt1 | contig 23282 bp, 23 predicted proteins | sample MGYA00521265_ERZ890510 | MGnify/ENA primary metagenome ERZ890510 (study PRJEB32303, sample SAMEA104408624) | aquatic metagenome | biome: Brackish water; feature: Chemocline; material: water | place: Baltic Sea | collected 2014-10-26T21:54:00 | depth 110 m ...
ACTGGTGGCGATCGCGTTCGATGAGGACATCGCGGGCGATATGGTCCAAGCCTGCGTGGATCGGGGGTTGCTGACGAACCCGGTGAAGCCGAACGCGTTGAGGCTGACGCCGCCGCTGACGGTTTCCAAAGAGGAGATCGACCGGGCAGTGCAGATCATCAAGCAGGCGCTCGCTGAGGTTGTGGAGCGGAAGCGGTAGCGCTCTAGGGCTAATCGAACACTGCGGCGAGCAAAACGATGGCAGCAACCGTGACGAACATCGCTGCGACGGCCACGCCTAGCGGCGGGCGGCCAAGCAGGCTGATGACGGTCGAGGGCTCACCGCCAAGGGAGAGCAGGCGCGACCAGCCGGACTCGGGGGTCAGGGAGATTCGGCCAGCGAAGTTGGCCACTCCGGTGGCGAAGCGCGCCGCCTGGGTGAAGGGCCATTCAAGAGGCTGCTGGATGAACACGCGCACGGGCTTGCCCGCCTTGCGGTAGAACCAGTCTGTATCAATAGTAATGGTCGCCTCACCTCTGAGCTTGTGCAGCAATAGCCAAAACGCGATGGCGGTGAAGGCGAGGAGTTGCAGCGTCGTGACCACGTGATCAGCGGTGTAGGCTTCATAGTGGTTGGCAAAGGGCAAGATGTCGTAGAGGGGCTGAGGGTAAACACCAATACCCACGCACAGCACCGCCGCTCCAGTCATAGCGACGATCATATTCTTGGGCACCGGACCGACGCGGATGTCGTCGCGCCGTGGCCCGAACCAGGTGAAATAGGGTAGCTTGAGGCCGGTGTGGAGAAAGGTTCCCACCGAAGCAAGGTAAAGGAGCGCGACGGCCCATGCGAGATGCTCCTCCTCCGCGGCAAAAATGACCATGGACTTGGTGGTGAATCCGCTGAACAGCGGAAACGCTGAGATGGCCAAAGCCCCAATCATGTAGAGCGCGACGACGGTTCGCATGCGTCCTGCGATACCACCGAGGGCGGTCAACGTTCGACGACCGCCGGTGGCATGGATAGCCGCTCCCGCACCCATGAAAAGCAGCCCCTTGTAGATAACATGTGCGAACGCATGGGCGACCGCGCCGTTGATAGCGGTTTCAGTCCCGATGCCGACGCCTACCACCATGTAGCCCACCTGGCTGATGATGTGGTATGCGAGCAACCTCCGGATGTCGTTCTCCAACACAGCAAAGATCACGCCGTACAGGGCCATCATCACGCCGAGAACGAGGAGGATCTCCCAGCCGGCGAACCCTCTAGCCAACACGTAGACGGCAGTCTTGGTAGTGAATGCGCTCAAGAACACGCTTCCGGTTATGCTCGCTTCGGGGTAGGCGTCAGCGAGCCATGCATGGAGGGGGGGGATGGCAGCATTGATGGCGAATCCTCCGAGTACGAGCCACCCGGCGGTGGTTCCGTCGAAGAGAGTGAAATCGGTGGAGCCCCCGGTTCCCAAGTGCCACAGGACTCCAGCGAGGACAGTGCTACCCCCGACCATGTGTACGAACAGGTACCTAGCACTCGTAGATTTCGAGCTTGGCCAGCCGCCGCCCCAGACGATGTAGGCAGACGAGACGGCCATCAACTCCCAGAAGACGACCAACGTGACAAGATCGCCCGCGAAGACGACGCCAAGGGAAGAGCCTGCATAGGCAAGGGATGCTGCTTGCTGAAGCTTGGAATCTTGGTGCCACGCGTAGATCGCACCGAGCGCCCCGGCTATCCCGAACACATAGCCGAACGGAAGGCTGAGCCTGTCCACGCGCAAGGGTTCCAGGTCCAAAGACAGCCACGTGAATGACCACGAGTCCCCCGCTTCGAGGAAGAACGCGAGGTAGGCGAGCACCAGGGTGGGGGCTGCAACCGCCACCGCTCTGCGTAGCGCGCGAGGCAGGACTACGACCAGCGCCGCTGCGATGAGCATGATCACGACGGGAGGCATGCTATCCATTGTCGCCCTCGCTCGGCTCGTGCTGGACTGGTTCGCCCGTGTACGGGTCGTCGTGTCTCATGACGAAGGTGTGCCCGAACCATTTGGAAACGAGGACGATAACGATGCATGCCACGAATCCGAAGGCGGTCCAGAAGAGTGTGGTGTCAGAACCGAAGAAGAGCCGGTGGCGGTGCTCCACGAACAGCAATTCGACGACCGCCGACACGAAGAGCGCCACTGTGGTGGTCAAAAGTAATCGTCGAGAGAGGATCATTGAGCACCCCCCGTTATTGGGATCCCTTGGTCGAATGCAGTACGGGCGACCTCGGAGGCGAGATCGAAGAAGCTGAAGGGCAGGTTGGGGACGATGCCCAACACCAAGGCGAGGATGCCGGTGATGGCGAGCGGCACCACCATACGCATGTCGGCCTCACTATAAGCGACGTGGTCGGGCGATCGCTTCCCAAAAGCGCGATAGACGACGGGGAAGAGGTAGCCCGCAGCCAGTACTCCACTGACGAGATAGACCACCATGAAGATCTGTTGGTCGACTTCGGCTGCACCCCAACCAAGGTAAAACTTGCTGGTGAACAGCACGAATGGTGGGACGCCGGCCATGCTGAGCGCGGCGAGGGTGAACGCGCCCATGGTTATAGGCATCTGGCGTCCTATGCCGTCCAGTTGGCTGACGTTCTCCTTGTGAGTATGGGCATTTATGGCGCCCGCCACGAAGAAGAGCGTGATCTTGGTGACGCCGTGACCTACGATGTGTAAGAGTGCGCCAGTGAGCGCGATGGGGCCCAGGAGCGCGACTCCCAAGACGATGTACGACAGGTGGGAGATGGTCGAGTAGGCGAGGCGACGCTTGAGGTTGTCGTGGCGCAACGCGAGCATGGAGCCGATGAGCAGCGTGGCGGCGGCGAGAACCGCTATGACCTGCCAGGCGTCCATCTCCCGCAGTAGCTCGGCACCAAACACAAATACGATCATCCGGACGACGCCGAACACGCCTGCCTTCACCACGGCGACGGCGTGCAGGAGCGCGGATACGGGCGTCGGCGCGACCATGGCGCTGGGAAGCCAGCCGTGCAGCGGCATGACCGCCGATTTCACGCCGACACCAACCATGAGAAGGGCCAGCAGTCCCCAGGCGGTGGCCTTGGAGATGCTTTCGTCAGCCATCAAGCCACCAGCTACGAAGGTGCCGTCGATGCCCAGCATGTGAACCCACGCGGTGCCGCCGATGAGCATGAGGCCACCGGAGAGGGTGTACGTGAGGTACTTACGGCCAGCGACGATGGCGGCCTCGGTTTCGCGGTGGGTGACCAGAGGGAAGGTAACGAGCGTGAGTAGCTCGTAGAAGAGGACGAAGGTTAGGAGGTTGGCGGAGAACGCAACGCCTGCGGCAGCGCCGAGACTGAGCGCGTACGCGACGAAGAAACGTGTTTGCTTGTGCTCGTGCTCAGCACGCATGTAGCCGACGGCGTAGACGCTCGCCAGCACCCAGAGCGATGACGCGAGGAGGGCAAAGATCATGCCTGCGGAATCGGCCCGCAACATGATGTCGATGCCTGGTGAGATCTCAATGATCGTTGTCTGGGGTACGCGGCCGTCGAGGACATCAGGCAGCATCGACGCGACGACGGCAACCATGACGAGCGCTGCGATCGTGGACCAGGAGTCGCGCAGGTTGCGGAAGCGTTCGCCGGTGAGGAGCACGAGGAGCGCTGCGGCCACGGGGAGCAGCACAGCGATGAGCGGCGTGATGGAGGAGTATGTCTCGATCATACGATGCCTGGCTCAAGGATATTGATGACGATCACGGCGTTCAGTACGCCGAGCACGACCGTAGACAGACCAAGAACGACGGTCGGGATGGCCATGTCCAGGGGGGCCTCGCGTGCCTGAGCCTCGAGTGCAAGCTCCTGCTCTGTCTCTCCGAATCCGTCTGGGACATCGTGGCCGTGGGACGGCTCAGGCTGAAGCGGGTGCAAGTAGGCACTCTCGAGGATTCTGAATAGGTATACGGCCGTCAGAAGCGAACTGACCAACACGACAGCGACAACGATCCATTGGCTCGACTCGATACCCGCCTGGACGGCATACCATTTGCTAAAGAAGCCGGTGGCTGGCGGTATACCGACCATGGCCAGAGCACCAAGGGTGAAGGCGCCCATGGTGAACGGCATGCGTCGCCCCAGGCCGGTGAAGTCGGCGACTTGGGTGATGCCGCTCGTAAACCGAACGGACGCTGCCGCCATAAATAGGGTGGCCTTCATGACGGCGTGGTTCATGATGTGCAGCAACGCGGCGACCAGACCTAGAGGTGTCCCCAGGCCCACGCCGACGGCGATGAGCGCGAGCTGACTGATGGACGAGTAAGCGAGCATGCGCCGGATGTCTTTCTGGGACATCGCGGCGACCGATCCGAAGATGATGCCGATCAAGCCGAGTACCAGTAGGGCGTCGCCGATGGGGACCACATCTTTCAGGTAGCCGTCCGGGAACACACTCAAGAACATGCGGATCATGGCGTAGGCGCCGACCTTGGTCATGATGGGGGCAATCAACGTGTTCACTGACGACGGTGCGAATGTGTAGGCGTCGGGCAACCAGAGGTGCATGGGGACGAGGGCCATCTTCAGACCGAGACCGGCGAAGATGAACGCGGCTCCTGCCTGCACGGAACGTGCGGTCGCGTCGTCGGTCAGTATGTCCTTCATCTCGCCCATGTTCAGTGTGCCGGTGCTGAAGTAGAGGAATCCCACGCCCAGCATGTAGAACGATCCGCCTACCGAGCCCAGGATCAGGTATCGGAAACCGGCGAGCATCGCACGGCCACCGCCCAGAAAGACGAGCGCGTAGGCTGCGAGCGACGATATCTCCAGAAAGACGAACAGGTTGAACAGGTCGCCGGTGACGACCATGCCCACTAGGCCAGTGATGAGCAGCATGACGAGGCCGTAGAACGAACCCAGTCGATCACCCGCCTCACGGTCGGCCCAGCGTCGCGTGCCGATGATGACGAGCGTCGCGACCGATGTGACGATGACGGCAACGAAGGCCGATATCAGATCGACGACGTACTCGATGCCGACGGGTGGGGCCCAGCCACCTAGGTTATAGTGCATGGTCCCGTTGTCTAGGACGTAGACCAAGGACCAGATCGATGCGGCAGCCGACAGGCCAACGCCAGCGAGCGCAAGGATGAAGCCAAGCTCGTAGCGGAGCCGGGCTACCACAGGCACGATGAGGGCGGCCAACATGGGTGGCAGAACGATGAGGATCGGCAGCTGGTCCGTTATCAGCGCACCTTCTTCAAGAGGGATTCCTCGTCGAGGTCTTGGTACTCCCGGTAGATGCGGATCAGGAACGCCAAGGCAACGCCGGTGATCGCGACACTGACGACGATGGCCGTGAGCATGAGCACGTGCGGTAGCGGGTTGACGTAGAGTTCAGGATCGACAGGCGTGAGGATGTGGCCATCCTCAATCAACAGGATGGGGAGCGTCGCGCCGTCCCTCATGCTGCCAGCGATGAAGAACAGGATGATTGCTGACTGGAAGATGTTCATCCCGATGAGCTTCTTGACGAGGCTGCGTTTGCCGATCATGCCGTATAGGCCGACCGCTATCAGCACACCGCTTGCCCAATAGGGGAACCTTGCTGCGATCTCGTCAATCATCTTCACCCTCCCGGAACCGTAGGGTGAGGTAGTCGTACATGATAACGAGGACGCTGAAAACGCCGATGAAGACGCCGACCTCAACGATGAAGATTCCCATGGCGCGTGCCGTCCGGTGATGCTCAGCGATGTCGTTGAACCACGCCGTTGGGAGGCTGTTGTAGTCGAGATAGTTGGCGCCATAGAACATGGGGACCATCCCGGCGATGACGTAGATGCCTACACCGAAACTCGCAAGCCAAATAAGGTAGCGCGTCGGGAAACGGGGAGAGGCATGCTCCGTGCCGAGCGTCAGGCGCGCGAGGACAAAGGCCGATGCGACGATGGCTCCCGCCTGGAATCCGCCGCCGGGGCTCAACTCACCGTGGATGAAGACGTAGGCACCAAACATGACGATGAACGGCACCATGAACACGCGCACTACGAAGTGCAGGATGACGCTGTCGTGGCGATCAGTCATTGCGTTTGTACCCCGTCTGAAGAACCAACAGCACTGCGAGACCCGCAGTGAAGATCACGATCGTTTCGCCAAGGGTGTCGTATCCCCGGAAGTCGGCCAGGATGGCGGACACGATGTTGGGTATCTCGATCTCTTCTGCGGTGAGCTCGATGAACTCGGCCGCGAGATGCTCGTTGGCTGGCGCGTGAGGGTCGCCCCGGTCTGGCAAGTCGGCAGACACGTAGACGAACAACCCCGCAAAACTGACAAGGAATGCGAGCGTGAGCCACTTCAATCGACGGACCTCCGTCGCATGAGGCTGATGCCACCGATAAGCAACACTCCGGTGATTCCGGCGCCCAAGGACGCCTCAGTCAAGGCAACGTCCACCGCGCTCATCATTGCGAGCAAGGCGGCGGCGATGAAGCTGTACGCGGTCAGCGCCGCTAATGCCGCGACGAGGTCACGGACCTCAAGCGCGATTATGGCGACGACTATCAGCATCACGAAGAGGGCGAGTTCAAGCTGCCAGATCATCGGGGTTCCCCTTGCTGATCGGGCTGCTCGTTCGCTCTAGGGGTAGAGCGCTGGAGGTGCAACGGTAGGATGCCGGTGCGCACGGCGGCGCGGGTCAGGACGTGGGCTCCAACCGGGTTGGCGAGGGAAACGAACATGATGATGAGCGCATATTTGAGGCTCACGAGAGTCATGCCTTCATGGATCATGAGGCCGGTGAACACGAGGGCGAGGCCCAGGGTTTCGGATTTGGACACGGCGTGCACCCGGGCGAAGAAGCCAGGCAGTCGGATCAATCCGATGACGGTGACGGCTAGGAAGAACAGGCCGAACGACATGACGATGAGGCTGACAACGTTCATCCTGCGATCCCTTCCGGCGGCTCGCCAGGTTGTCCAGGTTCACGCTCTTCAGGGTGGTTTTCCAGGTACTTGGCGACGGCAACAGTGCCGATGAAGTTGAGCAGCGCGTAGGTGAGCGCGAGATCCACGAACATATCGGGGCGCTCAAACAGGTACCCCATCACCGCCAGCAGCACGATGGCAAACGTACCTATAGCACCAGCTGCGAGCAGCCGGTTGTATACCCGGGGCCCGCGGATGAGGCGATAGCTAAGGCCGAACATGAAGGCGATCAGCAGCCCTGCGGTCGCGGAGAATTCAGTCACTGCGGCACCTGGCTGGCCGACTCGATATCTGTCAGCTCAACATGCTCGACCCACGGCTCCCCGAAAACCTGGGCGACGCGCTTTTGGAGCACGCCGTCCTCGATGCCCTGCCGAGTGGTACGCGACAGGCAATGAATCAGGAATTTGCCGTCAGAGGCATCGACCGTGACCGTGCCAGGGGTGAGCGTGATCGACTGAGCGAGGGTCACCTGGGCACGCTCAGATACGAGAGTAGTGTCGAACTCCACGAGGGTGGGATCGATAGGCATCTTGGGGTGCAGCACGAGGAAAGCAACGTGGAAATTCGAGATGACAATCTGGTAGGCGAGCCATGGTAGGTAGACCAAGAACCTGAGCACGGTCTTGGCGTACCACGGGACGCTGCGGGGAGCGCTGGCGTACTTGCCCTCATGGCTGCCACGAAACAGGAGTTCAGAGACGGCTATCGCGCCGACGGCGGAAATCCCACCGATGATCATGAACTCTGCGACGAACACACCAGAAAATGCCATCCAGAGGGCGAACAGCACAAGCCACTGCGTCGTCCATCTAGCTACGAGCTTCCATCTGCCGCCGGAACTAGATTGTGGGGGGACGCTAGCGCTCAACCCGGTTAATCAAACATGGAGCCCCTAATGGCCCCACGCCTCTCCCACACGGCCTTTTGCCGTGAGTGTTGCGGTAGGTTACGTATGCCCCGAGGGAGTGTCAACAAGATCCATCGTGTCCAGGCGGCGGCACAATGTAAACACTTCTATAATGACCGCCAAGAGACGATAGGAGAGAAACTTTGGCCCTCACCTTTGAACTCGGCGATGCGTCCGCCCCACGGGGCCACGCGATCGTCTACTTTCACGCTGGCGCCGACATCTTGGCGACGTACGTTCTCATACTGCCTATCACGATGGACATGGGTAAATACCTGCCGCCGCTGCTGGCCTCCCAACTAGGTGGTATGGCTGGCGACATCATGGGACAGGGCATGAGCAGCTTTGCGGCTCCCCCCGTGCCGGAGAAGGTCGAGAGCATCGATTACCTGGACAAACTTGCGCGTGCCCGCGGCGATGACCTGATCGCTGGCGGGAGCGTTGTTCTCGGTGACATCGCTGCCGCTATGAGCGAGACAGCGGAGGTTGTTCAGGAGTACAGCGCTCTTTACGAGCAGAGCGGCGGCATTCCAACGGCCATTCCCCTCGGCGATGCGCAGCAGGGCGACATGCCACAGGGAGATCTACGCGAAGTGGACGAGCGGAGCGCGAACGAGGGCGGTGCGCGGGTAGAGCACGTGCTGTTCGAACTGATGAACGATCGCGAAAAGCTCGGCGAGATGTCGAAGCTCGTAGGGACGATGCGCTTCGCGACAGAGCGCAACGACGAAACACTCATAGAGGAGACCGACGCATCGATAGCCGCGCTAGAACGCCTGTTGCCTGAGCATTACTGGGCAGATAAGGTACGCGCGGCAGCAAAAGACGCATCTGCAGATGGCGCTATGTTGGCGCAGTTGTACGTGGAGCGTTGCTACAAGCTGATCGACGAGGATTTCCCGGCGGTGGAGCAGATCGAGAAGAAGATCACTGACCTTACGTAGGGCACCGCAGTTAGGGCATCGCTCTCGCGGTGCGAAAGCCAATACGCTCCAGATCATGCCAGATTATCGAGGAGGCGACCCATGGCGACTCAGAACAAGACTTACAACGTGGGCGGGGTCCAGATGGATCGGCCATTCAAGATCCGCAGGCTCGGACACTTTGGGTTCAACGTTGTAAACATGGACAGCAGCGTGGACTTCTACCGGAACCTACTGGGTTTCAAGATGTCCGACATGAACAACTTCGCCTCCAGCCCCGAGCGCGCGAAGAAGTTCGAAGATATGGGCATCACCGATACGCGAGGTCGTTTCTTCCACTATGGCGGTGACCATCATGCGTTCGTGCTGTTCCCAAAGAAGACGCTGGACGCGATGCGCGGGATCGATTCAGGCGACCAGAACATCAACCAGATCACCTGGCAAACAGGGTCACTCGCCGAGGTCGTGAACTCGGTCGAGTACTTCCAGGAGCACGAGGTTCACATCAACCGCTCTGGGCGCGATATGCCAGGAAGCAATTGGCACACCTACGTGCTGGACGTGGATGGGCACACCAACGAGCTCTACTACGGCATGGAGCAGATCGGTTGGGACGGTCGCTCCAAGCCGTTGGACATGTACTACCGGAAGTTCGCTGAGAAGGCCACCCTACCCCAGCCGTCCGAAGAGGACGAGGTTGAGGAGGCGGTGGCGAAGGGTATAGACCTGGCGTCTGGCTTCCGCGACACGGAAGACCTGCCTCGCAATTACGACGTCGAGGGCATGCTGCTGGCACGTCCGTTCAAGGTCACGAAGATAGGCCCGGTGGATATTTTCGTTGACGACGTGGACGCCGCAGTGCGCTTCTACGCGGAGGAGATGGGGTTCACGCTGACGGAGGATGTGCAGTACGAGGGTAAGCGCTTCGCGTTCCTCCGCGCTGGCACGGAACACCACAGCTTGAGCTTGTGGCCGAAGTCGATGCGCAAGGAGATGGGCTTCTGGGAAGGGAGCACGTGCGCGAGCTTCGGCGTGGAGGTCGGCTCCTACGAGCAGTTGCGCAATGCGGTCGCTTTTCTGAAGGAGAACGGTGTGGAGATCCGCGAGGTGCCCGCGTCTTTGCACCCAGGCGTCGATTACGCGGCATACGCGATCGATCCGGAGGGCCACGCGATCCAGTTGTACTGCTACATGGAGAACGTTGGCTGGCAGGGAAGCTCACGAGGCACGATCCAACACACGCCGATCAGCGAGTGGCCCGAGACGATCAAGCCGCTGTCAGACACCTACGCCGACCAAACCTACATGGGCCCCCTCGGCTAAGAAGGACCTGTCCTTCACCTATAAGCGGCGTTCGGCGCTTAGGTTGGCGGACGTATTAGGCCCTGCGCACGGATGTTGGTACGAGTTAGCGTGGGGGCGGGGACAGGAAGGAAACGTCCTTCACCTATATGCGGCGTTCGGCGTTGAGGTTGGCGAGGGTATGAAGCCCTGCGCGCGGACGTATGATCCGGTTGGCGCGGGATGGCGCAGGGATCGGAATAGTTAGAAGCGAAAAGGGGGCGACGGGGTAGGTCGCTCCCTCGCTTAAACAGCGAGAGTAGACCCAAGGAGGGAATCATGGGACGACGTCAGGTTATTGATCTACCGGGGATGGGCCACAGGGCTCCGATCTCGCTGGGTGTGCGCATCGACAACATGGTGTACACGTCGGGCATCAGCGGTCGGGACGCGGACAACGATTCGATGCCAGAGGACGCGGCGGGCCAGGCGGAGATGATGTTCAAGAACGTGAAGAGCGTGATCGAGCTCGCCGGTGGAACGGTGGACGACATCATCTACATGACGATCCGCATGAATGATCGCGACGACCGAAAGTTCGTCGATCCACATTGGCTGGCGATGTTCCCTGACGAGAACGACAGGCCTGCCCGCCATGCCGAGGAGTCAAACCTAGGCGGCGGCATGCTGATGCAGTGCCAAGTCACTGCGGTGCTGCCTAGCTAGCAACGCGAATCGAATGACAAAAACAGAGGGCTCGGAAATCCGAGCCCTCTGTTTTTTTTATCGCGAACCTGGACTACGGCTATTGCAGCTTGATGCCAGCGGCCTCAGCGGCTTCGTCGTAGATGCGCTGGACTCGGAGTCCAACAGGCGCATGCTTGCCTGTGGGGGCGACGGACACGTCGCCGGTTTCGGGATCCCACTGGCCGTCCAGCGGGACGTGGTTGTTGCGTGGGAGGACGAGTCTCTTGCCGAGTTGGTTCTCCTGCCAGAGCTCGATGATCTCGTTCTCTCCAGGGTCACGGAAGGTGTTCAAGGGCTCGCCGCCAGCAGCGACGATGTCCATCTGCTCCTGGAGCTGACGCCGGTACATGATGATGCCTTTGTCCGATTCGCCAAGCTTTTCGAGATTCCGCTGGGCGATAGCGCCCTGCGTCACCCAGGCCATGGTGTCCTGGCCGATGGTGTAGTCGACGGCGAAACGCCCGTCTTCGTGGCGTAGCGGTACCTCACGGTGCGGGATCACGTCCTGCTTGGGCGCGGTCACGCCCGTGGGAGGCGCGTACACGTTGTAGTGCCAGTGGATGGTGTTGGTGTCATCGACAGGCGTGCGCATCTGGAACCCGGTACCGACGCGAAGCCAGTTCGGGAACACGACAGGATGGCCAACCTTCCAAGGCGTGTCATCCTCGGTAGTGTCGGTGTAGGTGCGGCGCTTGATAATGCCGTGCTTGAACGGCTCGAAGCTTATCTTGGTGTGCCGCTTGTTCGGGGGAATTGCTCTGTCTTCCGTACCCATGAGTTCCAACTGGTAGTTGGACCAGTAGCCGTGGAGCCATTCCAAGTGGACCGGGTCCACGGAGTTCTCCATGCACTGGAGCCAGTTGCACGGAAGGTGGGTCTCGCCGATGTCGCGCAGGACGTTATCCCAGACGAATAGATCCCACCGGGGAAGTAGGGGAGCGGGCGTGGGGCCAAGGTAGGCCCAGAGCATGCCGCCCATCTCTTCGACGGGGTAGCCCGCGATACGAACTTTTTCCTTGAAGCGGCCATCAGGGTGGACGGTCTCCTCGAAGGGCTGTTCGATGCACTGGCCGGTTTCGTCGAACATCCAGCCGTGGTACATGCAACGCAGGCCGTTTTCTTCAGGGATGCCGTAAGACAGGTCTACGCGACGGTGGGGGCACAGTCGGTCAAGCAAGCCGTAGGTTCCCGACCGGTCCTTGTAGAGGACGAGGTCCTCAGCCAACAGGCGAACCGATTTCGTAGGACGTTCGTCCAGTTCCACGGTCGCGGCAACGGGGTGCCAGTACCGGCGCATGAGCTCGCCCATAGGCGTGCCCTTCCCTACTTGGGTCAGTTTCTCATTCGCATCGACGCTCAGCATCGTTTGTCTCCAGATCTGATAAGTTCGGCGGTCGCTCATCGAGCGAACGCTGCGCGCACGCGCGTGTTCTGACAATCTAGTCTGAATCGCCACCGGAGGGCAACCGGTCACGGGTGTGCGACGGGTAAACTGGCCAGCGCAATCCAGGCCGTGGAGCAACTCCAGTCACTAGGAGGCGGGATGCCCGAGAGCGCAATGTGGGATCGCATCGGCGCGGTGAGCGGCATCTTGTTCGCTGTTCTCGTCGTGATCAGTTTGCAGGTCTCGCTGGGGACAGGCGAGACGACCGCCCCTACCGATGTCGCAGGCATCGTCGCAATCGATTACAACCAACGTAGCGAGGATCTGCGCTTCGGGGCGTTCCTGATGGCGGCCAGCGTTTTCTTCTTGCTGTGGTTCTTGCCATTCCTGCGTCATCGGCTTGAGCGGGCACAGGGTGGCCAGGGGCAAGGCCACGGTTGGATGCCCTCGGTGGCGTACGGAGCGGGCATCACGGCGGGAGCGATGCTGCTCATCGTGGCGACACTGGGGTTCGCGGGCTCGCACGTGGCCAGCTTCGAGGGCGACTGGCAGGTGGCGAAGACTCTACTAGTGCTGCGCTGGGATCACCTGTTCGTGTTGGCGCCTCCAATGGCGGCGTTGGTGGCGGCAACGTCGGTGGTCAGCATACGGTCAGGTGCTCTGCCCGCTTGGCTGGGGTGGATATCACTACTACTGGTATTAGCACCGATGCTCGTCGCGCCTGAGTTGATGACGATGCTGTTCCTGCTATGGGTCATCGTCGTATCGGTGGTGCTGCTCTACCAGACGTTTTCCGAGGACTCGGGATACTTGCATTGATCACCGCTGTCGATAAAGTGAAGGGAGCCTTGGGGGCAGGCTGGCTTAGCAGGGATGCGAAGCTGCTGATCCTGGCGAGCTCGGTTCGAGCGTTCGGGCAGGGATTCCTGTCGGTGTCGCTGGCGGTGTACCTGCACGGGATCGGCCTCAGCTTGGTGGAGATCGGTGCGTACTTCACGGTTGGCGCGGCTGGCGTCGCGTTCTTCGCATTCGCCATCGCGTTCGTGTCGGAGCGATTGGGACGCAAGCGATTGCTGGTGGGGCTGACGCTAAGCTCGTCGCTGGCATTCGTGGCGCTGATCGTGACCGACAACGTCGTGCTACTCGCGGTGTTCGCATTCGTCGGTGCGCTCAGCGGAGCGCAAGGTGGGGCGATGGGCGCGACGCAACCGCTCATCCAGGCCGGTATTGCGGAAGCGGCTGATCCCACGAAACGCACCGATACGTTCGCCCTGTACCGGATAGCCAATACCTTCGCGAGGGCCATCGGCGCGCTCGGCGCCGGATTGCCAGTTCTGCTCGCGTCGGTGTCCGGGCTCGATGAGACAGACGCGTTCAAGATCATGTTGGTGCTGCTAACAGCATCGCTGCTGATCGTGGCGATCCTGTACAGCGCGCTTTCGAGCCCGCCTGCGCATAAGCGTGCACCAGCGTTGACGAACCCGTTCATGCTGCCGTCGCGACGTCGGATCTTCATGCTGACCGGGTTGTTTACCGTCGACTCCTTCGGTGGCGCGCTGATCATACAAACCCTAGCCGCGTATTGGTTCTACGAGCGGTTCGGCCTTGAACTGGCTGAGCTCTCGTTGGTGTTCTTCGTGTCGGAGTTGCTGACCACGTCGTCGATGTGGGTGGCCGCGAAGATCGCGAATCGGATAGGGCTGCTGAATACGATGGTGTTCACGCACATCCCGGCTAATCTGTTCCTGATCGGGGCCGCATTCTCTCCCTGGGGTTGGCTGGCGATCACGTTCTGGCAGGCGCGCGCGTTCTTCAGCCAGATGGACGTGCCGACGCGCGACTCGTACATCATGGCGATCGTTGGGCCAGAAGAGCGAGTGGCGATGGCGAGCATGCAGCAGTTGGGGCGTAGTGCTGCGAACACCGTGGGGCCGTCAGTGTCGACGTTCATGTGGACGGCCATCTCAGCGTCCGCGCCGCTGGTCGCGTCGGGGATCATCAAGATCGCGTATGACCTCTCGCTGTGGGCCGTATTCCGCAATATCAGGCCACCTGAGGAAGCGGCGAAGAAGGCGGATCAGCACCGCAGTTGATCCGTTCCTGCGTGCCTAACTTCGGCGCCTGATGTATCGTTACTCGGGTTCCAGGTAGCAGAAGGATTGTTGTGCTCTACTCCGAAAAGACTGCAGAAGCCGCGATCCGCGCCATCGTCAAAGAGGTGGACGCAGTGGCTTCGTGCTCGTTCGGCTATCACCCACGCACGCGGGCAATGCTGGTGACGGTGGGGACACCCGAAGCGCATGCGATCGTTGAGTTGACGGAGCAAAGCATGGTGAGTGCGTTTGGGCTGAACACGAACCCTCGCGAAATCGACGCCGTACGGCGCGCCGGACTCAAACGGGATTTCGAGGTCGGCGGCCGTGCCGCGCGATCGGCTTCCGCCTGGGCCAAGGGCCGCTACGGGGTGGGCCTCAAGAAGGTGACCATCGCCGAGTACTCAGTGGCGACCCGCTCGAATAATCAGAAGGCCGAAGCTTTCACGAACGGCGAGCGCATGGTGCTCGTTGACGTCGGCGATGAGCGGTATACGCTCTGGCGTGACGCATCCGGGCGCATGACGCCCATCGACGACTAATCCACTACGACCGGTTGGGTGTTTGTCTCAACATCACGGGCCGTGCTAGGCTGTTTGCACGATGTTCAACGTGATCCCGCAACTGCAACGAAACCGACGACGCCTGTCCAACACAGACGCTGCTGTCGGTCGCTGAACTTCGTCCACCCAAGACGATCAAAGGCCCGCCGATATCGGCGGGCCTTTTCTTTTTCCTTTCTCTAGCAGGAAGCGAGGACCCGTCGCCAGCACAGATTTGAGGAGGAATTATGAGGTTGTTAGAATCCTGGCCTTCGAATGGCGCGACGCGCGACATAACCATCTGCTTCCCGAGGCACGAACATGACTGACCAAACCCAATTCGTCGACGGCGGTTCCGTTACGAGTCCCAAGGGATTCAAGGCAGGTGCCGCCTACGCGGGGATCAAGACCTACGCCAAAGACAAGTGGGACGTGGGGATACTGCTGTCCGAGGCTGCCTGTGTGACGGCCGGCATGTACACGACTAATAAGTTCGTGTCGCCATCTGTGACGCTGACCAAAGCGCGTGTGGATGCGGGGAATGTGCGCGGATTGTTCGTTTCAAGCGGAATCGCGAATACAGGCGTGGGTGAGCAGGGTCTGATCGACGCGATCGACTCCATCGCCGTGGCCGCCGAGCACGTAGGAATCCCCGCAGAGGAGATGGCCATCGGGACAACGGGGGTTATCGGCGTTGAGCTTCCGATGGCATTGATCCGGGCCGGTATCCCCAACATCGTGCTGACCGAGGACGGTGGGGTGGCCTTCGCCCGGTCGATCATGACAACGGATCGCGTGCCGAAGACCATCGCCCTTGAGGTGGAGATCGACGGGAAAGTCATCACCATCGGGGGCTGCGCGAAGGGCTCAGGGATGATCCACCCCAACATGGCCACGATGCTGGCATACGTCACGACGGATGCGGCGATTGAGCAGGATTTCCTAGTTTCGGTACTACACGACGTGGTCGACGACACGTTCAACATGGTCACGATCGACGGTGACATGAGCACCAACGATACGGTGATGGTGTTCGCCAATGGGTTGGCGGGGAACAAGCCGATCGCGGCTGGCACGCCTGAGGCCGCAGGGTTCTTCCTGGCTCTCTACTCGGTGATGGAGTACCTCTCCCGTGAGATGGTGCGCGACGCCGAGGGGTCTTCCAAGATATTCTCGGTTCGTGTGGAAGGTGCGAAGACCCGCGATGACGCTCGCCTGGCGGCCCGCGCCATCGCAGCGTCATCGTTAGTAAAGTCGGCCATCCACGGCAACGATCCCAACTGGGGCCGCGTGATCGCTGCGGCCGGTTACTCGGGCGCGGACATCGACGTCTCCAAGGTGCGGTTCGACATAAACGACGTCGTCATCATGGACGAGGGAACTCCGATTTCGTTTCACCGGGAAGCGGTCATCGCCATCATGAACAACCCGGAGGTTGCGCTGACGGTGAACCTGGGCCTGGGCGACGGCACCGCGACGGCGTGGGGATGCGAGTTGACGGAGGCGTACGTCGAGTTCAACAGCGCGTACACAACCTAGATCATGACAGCATCTCAAGGCGACCGCGGACTCAAAGACCAGACGATCCTGATCAAGATCGGGGGGAGCACCCTCGGCGCGGAAGACACGTCGTTCGCGGACGTGGCAGAGCTCCAGCGCGCAGGCGCACGCGTGGTCATCGTTCACGGCGGAGGGCCTGAGACGACATCATGGATGGCGAAGATGGGCGTCCGCGCGGAGTTTGTGGATGGTTTGCGCGTGACAGACGAGGCCGGACTGGGCGTGGCGACAGCTGTGTTAGCAGGCCTCGTTAACAAACGTCTCGTCGCTCAGCTCGCGGCGCTCGGCGTTAGGGCGCTAGGATTGAGCGGCGTGGACGGCGGCATGGTGCGCGGCAGCATCACGAAACCCGAGTTGGGGTTCGTCGCTGGCACGGTGGACGTGGACGCAGGCCCGCTCGACGCGCTACTCGTCGCAGGCTACGTGCCGGTCATTTCGCCCATCGGCACAGCCGTCGACGACGCGGCGCAGTTGCTGAACATCAACGCGGACACGGTCGCTGGTGCTATCGCAGTGGCGGTTGGCGCGACACATCTGGTGTTCCTGACGGACGTGGATGGCATCCTCGATGCCCACGGTCGTCTGTTGAAGCGCATCCCGCTGGACACGGCAGAGGGACTCATGACGTCTGGGGTGGTCAAGGGCGGCATGATTCCAAAGTTGGAGGCCTGCATCCAAGCCGGTAACGCAGGGATCTCGGCCCACATAGTGAACGGCACGAAACCCCAGGCGCTGGTGCATTGCCTCGACGGCACGGTGCCTGGGACTTCAGTCGCCTAACGTCAGTGTGAGGAACGCAGGAGCTCCAACGTGGCGATGCAAGCAGGCGATAACGGAGGCGGCAACGAGCTTCCGCCACAGCTAGGGACCTTCGAAGGCCTACCTCGGTGGGCGGTTCTGGCCCTCAAGGCTTCCCTGGGCTTAGTAGCGCTGGCTGTCCTCTACCTGCTGCTGGATTTCCTACGCACCGTCTACACCAACTGGCTGTGGTTCAACAATGTTGGCTTCCGTGGCGTGTACACGACCATGCTGTACACCCAGGTCGCGTTGTATGTGATCGGTTTCGCTGGCAGTGCGGCTGCGATCACCTTCGCGTATCGCGCTTCGTGGCGGACATCGTGGGGGCCAACAGTACTGCCGTTCACGCCACTCGCCACCGCCTGGATCAAACGTTCGCTGATCATCGGCGCGGCGGTGATGGGCTTCATCATCGTGCTGAGTTTCGCGACTGCACTGGCGGATAGGTGGGAGAGTTTCCTTAGATTCTGGAACTCGACAGCCTTCGGGATCAAAGACCCCCAGTTCGGCAATGACGTGGGCTTCTACGTTTTCACGCTGCCCATGCTGCACACCATCCAAGGGTGGCTATTGGGGCTGGCGGTGGTGGTACTCGTCACGACCGTGGGCCTGTATCTGCTGATCTACAGCGCTCGTGGGATCAATCCAATCATCGAGGATCGCTCGAAGAAGCACCTGGCAATCATAGGCGCGGGGCTCATGGTGACGATCGCGGCAGGGCATTTCCTCGACACCTACGAGACGCTCTTCTCGACTACGGGCGCGGTCACGGGTTCGACATACGCAGACGTGAACGCTCGCATCCCGGGGCTCTACCTGCTGACAGCCATCGCACTGCTGGCGGCAGGACTGATGATTGCGGCGATACGCGTATCCAACCTACGCCAAGCGGTACGCATGATCATCGCAGCATTCATGCTGTGGACGGCGTCCGCCCTAATCGTGGGCATCGGATGGCCGTTCCTGGTACAGCGCTTCGCGGTTGAGCCGTCTGAATTCCAACGCGAACAGCCCTACATCGAGCGCAACATCGAGTGGACCCGCCTCGGGTACGACCTCGTTCGCCTGAACGAGGTGTCGTATGAGGTACGGGACGATACGCTCGCTCGCGATATCGCTGCGAACCCGGAGACGATCAACAACATCCGACTATGGGATCCGCGTCCGTTGGCGCGGGTCTACAACCAGATCCAGCATTTGCGCCTCTACTACGACTTCCTGGATGTGGACGTAGATCGGTACACGGTGGATGGGGAGTACCGGCAGGTGCTGCTCGGCACGCGTGAACTGTTCCAGCACGGTCTCGACGATACGGCGCAGAACTGGGTCAACCGCAAGCTGATCTACACCCACGGGTACGGCGTGGTGATGGCGACGGCGACCGATTTCACGCAGGCTGGGCAGCCGAACCTGATCCTCCAAGACGTGCCTGTCGTTGGTCGGTTCCCGGTTGATGAGCCGAGGATCTACTACGGAGAGAGTTTCGGCTGGAATCCGACTCCGCTAGAGCGCGCGATCCTAGATGACCCTGATCTCGCACCCGGTGAGGTCTCGGACGATGAGGTGATCGTTAACACCAAAGAATCCGAGTTCGACCGGCCTGCCGAGTCGCCCGACAGCCTCCCTATCTACATCGACCGCTATGAAGGCAAAGGCGGCGTGGCGCTCTCCAGCTTCTTCCGTCGATTCATGTTCGGTTGGGAGTTCGAGGATGTGAACTTCATGTTCTCGCGCGACCTGAAGTCTGACAGTCGCGTGCTGTATCGCCGCGGAATCGCTGGCCGCGTGAGCACGGTCGCGCCTTGGCTCGAACTCGACGACGACCCGTACATGGTTGTGGCGGACGGTCGCTTGATGTGGATCCAGGATGCGTATGTAACGACCGACAAGTTCCCCTACTCGCGTGCAGTGCAGGTCGTGCAGTCGTCTGGGGATGACCGGGCGAGCCGTACGGCCTTCGACCGGCCACTCAATTACATCCGCAACAACGTGAAGGTCGTGGTGGACGCGTACAACGGGACCATGGATTTCTACACGATCGAGATCGACGGCCCTGATCCGATCCTGAGCATGTGGCGCAACACCTTCCCGAGTCTGTTCACGCCCATCGAGCAGATGCCGGCGTCGCTTCGGGAGCACATCCGCTACCCCGAGGAGTTGCTGGAAGTCCAGGCTGACGCGTTCCTGCAATACCACATGACGGATGCCCGCGAGTTCTTCCTCAAGGAGGATCAGTGGGCGTTGGGCGAAGAGGTGATCGGCTCTGCGCCACCCGACGACGAAAAAGACGAGCGCAAGGGCCGTCGAATCGTTGATCCCTATTACGTCATCATGAAGCTGCCGGACGGTGAGGAGGAGGAGTTCGTCCTCATCCTACCGTTCACGCCACAGGACAAGCCGAACCTAGTCGCATGGATGGCCGCACGATCTGACGGGGAACACTACGGGGATGTCACGGTCTTCGAGTTCCCCACGGATCGGATATTCAACGGCCCCGCTCAGGTGGAGGCGCGGATCGACAACGACCCGGTGATCTCGGAGCAATTCACGCTTTGGGATCAGTCCGGATCACGGGTGATCAGAGGCAATCTGCTGGTGATTCCCATCGGCGAGTCGCTGCTGTACGCGGAGCCGATCTACCTGCAAGCCGACTCGCTGGCGTTCCCGGAACTGAAGCGGGTGATCCTGGCCACTGACGACGACGTGGTAATGGCAGAATCGCTGGACGCTGCAGTTCGAGCGATCCTGGCGGGCGATCGACCGGACCGACCGACTAGCGGTGAGCCCGTGATCGGCGGCATCGCGCCGGAAGACCTGCTGGCCATCGTCGATGAATTGCGCGCCGCGATAGAATCGCTGCGCGGGGGCGCCGACGGATTAGAAACATCACTGAGGGCTCTGGAAGAGCTCGCTGAAGAGGCAACACCATGACCACTGACTGGAAAGCAAAAGAAGCCAAGTACTACATGCATGTCGTAAACCGGCAGCCTGTGGTCATCGACCGGGGCGAAGGCGCGAGAGTTTGGGACGTCGACGGCAAGGAATACCTCGATTTCACCGCTGGCTGGGCCGTCGTTAATCTTGGCCACGCGCATCCTGCGGTCACCAAGGCGATCCAGGATCAGGCGGCGAAGCTGATGCAGACATCCAACCAGTTCTACACGACACCTCAGCTAGAACTCGCAGAGGCGTTGGTCGAGAACAGCGCGCTGGATAAGGTTTTCTTCTCCAACAGTGGCGCTGAGGCCAATGAGGGGGCGGTCAAGCTCGCTCGCAAGTACGGCCGTATGAACAAGAACGGTGGACAGGAGATCATCACCGTCCTCAACTCGTTCCACGGTCGCACGTTGGCCATGGCCGCAGCGACAGGCCAGCCGCACTACCAAGAGATTTGGAAGCCGCTGACGCCTGGCTTCACCAACGTTCCCTACGACGACCTAGACGCGATGAAAGCGGCGACTACCGACCAGACGTGCGCGATCATGGTTGAAGTGCTGCAGGGTGAGGGTGGCGTGAACGTGCCTACTGAGGGCTATCTGAAGGGCCTCCGCGAGTGGTGCGATGCCAACAACATCCTGCTGATCTTCGACGAAGTTCAGACCGGCGCTGGCCGCCTGGGCACGTTGTTCGGGTACCAAGCGTTCGACGTTGAACCCGACGTGATGACCCTAGCCAAGGGACTGGGCAATGGCGTGCCGATCGGTGCGTTCCTGTGCAAGAACTCGTGCGATGTTCTCGAACCCGGAGATCACGGCAGCACATTCGGCGGCAACGCACTAGCAACGGCCGCGGCGAATGCGACGGTGCGGTTCATGGTGGACAACGACGTGCCAGGCAACGCCAAGAAGGTGGGGGCGTATTTCAAGGGCAAGCTCGAAGAGTACAAGGCCGCTAACCCCGAGGTCGTGGTCGACGTTAGAGGCATGGGTCTTTTGCTGGCCCTCCAGTTCAGTGATACGATTTCTGCGAAAGTCGTCGCGGCTTGCAACGAGGAAGGGCTGCTCCTGAACCCCGTTCGGCCAGACGCCATTCGCTTCATGCCACCACTGACCATCACTGAGTCCGACGTGGACGAAGCGATGGAGAAATTGGGACGAGGAATCGCCAAGGCGCTAGCGTCCTAGTCTCGGCAACATTCGTTAAGGGAACCCCGAAAGGACCGTTATGGCGGACACGATCGTACTCGCGTACAGCGGAGGGTTGGACACGTCCGTGGCCATCCGTTGGCTTCAGGAACGTTATGAGGCAGGCATCGCAACACTGACGATGGATCTGGGAGGCAAGGTTGATCTGGAGGCAGCACGACAGCGTGCGCTACAGATCGGCGCTACCCGAGCCGACGTCATCGACGTGCGTGAAGAGTTCATCACCGAGTACGTTTGGCCTGCTCTGCAGGCTGGCGCGCTCTACGAAGGCGTCTACCCGCTGGCAACGGCCCTTGGTCGCCCGCTTATCACGAAGCACCTCGTGCGAATCGCGCAGGAGGAAGAGGCGTTCGCCATCGCCCATGGTTGCACTGGCAAGGGCAACGACCAGGTGCGGTTCGATGTAAGCGCAGCTGCGCTGGCGCCGAAGCTGCAGGTGGTTGCGCCCGCTCGTGAGTGGAACATGACCCGTGATGAAGAGATTGCCTACGCACTCGCCCGTGATATCCCGCTGGATCTGAACAAGCGCAGTTCCTACTCGGTCGACGAGAACCTGTGGGGCCGCAGTATCGAGGCCGGTGACCTGGAAGATCCTTGGGTGTCCCCACCGGAAGAGGCATACGCCTGGACAGTGTCGGCCGCAGCCGCTCCCGATCAGCCACGCGAGGTGGAGATCACATTCCGTCAAGGAATCCCCATCGCCATCGACGGCCAGGAGTTGGGCGGCACGGCGTTGGTTGAGTTGATGAACGATATAGCAGGCGCCAACGGTGTCGGCAGGATCGATCACGTGGAGAATCGCCTGGTGGGCATCAAGTCACGTGAGTTGTACGAAGCCCCCGCTGCCATCGCGCTGCACGCGGCGCACCGGGCACTGGAAGGCATGTGCCTCACCAAGGAGCAGTCGCGGTTCAAGGATCGCCTGGGCGCTGAGTACGCAGACATGGTCTACAACGGGCTCTGGTTCACGGCGCACCGCCGCGACCTAGACGCCTACGTGAAGAGCACGCAAACGCACGTGAGCGGAATCGTGCGACTGCAACTGTTCAAGGGCACGTGCACGGTGGTGGGCCGGAAGAGCGATGAGTCGCTATACCGGCACGATCTGGCGACGTATGACAAGGGCGATTCGTTCGACCAGACAGCGTCTGTGGGGTTCATCCAGATCTTCGGGTTGCCCGTTCGCACCCAGGCCGAGGTCCAAGGCCAAGCCGATTAGCCACCGCAATGACGCGGTGAGGCAGAACGGCAGCAGGACGACCAAGGACGCGCGCCGATGATCGGCGCGTTGCTCGCGTTGGCTTCCGCAGCGACGTTGGGCTTGAACACGGCTATCGTCCGACGTGGCGTGCGGTGGGCGCCTCCGTATTACCTGATCATCTTCTCGCTAACGGCTGCCGTTCCCGTTTTTGTGGTGCTTGCATTCATTGCAGGCCAAGGCCAGCGAGCGGGCGAACTCGCGATGTCTGATTATGGGTTGCTCTGCCTCGCCGGAGTGCTGAACTTCATCGGCGGGCGTTACTCGAATTTCATGGCGATCCAGGCGATCGGCGCCAACCTAACTGCACCACTGCGAACGTTATCCACGCTCATCTCAGCGATCCTTGGGTTCACGATACTGAACGAAGAGATTACCGAGCTGCGCTTGTTGGGACTGGCGCTGATCATCGCTGCGCCGCTACTGGCGTTCTCTCGCCCATCGCAGATGAAGGTTGAGTTGAAGAGTGGCACGAAGCTGAAGCTAGCAAAGGGGTTTTCGTTCTCCGGGATCGCATCCATTTCCTATGCGTTCTCGAATCTCCTGTTGGGCTACGTGCTCTCAGGGACAGGCATGAGCATCATGGGCGCTGCCGTTGCCCATGCGGCAGCCGCGACGATCATGTTGGCGACGCTGACTCTTCCGCGTAATCAACGTGGCCTTGCGGTGCTCAGC
>ERZ890510.788-NODE-788-length-23176-cov-5.490593_pt1 | contig 23176 bp, 22 predicted proteins | sample MGYA00521265_ERZ890510 | MGnify/ENA primary metagenome ERZ890510 (study PRJEB32303, sample SAMEA104408624) | aquatic metagenome | biome: Brackish water; feature: Chemocline; material: water | place: Baltic Sea | collected 2014-10-26T21:54:00 | depth 110 m ...
GGCGGCATCGGCATCGATGGCACCTCCTGTCTGCACCCACAGCGCCGGTACGGCCAGATGCACATCCAGGACGCGACGCCCCCACAGGTTGCGCCGCAGGCGATAGGCGCGCTCGCCGGTGGCGGCGGCATAGCTGCCCCCGCCCCAACGGCGCCGCCCCGGCCCGTGTGGCGCTGCGTCTGCAGGGATCTGCCGGGCGGCAGCCGCCACGGCCGCAGAGAATTCATCCGGCACGCGCAACCGGTGCAGTTCCAGATTCTCGTCTGCATCCCAGTAACCGAGACGCACGAGCACTTCGAAGGCGCCGCCTGCCCCGTGCAGGTGCGCCGCCTGCATCAACGCCGAAGATGCACGGGATTCGTCGCCGACGGCGGCCCGTTCCAGCAGAGTGATGGCAGCGGCAGTGTCCGCCGGCCGAGGGTCGACGGGGCCACCATCGGCGACACGCCGCAACCAGTCGGCCAACTCGCTCTGCCGCTGGCTCTGCGCGATATCCTGCAGGACCGCCTCGCGCAGTTGTTCCACGGCTGCATCGGTCCGCGGTCGCCAGGCCGTCCCATCCCGATCGAAATAGGGTCCCTGCCACAGGGCCCGCAGAAGACCCGCGCGCCGCGTACCATCCACCTGCCCCGATTCATGTAGTTCCAGCAGCTGTTCCAGGGCCCAGTGCCGGTGCCCGTGGGCTTCGGTGACGACGCGCCACAGCGTCTCCAGGTCGAAGCTCTGTCGGGCGGCCTCGCGGGCTTCATTGACGGCCTGCAGGCTTTTCATGGCTTCTGACGGTGGCCAGGCACCGACGACATCACGCGATACATCCACGATCTTGTCACGTCGCAGCCGGCGAGCCCGACCGTCCACACCCATGACGCGGAAGAAACCCTTTGGCGGGCGTTCCAGATAACCGCACAACAACTGGCCTCCACGCCGGAACTCGACGACCGTGCCCGCCTGCTCCGGCACCGGTTCCTGGGCTCGTTCCGCACGAATCAGGCGGGCGATTTCTGTGCGCGCCGGCGCATCCAGCGGGCCGGTTCTGCGTAGATCCAGGCGTGTCTTTATCATGTGGCTAGGCTACCGTTGTGGGATGAACAAAGTCAACCGTGGACCTCAACCGCCGCAGCCCCTAGTGTTTGCTGCATGGAAACTCATGTCATGAAGATCGCCTCGTGGAATGTCAATTCGCTGAAGGTCCGTTTGCCGCAGTTGCTGCAGTGGCTGGCGACGGAGTCGCCCGATGTCGTGGGGCTGCAGGAGACGAAGCTTGTTGATGAGAGCTTCCCTGCCGCAGAGATCGACGCCGCCGGGTATCACGTTGTCTTTGCGGGACAGAAGGCCTATAACGGTGTGGCCGTCCTCAGTCGCAGGGATACCCTGGGGGAGGCGACGGACGTTGCCACCGACATTCCCGGTCTGGACGATCCCCAGCGGCGGGTCATGGGTGTCACCATCGGCGATCTGCGTTTCCTCGATCTCTACGTGCCCAACGGGGCTGAAGTCGGCTCCGACAAGTACGAGTACAAAATTGACTGGCTGGAGAAGTGCAGCCGCTACATCGAAGCGCAATTGCAGCAACATGAGCGCTTTGCCGTGGTGGGCGATTTCAACATCGCCCCCGAAGACGCGGACGTGCACGACCCGGCGGGCTGGACCGGGCAGGTGCTGGTCTCCGGTCCGGAGCGTCAGGCCTTCCAGCGACTGCTCGGACTCGGACTCACCGACACCTTCCGGCTTTTCGAACAGGAACCGGAGATTTTCTCGTGGTGGGACTACCGCATGGGCGCCTTTCGGCGCAATCGCGGCCTGCGTATCGACCATATTCTTGTGTCGGCCGCCTTGAGAGACACCTGCAACCTGTCCCGTGTCGATCGCGAGCCACGCACCTGGGATCGTCCCTCCGATCATGCCCCCGTCCTTGCGGAGTTCTCCCTATGAACAGAGATGTCGAAGCCATCGGCTGGCAGGCCGAAAGCCGCGTCGGTGCCATTGCCGCCGGCGGCGCCGGGGCGGTCGATGCGGGCCTGCAGATCCTCGCCGCCGGTGGCAACGCCGCCGATTCTGCGGCGGCAACGATTTTCGCCCTGCAGGTGACCGACCATATCGCCTGCTGCATTGGCGGCGAAGTGCCACTGCTGATCTATGATGCCCGCAGCCAGCAGGTGAAATCCCTCTCGGGTATGGGGCGCGCGCCCCTGTCGCAGGCGGCCATCGACTGGTACATGGCCAATGGCATTCCCGGGCCGGGAGACATGAAGATGGCACCCGTGCCCTCCGTCGTGGATCTGTGCATCACCACCCTGCAGCAGTACGGCACCCTGTCCCTGGCGCAAGTCATAGAGCCGACGCTGGCCATCCTCGATGCCGGCGCACGCGAGTGGGAGCCGAAGCTGGCCCATACCCTGCGTCGCATGGTCGAGGAGGAGCATCTGACCCGTGGCAGCCGGGAGGAGAAACTGCAGGCCGCCTGTGACCGCTTCTACGGACGCAACGCCCGCTGCAGCGATATCGCCGCCGAACTCGAGGCGGATTTTATCCGCCACGGCAGCTTTCTGCGCATGGCCGATCTGCAGGCCCATCGTACCCGTATCGAAGCGCCCGCCACCGTCGACTATCGCGGTTACACGGTGTGCAAGTGTGGCACCTGGACGCAGGGGCCGGCCCTGCTGCAGGCGTTGCGTCTGGTGGAAGGCTTCGATGTTCAAAGCCTCGGGCACATGTCAGCCGACTACATACACCTCGCCGTCGAAGCGCTGAAACTCGCCTTCGCCGATCGTGATGCCTGGTACGGGGACCCGGAGTTCGTCGACGTCCCCCTCCGGCAACTGCTGTCGGATGAGTACACCGACCTGCGGCGCCCGCTCATCGACATGCAGACCGCCTCGGACGAGGCCCGCCCCGGGGATCCACTCGCCATGCAGGCCATCAAAGCCGACGGCGTCTACCGGCCCGGTGGACCCGGCACGACAACTTGTGTGGTTGCCGACCGCTGGGGCAACGTGGTCTCCGCAACGCCCAGTGCCAACGTCGACACCACCCGCATGGACGGCGGCCAGGCGGGTGTCACCTACGGCAATCGGCTGCGCAGTCTCAATACAACGCCCGGACACCCCAACTGCATACAGGCCGGCAAACGTCCGCGCATCACCCTGACGCCGACTCTCGTACTCAAAAATGGCAAGCCCGCCTTCGCCATCAGTGTCGCCGGTGGCGACCGACAGGACCAGACGGCTCTGCACATGCTGATGGGGGCCATCGATTTTGGTCTGTCCCCGGCGCAGGCGGTGCGCGCACCGCGCTTTTCCACATTTCACCACCAGAATTCCTTCGACCCGAACCCGCAACGAGATACAACCTTCACCGACGCAGGGGCCCTCGAGATCAACGACACCACCACAGAGTCGACCCGCGCCGAATTGCAGCGTCGGGGTCACCCCCTGCTGGTCATGGAGCGGCACATCTCCAATCCGGTCATGCTCAGCATCGATGGTGGTTCGATCCTGGCGGCGGGCGATCCGGACGCCGGGCGTCACGCCGCGGGCCTGTGACCGAGCCGTTACAGCTGGAAGTTTTCAGCGACTACATCTGTCCTTGGTGTTATCTGGGAGCGGCCCGGGTCGCCCGTCTGCAGCAGGACTGGAATCTTGCGATTCGCATCGTCCACTTCCCGCTGCACCTGGAAACGCCCGAGGCGGGCCAGAGCCTCGAGCAGTTGTTTGCCGGGCGCAATATCGACGTGGCGCGGATGCAGCAGCACATGGCCGCCGTCATGCGCGCCGAAGGGCTGGAGTACGGCGAACGCACCATGACCTACAACAGCCACAGGGCGCAGCAACTGGCGGCCTGGGCGGTAACGCAGCCGGGCGGTGCAGCCATTCACGAGGCTCTGTTTGCCGCCTACTTCGTTGACAACGTGAACCTGGCCCGCATCGACGACCTCGTTGACATCGCCGCCGGCGTCGGCCTGGACACCGATCGGGCCCGCGAGGTCCTGCGCTCCCGTCGCTATCGCGAGGCGGTGTCGGCGGACTGGGACCGCAGTCGGCAACTGGGTGTCACCGGCGTGCCGACCTATCGCATCGGGGGCGTCGAGGCTGTGGGCGCACAGCCCTATGAAGTATTGGCGAAGCTGGCGCAGGAGGCCGGCGCCCAGCAGCACCGGCAGTAGCCGTCAGCCTGTTGGGCCCTGCCTGCCGAGACCGGCGCCGCCCAGGTGCCAGGCGAAGAACTCTTGCGTACGCCGCCACATCTCGTGGCTGAGCACGTGACCGGACCCCGCTTCGATGTAGTGGGTGAAATTCTGCGGCGCACCTGCCGCCTGGTACGCCGCTTCGATCGTTTGCAGGCCCTGCCGCACGAAGTCGATCGGCGATCCATCGTCGGCTGCACCGAAATTCAGATGCAGGGCGCGTGGCGCGATCAGACCGACAATGTCCGGCGTGTCGCCGTAGCTGTACAGTCCGGGAATAAAATTCGGCAAGCAGTGCAGCAGTTGTTGATCCTCAATCGCGGCGTACGTCGGCAGACAGCAGTTGCCGACGATGGCCCGCAACCGTGGTTCCCAGGGACCCACCAGCCAGGCGTGGGTCGATCCCATCGAATGTCCGTAGCACCCCAGCGCCTCGGCGTTGACCTCGGCTCGCGAGACCAGGTAGTCCACAGCGCGCCGCATGTCGAGGATGTTCTTCCACGCCAGGCTGCGACCGCTGACGACGTAGCGCAGAAACAACAGGCGCTCGAGGTTGCCCCCGCTGTGCCGGTAGCCCTTTTCGCGGTCCTCAAACCCGAGCGCATCCGGACACAGCACGACGTAGCCCTGGCGCGCCAGCGCCGCTGCCGTGTGGTGCATGGCGTCGCCTGCCAGACCGGCCGGTTCACTTTTGCCCAGGTGCCACTGCCCGGCATGCTGATGCCAGACGCAGATTCCCGGTGCCTGGCGCGTGTCGGCAACCCCATCGGGGACCAGCAACAGCGCCGGCACGACGTCGCCCGGCTCCACCTGGTAGCGCACATGTTCGATGCGATATCCGTCGGCAGCGTCGACACGATCCACCTGCGCCTGCAGAGGGCATGGGGCCGGCCAGTCGCCCCCAAGGCTTGCCAGCAGACGTTGACGCAGGTCCGCAGCCTTCATGCGACCGAGCCCGGTGGCCAGAGGATCGGCGCCGCCGTATCCGTGGTCATTTCGGCAGGCAGTTGCCACACCGTACCGGCGTGATCACAGAAATAGAGCCGCGACGGCGACATGACGTCGGGATTGCCGTCGGCCCATAGCGCAACAAATCCAGGATGAGCATGCAGCGGCCGTCGTGCGTATGCGTGGTTGCGCGCCGACGCCTTCGTCAGCTGTTGCGACAGCGTCCAGGTCTCGCCGTCGTTGTGGCTCGTCCACAACGCCATTTCTCCTCCGGTGCCCCAATGCTGGGGGCCGGCCTCTGTCGGCGCGATGAGGCGCCAGTGATCCCCGCTGATGAAGAGTGATCCCATGTCGTAGTTGTGCGTCGATTGCGTCAACTGGGTGAAGCGCCAGTCGCTGCCCGTCCAGCGACACAACGTCCAGATCCGCGGCGCGCCTCTGGGGCCCGGCTCGTACGCGGCACTGGTCACGACAAGAATCACGGGACGTCCCTCGGCGTCGACCGAGATATCCTTCATGTAGACCAGACGTTTCTCGGCGGCAAAGTCTCGTACCCGTGCGGCATTGTCCGGCGTGATCAGGGGGGTCTGCAGGATCGTGCCATCGGCAGCGCGCCAGGTCTCGCCCAGATCCGTGGTTTCGGTGTAGAACAGATCCGTGCGCTGGTCGGGGTGACCTTCGGGATGACGATTGAAGGCGGTGATCACCCGCGCGCCACCCGCTGCGCCACCACCCTCCGGCACCTGCCGGCTGGTCTGGTAGTGGCCCTCCATGCCAGCCAGCTTTCGCGCCGGCGTCCAGCTCCTGCCGTCCACCGAACGATTCCAGTAGAGCTCGCGCACGCCGGTGTACTTCGTGAACAGATGCAGGAACCCCTCACCTTCAATCCACCAGGGCTGCGGATACGTCAGTTCCCCTTCGAGGATCAACTCGAAGCTGTGCACATCGTACGGAGTTCGACTGCGGTAGATGAATCCCGGTCGCCGCTGTCCCCGCCCCGAAACGAAGACCCAGATGTGCCCGAACTCATCCAGAGCGATGCTGGGATTGTCGTGTGGGTCATCGACGCCGCCCTTGTCGTGTACCACCGTCGGTCGCGGCACCGTGTGCTGCTCGTGGTCGTAGTACGACGCCATGGCAAGCAGATGTCTTTGCCCGTCACGGGCGCCACCGTAGACGAAAAACGTCTTGTGGACGGCCGCTGCGTATACTGCCAGCGGCACATGTTTGGCGGTATAGGTTCCCAGACCACCGGAGTATTTGTCCCCGTACTCACACATCTGGCCGAGGGTGAACCAGATGCCCCGATAGCCGTCGTCCTGTTCCATCCTGCCGTCCGCCTCAGGTGACGTCGACGGGTTGACCGGTCCGCCCCGATTCATAGGCGGCAGCGACGGCAGCCAGCACATGGCGCGACTCGGCAGCCGTAACCGGTACGGGTCCGTCCTTCTGCACGGCTTCAATGAAGGCGGTCACCAGGGGCGGAAAGCCCAACTCGTCCGGCGCCTCGTCGCGCACCGGCACCGGTTGCCAGGCGGGGTTGTCCTGCGTCCAGACATTGACCGGGCTGTCGCCCCCTAAACGCAATTGGCCCGATGTGCCAAAAATTTCCTGCACACTCACCGATCCCGCCGGGGCACACCAGCCCACCTGCAGCGACGTCGTCGACCCGCTGGCGTGTTCGAACAGCACAAGTGCCGTATCCTCCACCTCGATGTCCTGCACGTTGCGGCTGATGCGCGCAAAGACGCGGACGATGGGTGAACCCATGTAGTCGACGGCACGATAGACGCTGTGATAACCATTGTCGATCAGGGGCCCGCCACCCCCGGCAGCGCGCTGCGTCCGCCAATCCTGATTGGCGCCCCGGCCGGACACATGTTTCGGGCTGAAACCTTCGGTGCGCACGAGAAACACATCACCGACGTCACCGGCGGCGATTCGCGCCTGTGTCGCCTCGTGGGCGGCGCAGAATTTCTGGTTGTGGCTGACTGTGAGCTTGCGCCCGGTCCGGGCAGCAACGGCTGCCATTCGATCCGCCTCGGCAGCGGTTGTGGCGATCGGTTTCTCCAGCAACACGTGGCAACCGGCCTCCATGGCAGCAATGGCCTGCGCTTCATGCAGGTCGTGCGGCGTGCACACGTGGACGATGTCGAGCTCGGCGTGGGCGAGCATCTTTTCGTAGTCGGTGTAGACCTCGGGCACGAGGTATTTGTCGCCCAGCAACTGCAGCCGCTGCTGGCTGACGTCCGCCAGAGCGACGAGCTCCACCCCGTCCTGTGCCACCAGCACGGGGGCGTGCCGCCGTTCGGTAATGCCACCACAACCAATGATTCCTGCTCGTAACATGAAACGTCCTCTCTGGTGAACCGCTCCCGTACCCGAGCGATCACCCTGCTGGCGAGATGTCGCCCGCAGGGTGGATGAGCCTGGGGTCCAACAGCCCGCCCTGAGCCCGCAATCGATCCTGCAGCAACTGGGGGGGCACCGCATGTATGTCGGCGGCGAATTGCTGCACCGCCAGGGCGCTGGCGACACCGGCGGCCTCGCCCGTGAGTGCACACGCGGGGATGGCGCGGGTCACGTCCCAGACTGTGGGATCGGCGGACATGCAGCGGCCCACAGCCGTGAGATTCTTGTTTCGCACCGCGCACAGCGTTCGCAGGGGAACGGCGTACACCGGTCCACAACGACGCCAGTCACTCGTATACCCCACCATGTCATCGAACCATGTGAACATGTGGCTTTCACTCAATGACATCGCACCAACGAGCCGACGGGTCATGCGGAAACAGGCGATCGATGGTGTCATGACCAACTGTGGATCCGTCTCGGGGGCATGGTCGCGGAAGTGGGCCAGTTTCCTGCGCATCATCTCATGCGAGCCCAGTACCTGCGCCGTCACCTGTTCGGCGTCGTCGCCACGAAAGAAGGGCCCCTCGGCGCCTTCGCGAATCGCGTCTTTGCTGTACTTGTTGGACACAGGTCGCAGTTTCAGCTGGTCTGCATCCAGCGTGTAGAACCATCCCGCCAGAACATTGGAGTCCAGGGATTCGGTCCGTTCACCGGCCAGGTGGCAGATGTCCGCATCCCCCGTGGCATCAACGACCGTAGCGCAGGCAATGGCACTGCGACCACTCTTGTTCTCCACCAGTATGTGGTCAATCTTCGGGGCTGTCCCGGACACAGCACAGACGCGGGTGTCGTACAGAATCTTCACCCCTTCGTCCAGCAGCAGCCGCTCCAGTGCCAGTTGATAGGACGCCGGATTGAAGTCAACACGAAAGCGCGTCCGGAGGCGCTCCTGCTGGTCTCCGTCCGGCTGCCAGCACGCAGGCAGGCGCTTGAATCTTGCCGCACTGTTGTCCTGGCGCAGATCGGCCACCGACAGATGCAACAGTTCTTCTGCCAGCCCCCCCATCACCTGACGACCCATGCCATCACAGATTGGCAGGTAGACGATCACATTGCCCAGTGTCGCCAGGCCCCCCAGACCGAAAGCCTTCTCCAGCAGACAGACCGACGCGCCCTGGCGGGCGGCACCCACCGCAGCGGCGACCCCGGCGATGCCGCCACCGGCAACGACAACATCGTAGCCGCCCGTGACGGTCAACGCTCGCTCGGCTTCGATCAGCTCTGTCCCAGCCATTTTCAGAACAGGTTGTAGCGCAACCCCAGTGCCGTCGTCTGCTTGATCTGCACCGCGTCACTGGCCGTGGGGTCCTTGACGATTTCCAGGTTCACATTCAGCGTGATGTACTCACTCAACTTTACCGTCAGCGTTGCATCATTGCCGATCGAGGTATCCCCCGGTTCGGTGACGGGCACAAAGATCGCCAACTTGGACGTCAGCTGGATGTTATCGGCCATCTTCCAGGAGGCATCCGTCACCGATTCCAGTCCGCCATCGGTGCGCACTTTTTCAATCTTCGTCGTGCCCTTATCGTCGGCATAGGCGTTGAAGTCGCGGGTCACAATCTCTCGCAGGGCCAGACCGAGTCGGGTCGTCACCTGCTGCGTCGGCTGGTAGCCGACACCGGCACTCTGCGTCAGGTACGCCGGATCAAAGAAGCCCGCCACGGCCGTGCGCAGAGCATCGCTGTACTGGTAGCCACGAAAGGCCTGGGTCTTCATCGTTGCCTTCAGGTAGGGATCCAGCAGGCCGCCGCTGGTCCACTTCAGCACCGTCTCCACCTCGAGCTTGTCCACAACCTTCCGGATCGCCTGATCGCCAAGCTTGTTCTGGCCAAAGGCGAACTTGTAGCCCGTCTGCCAGGACATGGCGCCGGCAACACGCTCGGATGTACCGTTGAGACTGTAGCCCCAGGAGAACGAATTGTCACCGCCCTGGGACCAGTCTTTCAGCGCCACCTGGTTGGCGGTGACGGCACCCACCAGTTTGTGCGTCCAGGCGGATGCGGGCACCGCTGGCGGGGCTGCATCCTGTGCCTGCACCGTCAGAGCCATCAACAGAACCAGTGGAATCCAGCGCAGCGTCGATCGGGTCATGTCTCATCTTTCTTCGTGTGTGGCGGAGGAATCAGCGGGATCTTCCAAGGCGCCACAGCGCAACATGGCGGCGCCGTAGTACGGATTTTCGATGTCACCATTGAGTTGCAGCCAGCGGCCGCCTTCGAAGTGGAAAGCCATGGGGCAGTAGGCCACACGCATATCTGCGGGCAGCTCCCGGGCAATCAGCATTTCCGACAGCAGCCGAAACGCTTCGCGCAGAGCCGTGATATCGGACGCATCGGCGGCAGCCTGTGCCAACCGGGACAGGTCGTCATGGGGCTCGCCAGCCAGGGTCGTCGCCGCCATCCGGGCGGCAGCAAACTCGTCGTGGGCCAGCGCATCCTGCAACTGCAGGTACGATCGGTACAGGCCCGGCTCCATGGTGGCGAAACGCTGGGCATCAAAGGGCTGGGGTGGCCCGGGCAGATCGTCATCGGGTGGCGCATCGCCGCAACCCAGCAGCAGGGCCACAATCAACGTGGCGGGCCAGCGATGCTTCATGCCTGCCTCACGCACCGACAAAAGGGAACGTGCCGGCGTAGCCGCGCGAGCGGGAGACGAAGGATGCACCCTCATGCATGGGTGTCACCTGGTAGTGGCAGACCACATTCGAGCGCTCCATGTCATCGCGTTCCTTGGCGCCCTGGTGCGGGATGTGGCTGAGAAAGACGACACAGTCGCCGGCTTGCGGATACAGCACCACATGTTCCTGAGCGTCACACCAGGCCTCGAAGGCGGGCCGATCCATGGGGTAGAGATGCGGCGGCTCGGCCTTGTGTCCGTGGCGGATGAATTTGAGGTGGCCGTCGCCGGGATTGTTGTCCTGCAGGTAGTAGGTCGTGTTGATGCCGATGGGTGTCATGGCAAGGCGGTAGTCCTTCGCTTTGCGCTGCTCTTCCCAGTAGCCGTAGAAATCCATGTGCCACTCCTGCAGATACGGCCCGGGATTGATGTGGGCCCGAAAGCTGCGCAGTTGGCACTGGGGCCCCATCATCCCTTCCAGGACGGGGCGGATGCTGCTGTGGCCGACCAGCGGCGCAAACGTCTCGGGCTCGCGGTCCAGCAACGTATCGAACCACATGTTGCCCACGGTATTGAGCCCCTCCTCCCAGCCCTGCGCCCGGGCGTGGTCGACACGAGTGCGCACGAGGTCGACTTGATCCGGCGGCAGTGCCCCCTGCACCACGATGAATCCCACATCCTCCAACTCATCGAGTTGCTTGTCGATGGCGCTCATGCTGGCTCCTCTATTTCTGTATGATATGCAGAGACTAAGCTCTCCACTTCCGCCCATTGCCTCAAGCCGGTGCTTGCCATGAAGATCCGTCAACTCGAAACGATTCCGCTAGGGCCCTTCGTCTACGTGAAGGTTCACACCGAAGATGGCCTCTATGGCGTCGGCGAAGCCAGTCTGTCCGGCCGTTGTTCCGCTGTGGTCGGCGCCCTGGCACAGATCGCGCCCTTGCTGGTCGGCCGCGATGCCACCCGCATCGAGCACATCTGGCAGGACATCTTTCGGGGCACCTTCTGGCGCGGTGGTCCCGTGCTGCAATCGGCGCTGGCCGGTATCGACATCGCCCTGTGGGATCTCAACGGCAAGGCGTTGGGTGTACCCGTACACCGCATGCTCGGTGGCCTGGCACGCAACAAGGTCCTCGTCTACCGGCACGTCGGCGGCGACACACCGGAACAACTGGTGGAGCGGTCCCAGCAGTTGCTGGCCGAAGGCTGGAAGGTCCTGCGCATCTCCCCCATCGTCTGTCGCGGCGAGGGGGATGACGGCGACGGCGGCTTCAACCCGCGCGAGGCGATCATCAATGGTGTCGCCCACATGGCGGCCCTGCGCCAGGCTGTCGGTCCGGCGGTGGAGATCATTTTTGAAGTGCACACGCGCCTGTCACCGCCGCAGGCCATCGACCTGTGTACACAGTTGGAACCCTACCATCCGTTTTTTGTCGAAGACCCGATCCGCTCGGAAAACCCCGGTGCTTTCCGCACACTGCGGCAACACACGAAAGTCCCCATCGGCACCGGCGAGCAACTCCATGACAAGTGGGCCTACCGGCAGCTGATCGAGGAAGAGCTGATCGATTACCTGCGGGTCGACATCTGTCACACGGGCGGTATCACAGAGGGCAAGAAGCTCGCCCACCTGGCGGAGATGCATTATCAGGAGCTGGCGACGCACTACACCTCGAGCCCTGTCAGCTCCGCCGCCATGCTGCATCTGAATCTGTCCATCGCCAACTGCGCCGTGCAGGAGTTTGCGCCGCCCTCGGGTTGGATGAACGACGTCGTGCAGCACGACCTGCGGGTGGAAGACGGTTACCTGCTGGCGTCGGAGCAACCGGGATTGGGCATCGACATCGACGCAGAAGCGGCCCGCAGTGTGACTGCGCAGGATGGGGAGCCACCGCATCTGCGCCGACCGGATGACGCCGTGCAGGACTGGTAGGTGTTGGCAGCGCCACTCCAGCCGAAAGCCTCCACCGAACCGGTGGATGCCATGGGGGATCTGCGGCGAGGGTCTGAGAAATCATCAGCGGCCCGGATGGTACGGCTGGTGCTGCGCACGGCCGAGTGTATCAGATTGGATTCGATCAGGGCGTATCCGAAGCGATACGGAAAATCGGCTCGGACCTCACGTTCACTGCGCGTAGATGTTTCCAATAGCCGTGTAACACATTGAAAAATAGATGGTTAGTGATTGTTTCCGCAGCTCTGTTGAAATATTGGCACGATGCTCGCTATACCCCTTGCGAGACACGAACCGCCACCCCAACAGGAGCTTGAGACATGACACGCCAGCGCTTCAACATCATCACCCGCACCGCCGCTTTCGCCATCACGTTGCAGGCCATCGGCGCCTTCGTCCTGCACCAGGCGATCCGCTTCGCCTGATCATTCATGCGCCCTCTCCCGGGCCGCCGGGTCGCTCACGGACGGCCTCGACATCAACGTCGGGGTCGTCTTTCTGTGTACGGTAGTGCGGGTGGTGGATGGTGTATCGAATCGGATTCATCGTGAGCGTATCCGAAACGATACTTTCAGGTGGTATTGTAGCTGAATTGACCGCAGAATCAACTTCAGGAAATATCCGTAACTTATTGATGAGCAAGTAGTTATGGGTTATTGAATCCACTTCGATGTCGCGTTGGCACGGCGCTCGCTATACCTACTGCGAGACACGAACCGCCACCCCAACAGGAGCTCGATCATGACCCGCAAGAACTTCAGCCTCGCCGCCCGCACCGCCGCCTTCGCCATCTCGCTGCAAGCCATCGGCGCCCTGGTCCTGCATCAGGCCATCCTGTTCGCTTAAGATCCCGTCTTCCGCCGCCATCCACTGGAGCTAGAGCCATGCATGACCATCAGCCTCGCAACGCCCGCCTGAACCTGCTCCTCAACGCCTGCACCGTCGCCATCGTCGTCGTCGCCTTCGTTGCCACCGCCGCCGTCGGCATCCTCAGCAAATTCGCCGGCCCACTGGCCTGATCCATCCTGAGACGGGAGACCCACCATGCGCCGCACACTATACTTGGCCCGCACCGTCACCTTCGCCCTGGCCATCTGGACGGTCAGCATCGTCGCTCTGCATCAAGCCATCGTTGCCGCTTAGATCGATGATCAGAACCTACCTCACCCTGCTCACCCTCGTGCTGGCGGCGCCGTGTTTCGCGCACAGTGGCGCCGCCGCCATTTGTCTGCCTGTTTCCGGCATCACCGTCGACGGTGAGCACGCCGACTGGCCTGACGATCTGCCTCACTACCCGATCCAGCGCCAGGGCGGCTTTGGCGAGACCCTGGACCCAAGCGATATGGAGGCATGGTTCCAGATCGGCTGCAACGTCGAGGAAAACGCCCTCTACATCGCCATTGATGTGGTGCAGGACGAGTCCACCATCATCGACACCAGCGCCGCAGGCCGCGATCTACAGCAGGATGGCACGGACATTCGCATCAATGTGGGCCACGCCGAAGGGGACTCCACCGGACTCCATCAGTACGGACTCTGGGGTACGCGATTGCGGCTCCTCAAACAGGGCCCCCTTACCGACAAAGAGGCGGTCCAGGCAGCCGTCAGCCGGCGGCGGCGCCAGGGCCATCGGTACGAGTGGCGAGTCGATCTCAGCAGACTTGGTGACGGCACATTCCGTCTTGCTGAGGGCGCCGTCATCGGCCTCGATGTGGAGGTGATGGACCGCGATGCGGAGGATGACAAGCGGTTTTCCTATTACACCTGGGGCCCGATCTACGAGGGCCGCTCCAGGGATTCGTACTACTTCCTCGGCGATGCCGTCGTTGCCACCAACGCCAGCCGCGTGGCTCGGCTCGCAGGACACGTGGGGTGGGACGAGGCGGATCTGACAGCACCCAGCAGGTTGTCCATCACCTCCGTTGCCAACGACAGCATGTCCGTTGAGCTGTCGACGGATGACGCTGGCGACTACGCCATCGAATTGCCTGCAGGTGAGTATCGGGTTGCCGTGATCGAAGTTGGCGACTCCGACTTGCCTGCAAACCTCAACCCCGAGAGCAATGCGCAGCGGGAACGCACCCTTGAACTGACGGCAGGTGACACCCACGTCGTCGACCTGAAAAATCGGCTCAACGTTGGCGCTCAGTTGTCGGATTCCACGCCAGACACCGTCGTCGCCGGACCCGGCAGCCGACAGGGACTGTGGTATACGATCAGCGAGGCCGATGGCTTGCCCGGCGGAGTGATCTCCCTCGCCCAGGATGAGGAGGGGGCCCTGTGGATCGGGACGACCCAGGGACTGTTTCACTACGACGGTGAGATCATCACTCGCATGTTCAATACCCGATTGCCCACGGGCGCCGTCGTCGATGACAGCGGTCACGTCTGGTTCGCCCATACCCGACGACAGCGAGATAACTCGGGCGTCGGACATTGGGATGGAGAGAATCTGACCCGGTATGGTGTCGAGAGGGGCCTACCCAGCACCTCCATCTACGACATCCACGTCGCAACGGATGGTACTGTGTGGGTGGGAACAAGAAGAGGCATGGCCCGTTGGCGTGATGGCCGCTTTGAGTCGATCGAAGCCTTCGCGGACGTTTCGGTTTTTGACATAGAAGAAGATCAGAAGGGCGCACTGCTCGTCGCCCACACCGGTGGGGTTCGGCGCTGGTCCGATGCGGACCGCAGTGAAGACATCGCCATTGCGGACAACGGCTCTCTCATCAATAACGTTCTCGATGACGGTCATGGCGGTACCTGGGTGGCCTCCCTCGAACTGACCTTGGAATCCGTTACGGATGGTCGACTGCGGTTTGTCAGTGACGCCGGCACCGACGAGCTCCCCGATGCGCTGGCAGGCCCGCGGAGCATCTGGGATATGCTCCAAGACCGCCGCGGCACCCTGTGGCTGGCGAGCGCAAGGGGGTTGTTGCGCTGGGATGGGCAGGAACTGACCACCTTCACCAGCCTGGACGGTCTCGGCGCCGACCAGGCGAACTGTCTTCTGGAGGATCGCGAGGGACATCTGTGGGTGGGCACGGCCAGTGGTCTGAGTCGGTACGACGGTGAGCACCTGTTGTCGCTGCGCGTCGCTGATGGTCTCAGTGATTACATCGTTCGGGGGCTCGTCGAGGACGGGCGTGGTGACCTGTGGCTGTCAACGGCCCGTGGCATCGACCGCTACGACGGTCGGTCCGTCACCAGTCAATACAGGCGCCATAATACCGAACAACAACGGTGGTGGAGAACAGGTTCTGACCTGGTGAGCGACGGCAACGGCAAGGTCTGGTTTGTCGTCGATGATGGCGTGACGGGATGTGGCGGGGACGGCCAGTGCCGGAGCTGGACCCTTGCCGATGGCCTTGCAAGCCCCATGGGGGCCTATGCGCTATGGCCGAGCCGGGATGACGGGGTTTGGGTGGGACCCAATGTGGGTATACAACGTTTGCGTGGTAACAGTCTCGAGACCTGGACTGCTGAGGATGGTCTGCCGCAAGCGAATGTGCTTTCAGTCGCTGAAGGGGACGGCGACGTCTGGTTTGGCACCCAAAGCGGTGTGGCACGACTCCGGGATGGCACCATCACTGCCGTCGGCCAGCCGGGCCGTTGGATTCCGCGCCTGCAAATGGACACCGCCGGTCGTCTTTGGGGCCGTTGGGTGACATCCGCCTGGAACAGGGCGGGGGCCTTCGTCTTGGCGGACACGATTCGCACATGGAGTGACAACGACACGTATCAATTCCTGCGTTCCGGCGAAACAATGCTCACCGACACACAGGCAGCGACCTGGTTCGGCACCGAAACGGGTCTGCTGCGCATAGACGACGACGGGGAGCGACTTTTCTCCACGGTCGACGGGCTGCCTTCCAACCGGATCTGGAGCCTGGCAAAGGATGATGACGACGTACTGTGGATTGGCACGGGCGCCGGCTTGTGCCGCTACGATGGCCGGGTCTTCCGCACGCTGACGCGGCGGGAAGGACTGGCGCAGAACGGGGTCACCGACATCCTGCAAGTGAACAACGGGGATATGTGGGTCGCCACCCTTGGCGGGGTCACCCGCCTGCGCCGACGACACACACCACCCGGCGTCCGTCTCGTCAGCGTCCTCGCCGACCAGGACTACGGCGCCGTCGACGCCGTGCGTGTGCCCGCCAGCCAGAACAGCATCCGCTTCAAGTTTGCCGGTCGCAGCCTGTACACGGCGGCTGACGAGATGATGTACTACTACCGGCTCGACGGCGTCGATGACGACTGGAAACAGACGCAGAGCACCTCGGTAGAGTATGCCGGGCTACCGGATGGACCGCTGCGTTTCGAAGTGATGGCGGTGGATGCGGATCTGAACTACTCGGAGCCAGCCTTCGTGGACGTCAGTTTCGCCATCGCCTGGGCGCAGTACCTGCTGTATGGCGGCCTGGCACTGTCGGTGTTCGGCCTTGTGCTGGCTTCCGGCTATGGCCTGCGCAGTCGCCGCGATGCCGAGCAGGCCCGGCAGGCGCAGTCCCAGGCCCTGCACGAGCGCAACACCGCCCTCGAAGCCGCCAACCAACATCTGCGTGAAATGGATGCGCTCAAGTCCGATTTCGTCTCCAACGTCTCCCACGAACTGCGCACGCCGCTGACGTCGATCAAGGGTTCGGTGGACAACATGCTCGACGGCATTACGGGCGACCTCAACGACAAGCAGAGCCGCTACCTGAGTCGGGTCCAGAGCAACGCCAATCGTCTCAGTCGACTCGTCGATGACCTGCTGGATCTGTCACGGATCGAAGCGGGACGCCTGGAACTGCGGCCCACGAATATCGATGTAGCGCAGATCGGCCGGGACGTTGTCGGCAGTCTGCAGACCCTCGCCGCCGACAAACAGATCACCCTCGCCATCACCACCAGTGGTCAGACAACAGCGTGGGCGGATGCAGACCGAGTGCACCAGGTCCTCGTCAATCTCGTGGGCAATGCGGTGAAGTTTACCCCCGATGGTGGGCAGGTGGATGTGCGTGTCGGGGCTGATGGCGGGCAGGTGACCATCGCTGTCAGCGACAACGGCCCAGGCATCGAGCCGGATCAGCTGCTGACCATCTTCGACAAGTTCCACCAGGTTGGCAGTGGCGCTGATCGCCAGGGCGCCGGGCTCGGCTTGGCGATCTCTCAGCGCCTGGTCGAGTTGCACGGCGGCACCCTGCACGTGGACAGCGAGGCCGGTGTGGGCAGCACGTTCACCTTTACGCTCCCAGTCAACCCGGGTGGCGAAGGAGCCGACCATGCCTGACGCCAAGGTTCTCGTCACCGACGATGAAGAGGACATCCGTGAGGTCGTCGCCGATCGCCTGACGCACTGGGGCTACGAAGTAGCGGAGGCGGTTGATGGCATTGAGTGTCTGGAGCGACTCGAGACCTTCGCCGCCGATCTACTCGTGCTCGACCTGCGTATGCCGCGGATGGATGGATTGACCGTGTTGCGAACCCTGCGCGAACGGGGCTCGCTCGTACCCGTGCTCATTCTCAGTGCGTCCTCGGAACGCAACATCGCTGAAGACACCATGGCGCAGGGCGCTGCCGCGTACATGCTGAAACCCTTCGACCCGGAGGCGTTGCGCACAACGGTCGCTGAACTACTCGCGGGAGAAAATGCATGACGGGCAGGCTCGGCCGCGTCCTCGTTGTCGACGACGACGACGACATCCGCGAGACGTTGGCCGATCGCATCGAGGCCGAAGGCTACGAGGTCGACAGCGCCGTCGATGGTCTGCAGGCCCTGGAGCGTTTGCCCATCTTCGACCCCGATCTGGTGCTGCTGGATCTGCAGATGCCGCGTCTGGATGGTCTGCAGACGCTGGCGCGTATACGCGCCGAAGAACTCGACGTCGCCGTCGTCGTCATCAGCGCCTACGGCACGTTGGAAAAAGTCGTGGAGGCCATGAAGGCGGGGGCGGACGACTTTATTCCGAAGCCGTTTGATGCCGATCACCTGCGTGTCGTCGTGGGACGCACCGTCGAGCGCCAACGCCTGCGGCGCGAAAACACCATGCTCAAAGAAGAGGCCCACCTCGACCTCGACGCCCCTGTCGTCGGCAACTCCGCCGCCGTGCGGGAGATGATCGACATCGGCCAACGAGCCGCCGAGTCCACTGCATCGATCCTGCTGCTCGGCGAAAGCGGCACCGGCAAGGAAGTCCTGGCCAAGGCCATCCACGCCTGGAGCCCGCGTGCTGCCATGCCGTTTGTCGGTGTCAACTGTACCGCCCTGCAGGGCCAACTGCTGGCCAGTGAACTCTTCGGCCATGAGAAGGGTGCCTTCACCGGCGCCGACAAACTGAAGCGGGGGCGTTTCGAAATCGCCCGCGGTGGCACGCTGTTGCTCGATGAGATCGGCGCCACCCAGCCCGACTTTCAGGTCAAACTTTTGCGGGTGCTGCAGGAGGGCGTCTTCGAACGCGTCGGCGGTGAGCGCTCGCTGGAGGCCGACGTGCGCATCATCGCCGCCACCAACCGCGACCTGGAACAGGCCATCACCGACGGGGACTTCCTTGGTGACCTCTACTACCGCCTCAACGTTGTCGCCATTCACGTGCCCCCTTTGCGCGAACGCCGCGACGACATCCCCGAACTGGCCCGCTTCTTCATTGCCCGGCACGCCCACCAAGTCAAACGCGAGGTGGGCGGTTTTTCAGCCGCTGCCGTCGACGCCCTCGTCACCCACGATTGGCCCGGCAACATCCGCGAACTGGAGAACGCCGTACAACGCGCCGTCGTCCTCGGCCGCGGTGAACAGATCGAGGTGGACGACCTGCCGCATCACGTGCGTGGTGGTGACATGGGCGGCGGGACGAAGCTGGACACAGCCGAGGGCTACCACGCCGCGGTAAAGACTTTTCAGCGCCGTCTGCTGCAACAGGCCCTGGCCGACAGCGACGGCAATCAGGCGCTGGCCGCCGAAGAGTTGGGCCTGCAACGCACCTACCTGTCGCGACTGCTGAAAAACCTCGGTCTGCGCTAGCCGACAGGAATTCTCCCGGATGTTGCAACTCGAATTCGACGATCCCATAGTCATCGCCCGTGCGTCGGGTCCCCTCGAGCCACTTGAGGCGACGCACCATTACTGCAATGCCGGACGGGGCGCCGATGGCGCTCTCATCGCCCACATGACCCTGCACCCCGATCGCGCCCGGCCGCCTGGTTCACGTGTGCCCGTGGGGCTGCCGGGAGCCACGCATCTCTCGTATCTGTTCCGCCCGCATGAGAACCACCCCGACTACCCGTGGCCCCACGAGTATGCCAGCTCACGCTCCACCGATGGCGGCCGCACCTGGTCCGAGCCAGTGCCGACGGAAGGGCACAACGCCGTTGCTGTTGGTGACCTGACCCTGTCGCAGCAACACCACGCGTGGCTCGTCGAGCCCGGGTTGGCGGTGACATGCCTGCTGGAATCTGCGGATGGTGGAATGTCCTGGGGCGAACGAGCGGACGTGTTGTTCCGCTATCCAGCGGACCTGCCCCTGACCCCAAGGCAGGACGATGTCTCGGACGCGGTGGTGGCCCTCAACTTCGAAAACTGCAACACCCTGCAGGTCGCCCCCGACGGCTCGCTGATCACCTTCGCCACCGCTGTCCGGCGGGAAGGGGACGTGCCCTGGTGGTTCCCCGTCCTGTTTCGCAGCACGGACGGCGGCTTCAACTTCGACTACGTGTCATTGCCATGTGGGTCGGACAAACCCGACAGCTCCCACGGATATACCGAGCCCGCCCTGACGCGGCTGCCCAACGGCGACCTGCTCGCCGTCTCCCGCGTCGAATACCACGAGCCCATGCGGGTGATGATGCAGTTCCGGTCATCGGATGATGGGCTCACCTGGACGACGCCGGAGATCTGTCCCGGTGTACCACCGGTCTACCCGGTGCGCAAGATCCCGGTGGTCAACGAGGGCAAGACCCATCTCAATGCCGTCGCGGTGTCGCCGGACCTGGCAGTGCTGCCGAACGGTGTGGTGGTGTTGACCTACGGCCGCCCCGGCCAGTATCTGGCTTTCAGCGAGGATGGCACCGGGTCACATTGGCGTGACCGCATTGCCGTCGTGCCGGAGCATTCCCTCTTCGGGGTCAACGATGCCACTTCAGCCATGGCGGGCGTCACCGCAGTCAGTCATGACGAGCTGTTACTGGTCTACGATGTGCGCAACTACCAGTCCGAGGCGCTGCCAGATCCGGCGAATACAGTCTTTGCCTTACGGGCTCGGGTCGAGGTTCGCTGACGCGACTTGTGGTGGCAAGCTCTGTGTTGGGTGCCGCAAATTTTCCTAGACGATCCCCCAGTGCTCGTTGATCTGGTGCTGATAGCCCTCCACCCGGCACATCTCCACATCGGCAACCCTCACCGGCGTTCCCCCCATTGCAGATGACTCCAGGATCGCCAGGCACGGTGCCATGTCCTTGAGACCTTCTTCGCCGCTCGTCTCGGGCTGACGGCCTTCCTCGATGGCGTTGAGAAACTCGAGCAACTCCAGCGCAAAGGCATCGGTGACACCGCGTGGGAAGAAACCGTCCCGCTCCGCCGGATCCGCCTCCTCGCTGAAGGCTTTGGCCAGTTCCCGTTCGGGCTCAACATCTACCAACAACCGATTGCCTTTGATCGCGCCGCGGCTGCCATAGAGTGCACCACCGCCATCAAAGGCCGTTGCCTCACCATGTCCCGCCCAGGAGAACAACAGATTGCCCATGGCGCCGTTGGCGAATTTCAGCAGCGCGAAGAACGTGTCGTCTGTGTCGCAACCGGTCTGCTCGGTGACACCTCCCGCCTCGTCCCGTGTATACCGTGTTGGCTCCACCGTGCGCGCCAGGGCGGTGATCTCGTCGATCTCCCCACAGACGTAGCGCAGGCGATCAAAAAGATGCGCGCCAATGTCCATGGTGCCGCCGCCGCCGGCTTCCAGCTTTGTGTGACGCCACGCGGTCCGGGCGACGATCACATCCGGTGACCAGATGTTGCCCACACCACCGGACAGGACCATCTGCAGATCACCGATCAAGCCGCGGCGCAGGGCCCACGCCGCCGCACGCGTGCTTTCCGCATAACGCACGTTCTCCGCCACGCCGAGTGCGACACCACACGCCTGGGCTTTCTCCACCATCCGTGTCGCCGCCCGACAGGTCAGGGCAAAGGGTTTTTCCACGAGCACGTGCAGGCCGCGGTCCATGGCGGCCAGCGCCACACTGTGATGCGCAGACACCGCCGACAGCAGCACAACAGCATCAACAACGTCATCGGCCAGCATCTGCTCGTAATCGGTATAGATCCTGGGCTCGTGCTCCTGCAGATCCCGCACGTAGACATCACGCACAGAAAGTGGGTCCGACGGCGAGGGCGAGATCCTGGGCAGTGGTGCCGGTCCCTTGCCACGTTCCACGTAGCGCTCGGCATTGTCGCGGTTGCGCGAGCACAGAGCCCCCACCTCAAACTCCTCGAAGCCTGCCTGGCGCAGGATCTTCAGCCCGCGCAAATGGGCGCTGGTGATGCCGCCACAACCGATGAATCCCAGGCGAATGCGATGGGCCACATCGTTCTCCTTCTTGTGAGAGTCAGGGATTGGCAGCGGCAGAGCGGGCGAACAGGGAGAACACCAAAGCCCCTGCCAGAGTGGCTGCTGCGGCGATACTGAACAGCGGTGCGTATCCCCAGGTGATGATGACGTAGCCGCCGACCGAGTTTGTCAGGGCCCAGCCCAGAGCGCAGGACGTAAGGAAGGCGCCCGACATCAGCGGTCGCCAGTCCGCGTGCACGACTTCCTGGTGATATACTGTGATCGACGAGAAGAACACGCCGTTGAGTCCCCCCATGAGAATGAAGCCGGCCCCGGCGACCATCCAGTGTGTGGCGTTGCCCTGCAGCACCGCGCCCACAGCAACCAGCACAGCTGCCAGCGACACGATGTTCCCCGTACCGAAGCGCCGCGCCTGCGCCGTCATCAGCAGGATCACCGGCACGCAGAGCAACTGGGTTGCCGCCATCAGGCCGCCGATACGTGCCGTGGACAGGGAGAAGACGCGATCCATCAACACGTTGAAGAAGCCAATCGAGGCGGCGACACTGGTGATGTAGAGCAACCCCACCACGGGCAGGATGATCAGCGGTGCCCAGGGCACCGCGCCACCGGCAGGTCCCGTAGCCAGGGGCCGCGGCGTTTTTTGCGGGGCCGGTTTGGGGCGTTGCTGGTGCGCGGCGGCTCCGAGGATCCGATCGCGCAAAGGCTCGCTGAGCCGCGTTGCTACCGGCATCGGCTCGTTTCGTTTCATCAGTGGGCCTGTTGCCAGCAGGGCCAGAACGCCCGGAATCAGGCCGAATGCGGCCAGCAGCAGGGGCGCCATGTAGGCCCGTGGATCCTCCACCGAGTCGCCCCCAGCCATGACCCAGATCATGGGCAGGAAGCCACCGATCGAACTGCCGGCGAAACCCGCCAGATTGGCCAGGGCGTTGCGCAGGGCGAAGATGCTCCCCCGCTGCTCGACGGGGGTCGCCGTCATCAGAAAGGGATTCGAGTTGACATTGTACAGCGAGTTGCCCAGTTCCCGTACGACGCAACAGGACAACAGCCACACCGCCTGCCACGATCTGGGCAACAGGGCGGCGACGGACAGCAGGCCGATCCCCAGCGCCAGCAGGGCGAACCCGAAAATCATGCTGCGGCGGGCGCCGAGGCGCTGGCCTACGATGCCGGCGGGCAGACCAAAGATGGCCGCCGAGAGCGCCCCCGTGGCGGCGAACATGCCGATGAAGGTTTCATCGAAATCAAGGCGCAGCAGGTAAAGATTGGCCAGCAGCAGAAACACGCCCATGTACGAAAACCCGGCGACACCGACGGCCACCATGAACAGACGAACATCGCGACTCGTGCTGCGCAGAGCGTTGCGGTAAGCGGCGATCACGGGTTCAGCCTGCGCCGCAGCTGTGATGCCGCATCAGCCGCGGGATGGCTCCGGCATCTCGGCCCGCGCCTTGGCAGCCAATGCGGCCAGGTGACCATCGTTGGCGTGCCCCTGCTCCAGGTGGACCATGC
>ERZ890510.790-NODE-790-length-23146-cov-8.499762_pt1 | contig 23146 bp, 25 predicted proteins | sample MGYA00521265_ERZ890510 | MGnify/ENA primary metagenome ERZ890510 (study PRJEB32303, sample SAMEA104408624) | aquatic metagenome | biome: Brackish water; feature: Chemocline; material: water | place: Baltic Sea | collected 2014-10-26T21:54:00 | depth 110 m ...
TCTATCACACAACTCATTACGGCCCTTTCAGACCCAGTTATTTTGACACTCCCAACAAAAATATTTTTGCCCTTGCCCTTGCCCTTGCTTAGATTCCGTCGCTTATCAAAGCATTGAAAAGAAAGGACTCAAGAAATGAAACGAGAAAAGTTTCTATTAATCATAACCCTCTTAGTGGCAGTGTTTATTGTGGCGTACCCGAAACCACCTGAAGAAGAAGATGTTATCGTAAACCCCTATGAGCAACACCCAATCGATTGGCCCAGTCTAGCTGATAGCCCATGGCCGATGTTTCATCATGACCCACAATCCACTGGGAGAAGTGAATTTGTAGGTCCTGTTTCTACACCAAGTGTGAGGAAAATTTTAGCTAACCCAAGTGAGAGTGGTGTTGTGGTGGGCTATGATTCAACCATTATTACATCAACCGAAGGGGAGGTTTTTAGCTTCAAAACAAATGGAGAAGAAATTTTTCGAAATCTTTATTCTTCAGGTTCTTGTACTCCTTTGATTAGTTGCGATAGCATTATTTACATTATAGAAGGGACAAAATTTGCGGCATTGGAATTGGATGGCTCAATACGGGTTTTAGAAACAATTGGAAGCCGAACAAACAACGTGGAACCCAACATAGATAAAGAAGGGAATTTCTATTCTATTGATGACAATAGTCAGCTAAATGTAGTGAATCCGAATGGCGAGGTTCAATGGCGATTGCAGGATACTCGTCTTCTTAATGGTGACGACACGGCTCCAACATTTTCTCCTGATGGAGGAACAATTTACCTACAGGCCTATAATTCAGTGTCTATTATAGCTCTAAACATTGAAACGCAATCCATAGAGTGGACATTTGGTAATCAGACACTACTATCATCGCCTGTTGTTGATAATGATGGCAATTTATATTTTGTCCCTGGTGTTCCAATAATGGGAACGGACAATAGAATTCTTTATTCAATTAATTCGGAGGGGGAAATTCGTTGGCAATACCCAATAATCTGTGATTTAATATGGGATAACACTGAGGTCACCATCGACCATGATGGCAATATTTATTTTGCTTCTGATACCCTCTATTCATTTACAAATGATGGAGAATTAAGGTGGAAATATGGTTTTGAAGAAAGCGTCCAATCTAACTGCCCTTTAATATGCGATGCAAATAATACGGTGTATGTGGGAGCAAGGAGTTTAACTATTCATGAACTTCAAATATTGGCAGTCAATCAAGATGGAAATCTTGAATGGATTATAAGAGATAACGTAGAAAGAGCCTTGGGACCATCTGCTGCAATTACCTCCGATGGTAAAATAATTTATCCGACATGGTCCAACTATCCTGGAGCAATTTTTATAATAGAATGAAATTAAGAGGAATAAATTGATGAAAACATTATTAACAACGATTCTAATAATATCACCCTTTTTTTTGGGAGGGGTAAAGGGTGCATCACCAGCTGTTGAAATATTTCTTTACGCAAATGATCCATATCATCCATATGAAACAACTGAATTTATAATGACTTCAGAATCATCGGTTTGGGAAAGCAATATAGAAGGTTTTATGCCCTATTCAAATATATATGCGTGGTTAACAAGTGACTATTCTACTTTAAGTCATACGGCATTAAACAATAATACTACGTCTGGTGGTTTTAACGTATTCTGGTCGCAACATGAAAATATAGATAATTTTGCATATGGTCTATATAAATTATCCGTAAACGACTCCTATATTTACCTTGATTATAGAGATGATAGAATTGGGCGGTATATAGAACTTGGTACACCAATAGGCCAACAACTTGATATATGGATTAAGTATAATTATAACTCGGATAACTTTTAGATCAGTTCAGACGGTGGTGAAAGTTATTCTCCTTGGTTTTTGGCGTCGGAAATAAATAGAATTTGGGAAATAAAAGGAATGGGAGAACCTGGTCTAAATAAATTCCAACCCACAGACCCGAGCAATTTACAAATAAGCACCTCCAATGCACTTCATCCTCTTTTAACATGGACCGCAAGTGCTGAACCTGCGGGTGTGGCTGAGTATGATATTTACCGTTCAAGTGGAGGTTCAACTTACTATAAAATTGCCTCTAATTTGAGTGCAACCAGTTATGAAGATGAAGCTATTATCAAATCAAAATTCGGTAGTCAAACATACTATTATAAAGTAAGAGCGGTTTCGGGTGATGGATTAATTGAATCAAATGGCTATACGAATATTTCCACATTTTCGGGCGTGCTATCAGGAGGAGGTACGAGTAAAGTTGTTGTTGATCATAACCTGACTTCAATTCCATCACAATTTGTTTTGGGAAATGCTTATCCAAATCCATTTAATCCTACTGTTAATTTAGATTATCAGCTTCCCAACGAATCACGCGTTAGTTTGTGTGTTTATGATGTATCAGGTGATGCTGTTTATGTTGCCCATAAGAATCAGAACGCAGGTCAATATTCTTTCCAATGGAATGGTGTTGATAATCTAGGAATTTCAATACCTGGAGGCGTTTATTTGATTAATTTTTCTGCCACCACTAAAGAAACGGGCAATACATTCCATGAAACCCGCAAAGTTATTTATCTAAAATAGTATTAAATCTATACGAAAGAGTAAAGGCCATCTCAATTTGAGGCGGCCTTTTTTATTGCTAAATATTATTCATCTACTTCGTCAAAATCAGCATCTTCAATTTCATTTTTATTGATGTTGATTTTTGGCTTAGAGTCGGTTTCTCTAGCATCGACGGTGTGTTTATTAAGATATTGCGTACTGACGCTACGTATAACGGAGCCAAGCATTTTTCCAAATAAATAGATAAGAAAAATAATGAAAAGAAATTTCAAAACGAATTCCCCGGATTATAAAATTTTGAACCCGCAAAGGGCTCTTGTCGAATGGTGCGAATAAGGTCCTGTAAGTCTTCTTCGCGATTTACAAAGTCAATATCGGTTGCGTTAATGATGAGGAGAGGCGACTGTGTATAATGAAAGAAATAATCGTTATACACTTTGTTCAATGCTTCGATATAATCACGCGTGATAGTGGCTTCAAAATCACGTCCGCGTTTACGAATGTTATAGAGTAAGCGTTCCGTATCGGCCTGTAAATAGATGACTAAATCTGGCGAAACAATATTGGATTCCAAAATTTCCGCCAACTTATCATAGAGCATCATCTCATTTTCATCGAGATTTAAATAGGCAAACAAACGATCTTTTTGGAAGGTATAATCTGTAATAAGCGTCTGCTGAAAAAGATCAATTTGATGAAGGTTGAGTTGCTGTTTGTAGCGACTCAATAGAAAAAATAATTGCGTCTGAAATGCATAGCGCGATTTGTCGCTGTAGAAATCCGCCAAAAATGGATTCTCTTTAAATTCTTCGAGAACCATGCGAGCATTTAGGTGTTCTGAAAGTAAACGGGCCAAGCTGGTTTTCCCAACGCCGATAACGCCTTCAACGGCGATGTAATATTGGTTACTCACGCAACATCCATTAATGCATCAGCCTGCTTTTTAACCCAGTGTGTGTCGCTGCAACGGGACAATAATAATGCGATTGAAATACCGTGAATGGGATCAATAAATTCGGGTTCTATTTCGGCCAAAGGTTCGAGGACAAAACGTCGTTCATGCGCTCTTGGATGCGGAATATTAAGTTTGCTGGTATTACTGATGAAATCGCCGAAATAAATAATGTCTATATCGATGAGTCGTGGCTCGTTCATGATGCCTTTGGTCCGAATTCGACCGACATTATTTTCAATACTCATGAGTAAATCAAGAAGACTAATCGGCGAAAGTACGGTATCAAATGAAACGCCCATATTTAAAAAGTTAAGATCTGGATTGGCTCGAACAGGCTCGGTTTCATAGATTGAACTTTGTTTAAGTTTCGGGAACTGCTCTCGTAATTTCGAAATAACGTCATTGAGTTGCTTATTTGGATTCCCAATATTTGCACCTAGGCTTAATAGTACTTTAGCCATTAATTTTGAACCTTATTGCGCGTAATCTCCACTTCAACATAATCCATAATTGCATTTATTGGGACTTTCGTTTTCCGCAGCGTTATGGTGACTTCTTCCACATCGAAATTTTGGAGAATGCCATTTGCAATCAGCTCCGATAATGTTTCGACAAGATGAAATTTATGCTGGGTAACGCATTGTTTGACGAATTCATAAACCGACTGATAGTCGATAGCATGGTTGAGATCATCATTTTCGGTGCAGCGGCTAAAAGGGTAGGAAATGCGAACATCAACCTCAAAACGTCCCCCCAATTCTTTTTCAAAGTCCTGAACACCGTGGTAACCATAAAAGACGCAATTTTTTAAAGTGAGCTTTCCCATGAATTAGGAATCTATTTGGAAACGAAGGTAATTCAAGGGCAATTGCTTAAAATTTTTTCCTAAGAGAATTTTTAGTTCATTTCAGATTAATTAATTTTTTTTGCACCGCTTCAGAGAATCGTGATTTAGAGTGCTTTGTATAATCGAAGGCGGTAAAGGATGTACGAGCTTTTGCAATAATTTTAGCATCTGCCAAACGATGAATTTCAATAAGCATGTCAAAGGAACGATCTTTCACATCAGATGTCCCGAGTCGAAACTCAAGATTATCGCCTAAAAATGCCTCGCCTAAGTAATTAATATGGACATCCGTCATGATGAGGCTAACGCCATCGAGGTTTGTTTCTGTATACGTAAACTGATTTAATAATTGAATTCGAGCTTCCTGAATCATTCCTAAAATGGCGTCATTCCCGAGATGTCCGCCATAATTTAAATCGCTTACTCGAACCGAAAGGGTCGTCCTAAACGGGAGTTTGTGCGCAAACATTACTTTTTGTCTAGACATTTTTCATTCTCTTTTTTTTCAGGGCGATTTCGTAACTCTCGGTTAATTTTATACCGTCCTCCTCAATCAAAATAAATCGATTTTTAAATAAGGAACCAATGGCTTTTTTAAATGTTTTTTTACTCATGGAGAATTGACTGTAAATTAATTCGGGTTCACTTTTGTCGGTAATCGCTAAAAAGCCTTTATTGGCTTCAATCGCATTTAAAATTGTTAAAGCATGGCCCGTAACTTTATCATATCCAGGTTTTTCAAGTACAACGTCAATTTTTCCATCTTGTCGAGGTTTCTTTATATAAGCCTTAATAACTTGCCCTAATTCAATTTTTTGGTAAATCTCATTATTATAAATCAGGCCCCAGCAATCATCATCGACAATGACTTTATAGCCAAGATCCGTTTTTTCTGCGATCATAACTTTAACAACTTGGTTGTAATTGTATTGATCGGAATAATCGTCTAAAAACAGATTAAGCCGTGATGAAGCGACAATTCGTTTCGTTCTTTCATCCAAATAAGTTCTCACGACATAAAATTGGCCATCAATCATTTCGTTCTGTTGCTCACGAAACGGCACAAACAAATCTTTTGGTAAACCCCAGTCCAAAAAAGCGCCTATTTGATTCGTCATAATAACTTTGAGATACGCAAATTCATCGACTTGGACTTTAGGTGTTAAAGTTGTGGCGATGATGCGGTCTTCTGAATCTCGGTATATGAAAACTTCGATTTCATCTCCGATATTATAGGTTTTAGGTCTGTACTCACGGGGGAGTAAAATTTCTTGTGATTCATCGCCTCTTAGATAGAGTCCAAAATCAACATCTTTAATAATTTCCAGTGTATTTAATTTCCCAATTTCAATCATGATGTCTCCTCGGGTTTTGAAAAACGCGATTGGCTTTATTTTGCTTCAGGCAATATCGTTTTTTAGCCATCGATGCAGTGTAGTCTGAGGTAATGGTTTTGGCAAGATATTACTCTTAAGCTAAAAAATTCTAGCTCTAATTGCTTAGTGAAATTTTCGCATTCACGATTTTTTGATGGAATTATTTTTACTTTTTAGGTATTCTTCCAATAGGGCTCTAAAAAACGTCACTAAAAGAGACTCAATTTCAAAGTGAAGTGGTAAAAAATTCCGCTATGGGTGAGCTCAAAAAAAATCAAAGAAAATAAATGTAAAAAGCATCCTTAGATTTTTACAAAGAACAAGCATTGAGGAAGTCTTTTTAAAAAATTTGTTTTGAAAAATTAATGAGAAATGAATTCGTTGGAATAAGAGGCAAAGAAAAACATAAACTTAGGGATGAATAAACTATATATAGTTGTAAAAAAATAACGACTACAATATTTTGAGCGTATTATCACAAAAATCTTGCCCCTCTTTTCAAGACCAAATATATTTACCTCGCTTTTTTAGAGTAGTGAATGACTCTCGTGCAGGAGAAGAGTTCTAGTAAATAAAACTTAGTGGGATGTAAAGAGATTATTTTAGTTCGGGGAGTTACTGTCTAAAAAAGTTAGTCGTCGAGAGAGAAAATTCAAACAAGGGATTACTAAATGTCAGAAACGATTCATATACCAAGTCAGCATGAAATATTTCCAAGTCATGTCGTTCAACATTCAAAAACCGATTCAAAAATTGTGTCATTACATCAGGACGGCGAAAATATTGATGTTTATTATGGTCAAGACAACCTAGGAAAAACAGTTTTACAAGACAAGTATTTAGCACCTGGAGAAAAATCGCCTGCAGATATGTGGCGTCGCATTGCCCATGCAATGGCAGGTTTAGAGACAGATCATGAAAAATGGGAATCTCGATTTTATGATATGTTATATAATTTTAAATTTGTTCCTGGCGGTCGTATTATGCACGGCGCTGGACGTAAAGACATTAATTCCACTCTCAATAATTGTTATGTAGTCGCTATCAAAAATGATTCAATAGGTGCAATATACGATGCCATTCGCGAAGAAGGTCGTACGTATAAATATGGTGGTGGTTGTGGACATGATTTAAGTGTTTTACGCCCCAAAGGTTCAGCCATTAATGGAACGGGTGGAGAATCCTGTGGTCCTGTTGGTTTTATGAATTTATTTAGTGAAAACACCAACACGATTGCGCAACATGGACGACGCGGTGCCAATATGCAAACGATTCGTGTAGACCATCCCGATATCTCTGATTTTATTGATATAAAAAGAGACTTAAAAAAAGTACAATATTCGAATATTTCAGTTCTTTTAACCCACGAATTTATGGAGGCTGTTGATCAAGATTCAACATTCGAATTAAAATGGGGCGATGAAGTTTACAATACAATTCAAGCGAAAGATTTGTGGATGAAAATCAATAAGGCCGCCCATGCGAGTGCTGAGCCGGGCATTATTTTTTGGGACACTATGAAAGATTTTCACAATGCAGAATATTGTAGCCCGCTTGTTTCCACAAATCCATGCGGAGAGCAACCTTTACCCGATGGTGGCGCGTGCAACTTAGGTGCTGTCAACTTGGCTCGTTTCGTCGATGAAAATGGCAATTTTGAATGGGATGAATTTAGAACAACCGTTGCAACAGGGATACGTTTTTTGGATAATGTGATTGACTATAACGTCGATCGCCATGCTTTGGATATCCAAAAAGAGAATGCATTAAAAGATCGTCGGGTGGGTTTGGGACTCTTGGGATTGGGTGATATGCTCGTCTTGCAAGGTCTCAAATACGGCTCTGATGAATCTCTCGAAATAGTTGAAGATGTGATGAAAACGATGCGAGATGTGGCGTATGAAACATCCGTAGAGCTTGCAAAAGAAAAAGGTATTTTCCCTAATTTTGCATGGGAAGGATATAGCCAGAGTAAATTCATCCAAAATTTGCCGAAGAAATTACAAGCTTCTATTAAAAAAGACGGCATTCGTAACGCCACTATTATGACGGTTGCTCCAACAGGTTCTGGTGGGATAGTAGCACAAGTAACAAGCGGTATTGAACCCATTTTTGCAACGAGTTACAAACGTCGCGTTAAAGAAAATTCCATTCATGGCGATGAGTTTAAAGAATATAAAGTCGTACACAACTCTCTCGCTCAAAAATTTGGCAGTGATGAGGATTTGCCTTCTTATGTTGTAACCTCCCATGATATTGATCCATTTGAGCGTGTAAAGATGCAAAGTATTATTCAAAAATATATCGATGCATCCATTAGTTCGACTGTAAACTTGCCTCAAGACGCAAGCGTTGAAACGGTTTCAGATATCTATATGAGTGCCTATAAATCTGGCCTAAAAGGCATCACCGTTTATAGAGAAGGTTCGCGTGACGGCATATTAATTACAGATAGAAAAAAAGAAGCACCAAAATCTGAAGCTAACATGAATGCCGAACCACCTGTTTTACATCCTCGGACGCGACCCAAAGAAACATACGGTGTAACGCGTCGAGTTCGGACAGGAGAAGGAACGCTTTATATAACGCTTAATCATGATGAAGAGGGGCTTAGCGAAGTCTTTACAACAATCGGAAAAGCGGGAGGTAATGCCGCCGCTCAAGCCGAAGCTATGAGCCGTCTTATTTCATTGGCTTTACGCTCTGGGATTGATGCCAACGAGGTTATTAAACAACTCAAAGGCATCAGTGGTCCGAACCCAGTTTGGGAAAATGGAACTCTGATTTTATCGACGCCGGATGCCATTGGTAAAGCCATGGAAAATCACCTTAAAGAATATCCAAAAAATAAATCAGCCAAAGGTGTCGTTGATACTCGGACATTTAAATCGGCAAATACAACGATTACTTCCAGCCCCGGTTTTGATATTTTGGGCAGTGAGAGTACGGATGGCGAAGAAAATACCTCAAAAACAATGATCGCGTGCCCAGAGTGTGGAGCTACGCTACTTCATGAATCTGGCTGCGTAACCTGCCATAATTGCGGATATTCTCGCTGTTAAGTCGCCTATAATATTCCGTCAAAGGGGCTGTTAGTAGCCCCTTTTTTATTGCGCAAAAAAATTAGCGCATTATCTTGACTTCAAATTAAATAGTTGATAGGAGACATTTGTATGAAATATTTAGCTCAAATTCTATTCCTTATGATACCTGTCATGGCCTGGAGTCAGGATAGTACAAGGTTTCAGATTGATGACTTTATCGATGAGCATCCCCATGCGATTCAATTTTCAGTGAGGAATTTTTCCTTATATTCAAGTTTAGGCACGGCTTTGACTTATGTAAAATTTGAAACTCCTGAAATTGCCCATCGGACAGCTTTCTCAATATTTGATATCGCACAAACCGAAGAGGGGGAAATTCTTGATAAGGTTATTTTAGATGATACAACTTATCAGGATACAAGCTATAACACAGGTTTTACCAATACGCGACACTCATTTCAGGTTTATCATCAACGCTTAAATTTTGTTCCTTTACGAGAGAATTTGAAATTATATCAAGGTTTTGGGCCTGTTCTTGATGTTCTTTATACAACGCAAAAAGCCAACTTAGACAATCGATCCTCCGAGAGTACAGCTCTTTATATAAGTGGCGGTATTCTTTATTCTATAGGAATTGATTGGTATTTCTATCAAAATTTTAGTCTTTCAGCGGAAACAATGACGGGCGTAAATATCGGATGGCAGCGCAGATTCTCAGAACAAATAGAGACACGGGACGATGGAGCTGATCAGTATATTGATGGAGCGACTCTGACGGGTTATTTTCATGAAATTTCCAGTAAAGTGCTGCTTGGTTTGAGTTTTCATTTCTAATTCAAATAATTTTGCCCTTGTTTATATTCCATTGAAAAATGTAACTAACAATGGAATTGAAGCCCAAAAGACGAAAGGGAGTTTAATGATGAAAAAAACAATTATTACTGAGCTTGTTCATCGTATTATTGTTGTCTAATTGTGATGAAAATATAAGCACACCATTTTCTGAAAGAATTCCACCCGATAGCATTATTTTTGAATTAAAAATCACCAATAGCGCCGGTGAGCTTACGGATACATTCTATCAAGACAGTACCATTTTCGCACAGTTTATGGTTGTGAATGGTACAGATGATAGTCTACGCTATTTAGGTGATGGTGGAGAACCAGCAGGCTCTATAGTGCCTTGTCCCGTTTCGGATTCTCTAGGAATGGATTGTATTATAGGGTATCCCTACTATGAAGTTGAATTTATGCTCCCAAGGGATTCATCCATCCAAGATACGACTGGAAAAGCTTTCTTCAATAGGTGTATAAAATTCGTTGTGGATTTGGCCGCCGAAGGGGAAAAATCGAAAAAAGTTAACTTTTTCTCATTTTTCTTTGCTTCGTATTACATTAAATATTTATACATTGCATTGGAAGTATGGAAATTGATAGAAACTGACACAATAGACATACGATTTTGAATTTAAAGTAAATATGAAAATAAGGACAAACCCCTGGATAAACTCCAAGCTATATTAAAAAAAATATCTGCGCCGAATGTTTTAGATATCGCGACTGGCGGTGGTAGCTTCTTAAAACAACTTTCTTTCGGTTTAAAAAACTATGCCCAATTAATCGGGATTGATACAAGTTTACAAGGGCTCAGGCACATAAAGCAAACCTTGTCGGATGCCTCTATCGTTCCGATTTGTATGAATGCCAATGCACTTGCTTTTTCGATTGAAAGTTTCGATCTAATCACGATTTCAAATTCTATACATCATTTCAATAATTACACAAATATTTTAGATAAAATGGTCACGACACTCAAATCTGATGGACATATTCTAATCAATGAAATGGTCTCGGATAAGCAAACGGAAACCCAAATGACCCATGTACTATTGCATCATTGGTGGGGTGAAATTGATACGGAATGCGGCATTGTCCATCATCCAACATTTTCGCAACAGAATCTTATTGAGATGAATGAACACGCCCTTCTGAAAACCATCGACGTTCAAGAAATCACAAATTTGGACGAAAACCCAACAGACACAGAGACGATCGATTATTTGTGAGGGATCATTGAACTGTACCAGAAACGAGCCCAAAATAGTAGCAAATACCAAAATTTTTTTGAAAAGGGGGAGGAATTGCGTGAGCGCGTAAAGACCGTTGGTTTTCATTCTGCGACTCAAGTTGTACTACTTATGAGGAAATATGTCTAAACCAATTATTATTGTTGTTGGCGGAGGAGCCGCAGGTCTTTTAGCTGCTGGGAAAGCAGCTGAAAATGGCGCAAAAGTCATCATATTGGAAAAAATGAAACGTCCCGCTCGAAAACTTGTTATTACAGGTAAAGGTCGCTGCAATATTACGAATCTCACAAATCTTGACGAATTTTTGCCTCACTTTGGACGGACATCCAAATTTATGAGACCTGCTTTTAATGCACTTTTTAATACTGAACTAAAAAACTTTCTATATAATCTTGGTCTGGAAATGGTCGATGAAAGAGGGGGTCGGGTTTTTACAAAAAGTGGTAAAGCATCTGATGTCCTAAAAGTTTTGCTGGCTTGGTTGAAGAAATTAGATGTCGAAATTTTAACATCAACACCTGCTAAAAGTCTCGTGATTGAAAATGAAAAAGTTATTGGTGTTAAAACAGCAGAACGGACTTTTTTCGCGGATGCTGTGATTTTATCAACCGGTGGTGCGAGCTATCCTGCTACGGGTTCTAGCGGTGATAGCTATCTGTTTGCCCAAAGCGTCGGGCATAAAATAATTCCAATTCATCCCGCTCTCGTTCCTTTTGATGTCTTAAATTATGAAACTATAAACAGCCTAAATGAACTCCATCTACGTAACGTCAATTGCCAATTATTCATTGACGGAAAAAAGAAATCGGACGCTTTTGGTGAATTAGAATTCCATGAAACAGGCGTTACAGGTCCGATTGTTTTGAATTTGAGTTTTACGATTGTCGCGGCTCTGAAGGAAGGTAAAAAAGTTAATCTACAAGTGGATTTTAAACCAGCATTGGACTCTGAAAAGCTTCATACTCGATTGTTACGAGACATCGCTGAGCGAGGTAAAGAAAGTCTAGAAAGCATGTTGAGAGGTTTACTTCCCTCACAACTTGTAACGATTTGTGTGATTCAAAACGAAATTAATGGGAAAAAATTAGCCAATACATTGACACAGAAAGAACGAAAAAAAGTTGTGCATTGGCTTAAGCATTTTATGATTGAAATCGATAAGCCAAGACCTTTTGAAGAAGCGATTGTTACCGCGGGAGGTGTAAATACGCGAGAAATTAATCCCAACACAATGGAGTCAAAACTTGTTCAGGATTTATTTATGGCAGGTGAGATGTTAGACGTCCAAGCGGATACGGGTGGTTTTAATTTGCAAGCTGCCTTTTCAACAGGTTGGTTAGCGGGCATTTCAGCGGCGCAAAAATTTGCCTAAATGGAAGTCACTTAACGTTCATTCATTGTTATTCTTTCATCTGTATTCTCAAGCTATTATCGTGATTATCAGCAATGGAAACTTGATAAAATATTTCAATTATTCTTAAAAAAAATGAAACTTGAAAGCGGTTGGTAAAACATGTTTTTCCGCTATATTTTGCCCGAAATATTTATGAAAAAAAGAAACGAAAAATTATGAAACAAATTAGAGCAACAACCATACTTGGTATTCAAATAAATGGAAAAACAGCCTTGGGTGGCGATGGCCAAGTCACATTGGGTGATACGATCATGAAACATTCAGCTTCCAAAGTCAGAACGCTTTACGATGGTAAAGTATTAGCGGGTTTTGCGGGAGCGGCGGCTGATGCATTTGCATTATTTGAAAAATTCGAAGGCAAATTAGACGAATTTCGAGGCGATTTAGTCCGATCTGCTGTTGAGTTGGCGAAAGATTGGCGGATGGATAAAGTACTTAGAAATCTTGATGCGCTTCTCATCGTTATGGACAAAGATAATGGTCTCATTATTAGTGGAACTGGCGATGTTATCGAAGCGGATGACGGTGTTTTTTCCATTGGGTCTGGTAGTCCGTATGCAACAGCGGCGGCACGAGCATTTATCAAAGCGGGGAAAAAAGTACCGAAAGATATAGTCCTGCAATCATTAGAAATCACATCAGGTATTTGTATTTACACCAATAACAACATAACCGTATTAGAACTCAAATAAATATGAAATATGAACATTTAACACCTCAACAAATTGTTGAAGAATTAGATAAGTACATCATCGGGCAAGGTGATGCGAAACGCTCCGTTGCAATTGCATTACGAAATAGATGGCGAAGACAACAAGTCACTGGCGAAATACGCGATGAAATTATGCCCAACAATATTATTATGATTGGTTCGACAGGGATTGGGAAAACAGAAATCGCTCGCCGTCTTGCCAGCCTTTCTCAAGCCCCCTTCATTAAAGTTGAGGCATCCAAATTTACAGAAGTTGGCTATGTGGGTCGCGATGTCGAATCCATGATTCGAGATTTGGCGGATGTGAGCTACAATATCGTTAAAACTGAGCACGAGAACGATGTCCAAGAAAAAGCCATTGATAGAGCAAATGATCGCATAATGGATTATTTACTGACGCCCGTTAAGCAAAATGATGAAGAAATTGAGGAATATTCGAGATATCAAAAAACACGAAATAAATTGTTTCTTCGCTTGATGGCGGGTGATTACGAATCGCGAGAGATTGAAATTACGATGAACACTCCGTCAGCAAGTATGCAAGTATTCGGTCCCGCTGGTATGGAAGATTTGGGGATTAATCTTCAAGATATGCTGGAAAATGCCATCCCTAAAAAGAAACAAACGAGACGCCTAAGTGTCGCTGAAGCACGCAAATTTTTAACGCAGGAAGAGTTGGATAGATTGCTCGACCAAGAAAAAATTAAGGCAGAGGCCGTTGTACGTCTTGAGCAAGCAGGTATTGTATTTCTTGATGAAATAGACAAGATAGCATCCTCCGAAGGTGGACGTGGACCTGATGTTTCGCGAGAAGGCGTTCAGCGAGATATTTTACCGATTGTTGAAGGAACTTCAGTGAAAACAAAATATGGCATTGTGAAAACAGATCATGTTTTATTTATTGCCGCGGGTGCTTTCCACATGACAAAGCCATCAGATTTAATTCCGGAGTTACAAGGACGTTTTCCTATTCGAGTCGAATTGGATAATTTAACAAAAGAAGATTTTGTCAAAATATTGACTCAACCAAAATCGGCACTTATTAAACAATACACGGCCTTGCTTGAATCCGAAAGTGCAACTATAACATTTACGAAGACCGCTATTGATGAAATTTCACGCGTCGCTTTTGAAGTGAATGAACGCATTGAGAATATAGGAGCCCGACGTTTACAAACTATTATGAGCCGACTCCTTGAAGACGTTATGTTCGAATTACCTGAACGTGCAGAGAAAGTCATCAAGATTACAAAGAAAAATGTACAGGATGCTTTCAAAGATTCAGTTGAGGACATCGACTTGAGTAAATATATCCTTTAGAATTATTACGGAGAATAAATGAAAAGAGACTTTTTAGCCGTCACAGATTTTAGTAAATCTGAAATTAGTGAAACCTTTGAAATAGCAAAAAAACTTAAAGCAGATGTCAAAGCTCAACGTCCTCACCACTATTTTGCCGGTGAAAGTATGGCGATGATTTTTGCAAAACCTTCGACTCGAACACGCATTAGTTTTGAAACGGGTATGTTTCAATTTGGCGGACACGCGTTATATCTTGGTCCCAATGATATTGGCATCGGAAAACGAGAAGCTGTAAAGGATATTGCGAGAGTTGTGTCTCGATATAACAATTGGATTATGGCACGACTTTTTGAGCATAAACACATTCTAGAATTGGCTGAATATGCCACCGTCCCCGTCATTAATGGTCTTACAGACTATAATCATCCTTGTCAAATTATGGCGGATATGCTGACGATTACGGAGCATCACGGTCAAGTTGAAGGGCAAAAAATTGTTTTTATTGGTGATGGCAACAACGTATGCAATAGCTTTTTAAACTTCGCTTCTGTTGTACCTTATCACTTTGTATTAGCAGCACCAGAGGGCTATGACCCTGATCCGACGACGCTTGAACGCGCTAGAAAAGCTGGATTGAGCGAGATTGAAATTGTTCGTGATCCAATTGAGGCCGTGAAAAACGCCGATGTCCTTTATACAGATGTTTGGACATCAATGGGACAAGAGGACGAGCGAAACAAACGTTTGACCGATTTTGCAAAATTCCAAATAAATAATGAATTGCTATCCTACGCAAAATCTGATGCCCTTGTCATGCATTGCTTACCTGCACATTACGGTGAAGAAATTACCGATGAGGTTTTAAATGGACCAAATTCTGTCGTTTTTGACGAAGCTGAAAATCGTATGCATGCGCAAAAAGCGATTCAAGTGATGCTTGCAAAATCAATGGGTAAAGAAATAGATATTTAAACTTCCTTCCATTCCATTTTCTATAGGCTCTTGGTTTTCAGGAGCTTTTTTGTTAATAATTAATTAAGTTTTTGACGGCTAATTCAATAATATTAACAAAAAATAATTGTTTTATTTCTCAAAATTAAACATAAAATATTGCCAGATGACAAGTATTAAATTACACAATTAATGCTAATGCAAAAAAATGAAATAAAGCGAGCAAAAAATGTCTGAAAAATTATATGAACAAGCCGTCGCCATAACCAATCTTACCTTTGATTTACTGCGCTGTTGTGAAGCAAAAGAAAAAATGTTTACAAAAGATCATGGATTGAAAGTCGCAGAATTTAGATGCTTGCGAATTATGCAAGAAGGTAAAACGTATTCGGTGCAAGAATTAGCTCGCACGATGCGTTTGTCGCCGAGTCGATTAACGCGCATCATAGACGGTCTTTTTATGGAAAAATTGGTTGAGAGAGTACAATCTACTGAGGATAGACGTTTTGCAAAAATATCCCTGACAGGAAAAGGTAAAACGCTGGTTTCAAAACTTCTTGAAGAATATGCAGCATTGCATGCGGACATGCTTCGCGGCACGAATGATGAAAATAGATTAAAAATTCATACGGGTATTTCATTAATGCACGAACTTGTTGAAGATTGGCTTGACAATCAATAAGAGCCGTGAAAAATATTTTTATAAAAAAAGGGAAGTGATTCATACACTTCTTTTTTTTTAAGTGTGACGAAAATCGATTGAATAAACTGTTTTTAGATTAGGTTTTCAGCGTGAAAAATAAACCCTCAACACAACTTGCAACACTATGCTACATCAAACAAGATGGTAAGACACTCATGTTATTTCGTAATAAAAAAGAGAATGATTATCACGAAGGGAAATGGAACGGTCTCGGTGGAAAATTCGAACCAGGCGAAACACCTGAAATGTGCGCTCAAAGGGAAATATTTGAAGAATCAGGATTAACAGTCGGTAAACTCGTTTTAAAAGGAATGATTCAATTTCCTCTGTTCGATGGGGAAAAGGATTGGTTCGTCTTCTGTTTTAACGCCTTTGATTGTACAGGGGATTTGATTGATTCAGAAGAAGGAAGTCTATCTTGGATTCCTGATGCAGACATCAAAAAATTAAATTTGTGGGAAGGTGATAAAATCTTTATTCCATGGTTAGAAAAAGATGGAATCTTTAGTGCACGCTTTGAGTATGAGAATGGGAGATTGAAGAACTGGAAACAAATAACATATCCGTAAATGAATCAACGAATGTTTAAAACACGCAACTCTGACTTAATAAAATGGAATGATAAATGAATAATAAATTTATAGTTATACTTATAATGTTAATGCTTTTGACGTCAACACTCATGGCAAAAATATCAAGCATATCGGGTACTATTTATGATAGCGCCACATTGGAGCCCTTGCCGTTTACCAACGTCGTTATTTCTGGAACGTATCTTGGTACGACGTCTAATGTCGATGGATATTTTTACCTAGGAAGTATAGAACAGGACACGATTAATCTCATTGTGAGCTATATAGGCTACCAAACAACCTATAAAACACTGTATTATATTAGCGAATCTCATGTCGTTTTATCTTTAGGTTTGATGTCAAAGACCCTCGGTGGAAAAGAAGTTCTCGTTGAAGACTCACTCGTCATAGCCGATAAAATTGTACTTTCATCCATTTACATCGATATTGGATTCCCATACAGTGCCATTCAAGAGAGACCGCATATTGAGGGAATCAAATCGGACATTAAGCGCATTAAATTTGAACCCTCAAAACAATTGCGAAAAGGAGGGGATCAGATTCAATATCTTGTTGATGGTGTCCCTGCATTTAACACGCGACATCTTTTTTCCGTATATGAGGCGTTTAATCTTGATGGCTTAAAATATGTAAAAAATCATAATATTTCTCAGGGACCTCAACCATTTAAAAATGCCCCAAAAGTAACCGAAATAATTTTTAATGAAGGCAATAGAACGCAGCTTGATGGGCATGGTGAATTAGGTTTGATTGAATCAAATTTAACATTATCTGGACCGCATCCTGCAAATGGTTCGTGGTATGTGTCAGGAAGAAGAGCTGATTTTGATGGACTTTACTCTCTTATGGCCAAGGACAATGCCAATGGGGTGGGCTTATTTAGAGCCGTGCCAGATTATTCTTTTTATGACATTAATAGCAAATTCACGATAGATATATCCGAAGATACGAAGGCATCTGCGAATTTATTTTTATCCTATGATAAATTGATTTGGACTGGAAGCGAGAATCAACATGCATTATCAGATTGGTACACTAACTACGCTTCAATGCGATTTCAACATAGAATTTCACCTCAGTTTTTAACGCGAGGATTATTTGCGCATAATGGTTATGGTGCGGATTTAGTCGATGCAAATTTTATCCAAAATAAAGATAGTAGCTTTTCATCAGAGTTGAGTTTGAAATATAACACGACGCTCATCTCCGTAGAATCTGACTATTTTACGAGTAAGAATAGTACTATAAAGGGTGGGGCAACGATTGAACACGTTACATCAAGCTTCATGGATTTTGATAGTACATCTTTGAAATTTCCAGCGAAAGGTCGAATATTTAGCCATATTAATGCCGAATATCACCAAGGTTTAAAAAAGAATATTGATGTCTCTGGCGGGTTAAATATTATTCAAAATCATGATATCGGGAAAGCATATTTCGACCCTTATTTGCGTTTAAACTGGGAACCCATGAATATTTATGGCTTGGGTTTTGGTGTAAGCCATCATACATCAATGATTGTGCAAGAAAGTATTAGAGGCTTACAATCTTTCCCAATCTATGATTTTATTTTGCCAGTTGACAATAGTATAGCGGCTCCTGTTGAATGGGATTTTGTTGTCGAGTCATGGGCCATGAATGCAGAAGGTCAACGAGGATCCGTCGAACTTGGATATAAGCGAATCAGCGAATATTCTATTCTGGACAGTGTTTGGTCGCCTGATGTGTCATCCTTGAATTCAATGTTAATTTCTGGTTTCTCGGGCAATTCATTTACTTCCAACGTAAAGTTTGAACAACAATGGGATACGTATTCATTAAATATTAACTATAAATTTCATTGGAGCTCCTTAAGCAATGGCGATTTGACAATCAAAGATCCGCGAGAAAGAAATCATACATTCAAAATGAGTTTTAGTGGCCCTTCACCCTTTGTTGTAGATGGCTTTGATGTTTCAATGATTCTCGCTTCTGGGAATGGTTATCTTGACCAAAGTAACGAATGGGTCAATCAAAATATTTTTCATAGAATTGATATGAGTGCATACAAGAAATTTAATTATGGTGTTTTAAGTGGTGTGGCTAAATTTGGTATATCAAATTTAACAAACGCCTCAACTCCCGATTTTCCAACAAATGCCTGGGTCTTGGGTAGTCAGTACGATAGAGAATTTGCGCTTTTACCTTTTATGCCAACGGTAGCGTTTGAATTTACGTTTTAAATAAAAAACTCCCATGAATGGGAGATGTTATTGAGATAAAAAGGAGGGGCTCAGCGAGGAAGAGCCCCCTTTTTATCTATGTGGGATATATAGAAGCCAACTTTCAAATAACACTACGACCTATTCAAATATTTCGAATTCCACTCTCGTAGTGTGGTAGCTTACGTTAGACGAAACAACCCCCTTTGGCAAGGGAACTTCTACAGTAAACGGAAGTTTTTCACCTGGGTTAATGGATGACTTTAATCGAACGCCTGATAGGAGTTCAATTGGTTTATTAAAAACAAAAGCCGAATCTTGGGTAATAACTTTTGTCGATTCATCATGAAGTTTAAAAATGACTCGGACAAAATCAGCCCGCCTTAATCCTTTATTTAGGATGTAACCCTTATACGTAATTTTTCCCGAAGATTTAGTTTCGATTGGTTCGCCAACTATCTCAATTTCTGGCTTCATTGTTGAAAAATCCGAAATTGTTTTGACATTATCTTTTTGAATACTTAAAAGACCAATAGGTGTTCGAACGAGCATTTCATCGACGGTTTCCTTAAGTATTTCGCCATATACGATCGTCCCATTCAAAAGGCTAATTTGACTGACTTTCTCAGGAATATTGATGATGCGTTGAATTTCTTTTCTGATTTGAGGTAAGGTCAAGTCATCATATTCTTTTTGCTGAGATCGAATATAATCAAGCTCTCCTTGGATTTCTTGAATATCACGTTTTAAAATTGAGATTTCATCTTTAGATGATTTCATAGGCGCTTTTGGTTTAAAGAATTGTGTCGCTAGGGAATCTTGCTTTTGCCCAAATGTCGATGATGTACCCAAAATTGAAATTGTAAGAATTAAGAGATATTTTGTCAAATGGAGAGTTTTCATTTCAATTTTCCTGTCCATTTACGTTGTGCATTCAATGCTTGTTTTTCCATTAAATCGTCCAAATTCTCAACTTCTGCATTGACCAAAATAGCATAAATTTCATCATAGAAAATATAACCATCCGCTTCGTCCAAGATTTTGGCGAGATCCAGAGCCGATTTTTTATCCTTGAGCTGAGCCAGCTTGCTTAAGGCTCGCTTGCGTATCCTTGAGGGTAGGTGGATGTCTTTCGCGACACTGATCATAACGGGAATCATTTTTGGATCTTCAAACGACTGTGTCGCACGGATCATAGCGTCCACCATGGAATGGTAAGTTACTTGTTCATCATTGATTGCAGAAATGAGCGCCAAAATCAATTTTTCGTTCTTTAAATCTTCAACGACCGATATTCCTAAATCATGAACTTGCTCTTGAGTACTTGGATCTTTCAGCATCACCGCGAGCATTTCTGCAATGGCGGGATCGTTTTTAGCCGCCAAAATTTCAACGGCAGCTTCGCGAACATTTAAGCTAACTTTTTTATTCTTTGCGAGACTAATGAGAATCGGAATAACCCGCTTATCGTCCATTTTTCCTAAGGTTTTTGTCATGGAATATTCGAATGCGTTGTATTGCTCTTTTGTTGAACCATACACCGTCAATAGTAACGGAATCGCACGATTGTCAGCTTGATTTTCAATGACACGAAGCAATGTTTCGCGACTTTTTAGATAATTTGCTTCATTTTGATTGAGTGCGCGAATCGATGCCTGTAAATCATCGGTTGATTTTGAATCGCTGAGGGATTGAATGGCGGTGAAAAATAGTTTTTCCTCTTTTGATTCATATTTACTTACGGCCATACGAATCGCTTTTTTGGCAACAGGGTCATCGGATTCAATCAAAGTTTTTAGCGCATAATTACGAATATCGCCACCGACGGTTTCATCCTGATAAATCTCAATGATGTCATCTAATGCAACTTTTTTTCCTTTACGATATTTAGTATATCGTTTATCAATAAGTTTTGTAGACGGTTTATTCCATCCACAATTTGAAATTGAAATAACAAATAAACTCAGAATCAGTAATGTAATGATTCGTTTGAAAATTGGTTTCATAGGCATTTTCGATTCGTTGATTTCGGGATTAATTTATTAGACATCAATATTATTTCCATGTTTTAAGTACTAATTCATTGCCATCAAAATGACCGTAAGTATTGTGCTGAATAAAATCACCGATAGTTAAAAATGTATGGTCTTCAAATGACTCAATATAAGGCAGGTGGATATGACCTGTTATAAAATAGTCAATACCCGATTTAAAAATGGATTCAGCATAAATACGATTTTCTTTAATCCTCGATTCAAGCGATTCGATGGTTTCTTGCGTATATTCACGACTTTTATACGAAACTAGTTTTGCCAATCGATGGCCCCAATCGGGATGAAATTGCTTAAAAAGCCAAATGATAACTGGATGACGTAAAAAGCGCTTCATAATTCTATATTTATTATCGTCTTTAGAAAGTCCGTCACCATGATTTAAGTGAAACGATTTCCCTGCAAATTTTAATGTAACAGGCTCATGGAATACTTTAATCCCAAGATGGTTCGTAATAAAATCACCGAGCCAGTAGTCATGATTCCCGCTATGATAATAGATATCAACGCCTGCATCCCGAAGGTTTTTCATTTTAACGAAAACATCGAAATAGTTTTTCGTAATGACATGTTCGTATTCAAAATAAAAATCAAACCAATCACCAACAATGACTAAGATTGCTTTTTCAGATTGAATTTTTTCAAGGAGTGAAAATAGATGGTTGCGTTTTCGTATTTCTTTCTCGTCAATTTCGATTTGGAGATGAATATCTGATAGAAAATATACATTGTTTTGAGGCATGCGGATAACATAAACATCAAAAGCGTCTCGCCACCATGAAAACAACGTTAAATTTATGTTAATTTCATTGACAAGTAAAATGAGAATAATTAACATCAAGGGATAGAAATAATTATTAGTAAACCTTTTGGAGGGTTACGTGGCGACAACATTAGATGCTTTAGGAATGATAGAAACTCGAGGCTTGATTGGTGCTATAGAGGCTGCCGATGCAATGGTGAAAGCGGCAAATGTTCGCTTGTTAAAAAAAGAAACAATTGGCGGTGGTTTTGTAACGGTTATGGTGAGAGGTGATGTGGGCGCGGTAAAGGCTGCCACTGACGCTGGAGCTGCAGCTGCAGAAAAAGTGGGCGAACTTGTTTCTGTCCATGTTATACCAAGACCTCATAGCGAAGTAGAAGCAATTCTTCCAGACGCAAAAATAGCTCCTGCTCAACCTGTAAAATAATATTTTACATTTATGCATTTCAAAAAGGCTTCGGTTTTCTGGAGCCTTTTTTATTTAATAATGATTTTCGTTTCAACGAGTCCATAGTCCAAGCATAGAAAACACTAAACATATTTTCTCGGAGAAAAGCTTGTCACTCCGAGCAACGAAACGGAGTTGAGTGTCCGTCGAAGAGTCCCCATCATAGGAAAAAGAGTAACGTAAGCAAATTGCTTGCGGTTAAAAAGCTTTACCACAGAGTTGCACGGAGAGTCACAGAGAAACACAAAGAAAAAAACAAGTATTGTCATGCTGAGCAATCCCGACTCTTTTGTTGGGATGACCGTCGAAGCATACTCATTATCCGAAATTATTTTACAACGAAAAATAACTTACCCGCAGATTTCACAGATTCGCGCAGAAATAAAAAACCTCACACCCTTCGACAAGCTCAGGACAGGCGCCGCCACAAAGCCACAAAGAAAAGCTAGTTTTTAAAAATTCCCATCAATACTTGTTATTTAATCGTTTTGTCACTGCAACCACCCCGCCCCGACCCATAGCGTCGTGACACCCCTCCTTAAAAAAGGATGGGAATTTGTCTCGTGGGTTTTCATTATTTTTAATTATGAGACCCAATCTAGCAATTAATTCTCACAGATAAGTATTCCTTAAGCCTAAACATCAATGCCCCTCCTTGATAAGGAGGGGCAGGGGTGGTAGATTTCTAAGCCCAATTTGAATAACAATCTCCATAACCCTCAAATGAATTACTAATATTAAACAAAATTTTGCTTTTGCTTTTGCTTTTGCTTATAATCCCCGCGCAATTGAGCAAAAAAAATTAGGAACGATATGAAGCGAGCATCTTTACCCATTGTAATTAAACCGAGAATGACCCAACTTTTAGTTTTTATCTTTTCACTTTTAACTTTCTGGGCCTGTCCCAACCCACCCCCAGAGCCTGAACCCATTTATACGACCACTTTTGAAGTTTACCAAATAGGTGCAGTCGATGCCCGTTTACATATAGCAGTGGGAGATTATTACGAGGGCTGGCACAGCAAAATATTTTTGGATGGCAATCTTGTAGCCGATAGTCTGAAGTTGCTATAGTTTGACGGACACATCGAGAAGAAGTATGTTGTACGCAA